>Ga0190316_1000123_pt1 | contig 19604 bp, 22 predicted proteins | sample 48701112_MG_FD_161663 | JGI IMG/M metagenome (GOLD analysis project Ga0190316, IMG submission 161663) | Hydrothermal vent sediment bacterial communities from Southern Trench, Guaymas Basin, Mexico - 4870-11-1-2_MG | ecosystem: Environmental > Aquatic > Marine > Hydrothermal vents > Sediment ... | reverse complement strand
CAGGACTTGAAAAACTCAGGTCTACACTACTACCGTCTGCAAGACCCACAGCTAACACAAAGGGGGCGAGCACAAAAATAAGGAAGAGTTTCAATTTCAAGCTATCACCTCCTAAAATACCGCAAATTCAAGTTTTATATTCCCGCTCATCTCAATTCCCTCTTTCTCCCTTTGCCACTTCACTCTCACTTCCACATAGCAATTAATTACCTGAGTTTCAGAGTAATCAAATGTAACTAATAAATGTAAATAATCATGGACTTTCTATAAAAAACTTTGTGCTTCCCACTATTTCCAGTAAGAAAACAGAGGTATTTGATTAGCTTTTCGCACGTGTAAATTGATAATAAAAGCGGCAAAAGTTCCAGAAGTCCTGGATTATGGAGACGTTACCGCACTTTATAAAGTTTGTGAAGCTATCAGTTGAAAGCGCTGGAAGAGAGGATTGAAGAGATGGAAGCTATTTTGAAGGAGAGAGCGAAGATAACGGCTGAAGCGAAGTGGCTGATGAGCATCCCCGGCATAGGATATACAACAAAATAAAAGCGAGGAGAGGGGAAAAAGTGGCAATCGTTGCAACAGCTCGTCATCTGGCGGAATCGGTCTACTGGGTGCTGACAAGGAAGGAATACTATAAGGAAAATAGGGCAATAAGAGCCTCGTCTTTTTCATGATCGTATGGGTTCACGAAAAAGAAAGGAGTGGGACATAAGTCAAAAGGAGGAGTGGACGGATAAAGAAATAAGTTTATAAATCAGGATGTGTATAGGTAAAATAGGTTGAGGTGTTTTTCAGAGATGCAAAATACGATGAGCAAAATGGAAGCGCTGAATAAAGCTCTAAAAATACTGCCCGCAACCGAGGAAGATATTATTCTCAGGGGAATAATATCAAAGATTACGGAGAGAATTGCGGAGCTTAAAAAAGCCGAAAAAAAACTGGTTGAGAAATATGGATCCATTGAAAAATTAGAAAATAAAATAAAGGAGGAGGGGGTTCCCCCGGATGACCATACCCTCTACAATAACCTGCTGGAATGGCGAGCGATAAGATATGAGTTAGAGGAACTTACATTCCTCTTGGAGAGCATATAACGGTGAACGATGATTTGGTATCGAGAGGTTATACAAAAGCTAAATGCTACGGGGATATTTAAAGAGTGCTTGGTCATCGGTGCGAAAGTTCGGGCTACGATAAGTGAGACAATGTTCCTTGACATTTACTACGATCCAACGACAAAGAGCTATTCATACGGTTTGGTTGATTTGGAACTTCCATACAAGGGCGACAAAAGAATTTTTGGTTGGGATGATTACCCGCATGAGGGAGTGGAGAAAATGAAGAAACTCAAAAGTTATCCACACCATTTTCAATCTCGCAAAGGCGATAAATGGGTATTTGAGGAATCTCCAATGCGTGGAGATATAATAAAGGATATTGAGGTTGTTATAAAAACGGTTTCTGAGTATCTCCGAATGCAAAAATAGGACAACAGAATACAGGGGAGAGCATCGGTATGACAAAGTCAAGGTATTTTAAATTGGAACGCTTATGACTATGATTTTGTGCGTTTCGAACTTGAAGAACAAAAGATAATATTAGGCTTTGATACTGGTTCTGGCACTTATCCATCCATCTCAGGCACGCACAACGGCACAATCAAGCCCAATCACACGGTTATTGCCACCAAACTTTACACTTACCCCTGTGAAGGCACAGGCGGGCATACCGAATACGTGAGAATATGGAACGATACATGGGCAGGCAAAGAAGCTTATTGGAGAGGTTACCAACACGACTGGCACAACATAACCTTTGACGAACCCCTCACGCTATTCGCTAAGAGAACATACCACTATGAAATAATAACAGGCTCATATCCGCAGATAATCCACAAGCCGGAACACACTACTCTGGATGGCTCATGCATCAATTGCGCATCGTTCGTTGACGCAAACGGAAAAACATACACGGACTGGATTCCTGCAATAAGGATAGAATGAAATAAAAAACAATAAATAATAGTGCGGGGGCTCATAGCCCCAGCACATCCTTCAATCTGAGCTGATACTTACCAAGTTTGCCACCGAAGTTACCTGCAGTTATCTTCACCACATCCGGAACTTTCACCGCAGCCTCTATTCCCACTCGCATCGCTTCCTTTACCGCTTCTTCGCTCACCCCGTTTATTACTATTTCGTATACCGAGTTCACACCCTCCGGTATCTCTGTATCTTCAACTTTATCCCTCAGCGTGGGGCAGAACTTCTCATTCGTCGAAGCATGCATGAACTTGTACTTATGCGAACCCGGTTTCGAACCAGAAGCAACTATACCGCCCGGGAACGGTGTTATTGTACCCTCTACACATCTGATTGCGGAAACAGCATTCTCAGCAGCTGCAAGTGCCGACATCTGGTTCTTAGCGAGGATGAAGAGATTACCTCCTGCAACTCCTGTCTTCACTCCATACTCCTCCTCACAGATGAATTCGCCTTCCATCATCGGTATCGCCCAGACCTTACGCCCGCCTATTTCCTTCTCGTATTCAAACCCGTCACCGAAGAAGTGCAGTTTTACAGGTAGCTTCTCTTCCGCTTCGAGCCCGTTAAACATCGCAGTTGTTGGTGCAGTCAATACACACTCACCCAGCCGCTCAATCAATTGAGCCTTTATCCCGTCCTTCTTGAAGTGACATATCATTATCGCCACTCCAGGTCTACCATCCGGCGTATCAGCACGTGAGAGCATCATATCTATCCCTGCTTCTGCCGGGCATCCAATGACAGAAGTGGCAAACCCGGTAGCCTCTCGCGCCGCTTCCTCCGCCCAACGCTCTGTTACCGCTGTTATCAATACCCTTGCAACCTTTATCGGGAACGCCTCCGCAAATGTATCTTCTATCTCTACTCCTTCCAATTCCATATTACTTCTCATCACTCCCTAAGCTAAGCCCTAACATAAAGCAGACCCTTTGCTTGCTTCTCCGTCATTGCGAGGTCGCCACTGTACTTCCTGTATTGCGCACCATCCAGCGTTGAGACCTCAACGAAGCGGAACGAGGGTATCATATCCTCCACTTTACCCTTTACTATTATCTCACCACCGGTCATATCGGCTCCTGGCATCACAGCATTACCTTCTATTGTTATTCTACCGCCTTTCATGTTCAAGCCAGCAAGAATGTCCACATTACCTTTTATCAATATCTCACCACCTGCCATATACTGCCCGACACATTCGCCTGCATCGCCCTCCACGACCACTTTCCCGCCGGTCATACCAGTAATCTCACCTCTATACATCGCACACAAATTGGCTCCCGCATCACCTTCTATTAGCAGTTCACCGCCGTGCATCTCCCGACCTGCCCAGCAGTCAGCATTTCCATGCACCGTTATCTTACCGCCACGCATCATCGCACCGCAATGCATGTCCACATCGCCATTCGCCTCGATTTCACCCGCAGTCATACCTGCTCCTATATACTTCACCCTCGACAAGTCACCATCCAGCACTATCTTCACTTCCGAGGCACTACCCGCTTCTCCATCAACCTCAACCTCAAATAAGTCACCGGTATTCTCCTGACGGTTGCCCCACCAGACCTTCTCTGCTTTTATCTCCGATTCGCTCTTACCAAAGAGTTTATCAGGCGTCAGTGAATCCACCACGATGGGTATCTTCGCCACACCTTTCATCACTTCTTCCTTCAACTTCAAACTTATCTGCTGCATTTTTATCTTTATACCTCCTCAGGAGTTAACTCCTCCATGGCGCTCTTATTTCGTATGGATTCGGCACGTAAGCATCCTGAACAGGATAGTTCGCAAAACTGACCGAGTAGTAATGCTCGAACGTGTCCTTTAATTTTGCCATCATCTCATCCATCAGTTTTTCATCGCATTCCGGTGTTACAAAGAAGGTTTTACCCTGGGGAGCCGCTACCACCTCGCCATCTTTTACCACAATTTCGCCTCCTTTTATCGTGTATTTCGCGTTCAGGAACGCTTTCTGTATCTTACCTGCATCATCACGCTCCTCTGGCGTGATATCGTAAATCGCAACGTCACCATCGGCACCAACGCCAAGATGCCCCTTGCCATGCTCCGCCAGTCCTAACGTCTTCGCTGCCATTGCTCTTGTTATTATCGCTATCTCATAGAAGTCATACTCACGGTCTATTGAGGGCAACTCCGCGCGGTCGAATATTGCAGAATGCATCTCCTCCGCCGATTCATCCCGTCTGCGCTTGTTCATCAGCATGGAGATAAGGATTGGATATCCGATGAAGGGACCGGCATTGGGATGGTCGGTTGTGAGTGCAACCTTCCATGGGTCTTTGATGAGCAGTGCAAGCTCCTGCCCTATTGCCCACTGGATTGTATGCACGCTCACCTTGCCGGAATAGAGGAAAGGCGTTATTCCTGTTCCCGTCTCCAGCTCGACATCATGGTTCGTCCACTTACGCCCTGTTATCTGATACAAACTGTACTCCATAGGACCGTCAGCAGTCATCGTGGTTGTATCACCCAGTATAACAGAACCGATGTCAATGCTCGCATGCTCGTTACTGTTTATATATTCAGCGATTGCTTTCGCCTGGGACTCAAAATCACCCCATGTTGTACCCCCATACGAATGGAACTGCGTGTGAGTTCCATGCAATACCGGTCTGTCCCTGTAAGGCTTTGTGCCCTTCACAAGGTCGAAGGTCTTCATCGTCACTACATAGTTGCCTGGATGTCCGAGCATATTACCATGCACATGTATGGAATGAGGCATCTCGAACCTCTCGTTCGCCTCCGCTAAACTCTTCACTATCTCCGCAGGTGTTACATCAAAATAAGGCACAGCATCATTCAGTTCACAGTTCTTCGCCCATGCCCATGCTTCTGTTCCACCGGGATTCACTATCTTCACGCCGTAGCCCTTTGTAGCCTTTATCATCCATGCGATATAGGCAGCCAGCAGGTCTATATCTCCACTCTTCACGTATTCCATCGTCATCCAGTTGTTGTCAATGAGTGGCAGTGCCGCGTTATCCAGTATGGGAGTATCAATCAGCTCCTCATGCGTGTGTCTCGCAGCAATGGGTGGCATTGCTGGCTCCATCACGAACGTGTAACCCATACGTGCATAGCGGTAGCCGGTAGCGAACGTATTCGGCACGGAATAGCCCGATTGAGCTCTGCACACCTTCGTCTTCGGCTCTATACCCTTCCTGCCGTCTTCTGGTCTGAATAACCTGCCAGAATTCACCTTACCGCCGGCGATATGCGCATGTATATCAACACCACCAGGCATCACCACCCGACCTTCGGCATCTATCACCTTCGGGTTCTTCACCTCTTCCACTATCTTCCCATCTCGAATACAAATGTCCTTCTTCTCACCTTTCACACCATTTATGGGGTCGTAAACCACGCCATTCTTTATCAATAATTCTTCAACCATCTCATTCACCCTCCTTTGCTTTTATCGCTCTCACTTCTTCGAGTATACGCTCCATTACCGCTTCATCGCTCATGTATTCTGTATCCACCAGCTTACGCAGTCGCAGCGGGATATTATCCATACGATATATGCTCCCCTCTGACTCAACACCACTTATCGCAGTGGGGATGACAACATCAGCAAATTCGGTTGTGGGATTCGCAAATGGATCTATCTGAATAACAGGTATATTAGCCAGGTGCCTTATAGACTCGCCGGGGAAATGCGCTCCCGGGTCTGTTGCGATGAGCAGTGCTGCATCACACTCCCTCCGTATCAGGAGGTCGGTGGAAGAAGTTTCTCCTGGATTGTACCATGGGTAACCAAGCGATAGGTCAACTGCGAATGGAAATCCTGTCTCCCAGGTACATACCTGATTGAAACCAGCCACGTTGTAGTGACCACGCATCGGCATTATATTGAACTTCGTATGTGTATGTGCTGCTCGTGTCGTCTGTATCGCATTTACAATATTGTTATGCCTGCCACGTGAGTGCGTCACACCCATACCGAAGAAGATAATCCCAAACTGCGTCTCTTTCATCATACTCGCAACTTCTAACAGGTCATTCTTCGATACACCCCCAACTTCGTCCGGTACCACGTCCTCATTACCATATAAAATGGCTCTTAATGCAGAGAATACCAGGTAATCCTTACCCGGCTCCACACGCAGGAACTTATCCGCCATCTTCGCCGTCTTCGTCTCCCGTACATCTACCACCACGAGCTTCCGGTCCTTCTTACCTCCAGGCAGGAAATAACCCTTTGAGATATACGAGTAACGTTTCATGTGGTTACCATGTGCAGAAGTGGGATTTGAACCCCAGTAGATGATGAGGCTCGCACGGTTCTTCACTTCACCAAGCGTGCAACTTGGAAGACCAACATCCTGAATCGCCAGGACTGAAGGTCCATGACAGACCGAGGCGGTATTGTCAATAACTGCACCTATCTCCTCCGCAAGCTCCACACCCACTTTCGTCGCTTCACAAACTGTAGAACTCCATCCATATAGAAGCGGTCTTCTCGCTGCTGCGAGTATCTCTGCTGCCTTCTTTATCGCTTCATCATAAGAGCACTCCTTAAGAGCGCCATTCTCTCTTATTGCCGGGCTCTTTATCCGCCCATGCCCCATCAATTTGCTCTTACCCACTGCACAGGCACCTCGCACCTTTGTCACCCTGTTATCTTCCACTTCCACCACGATATCATCGCATACACACCCGCACAAAGGACATACAACATCCGTAATTTCTACCATTTTTCTTTTTACCTCCTATTTCTCTATTTCATATACTGCTGCATCAACTCTCTTATTTGCAGTACCTGCTCCTCTGTCTTCTCTATCTCTGCATCTATACCCTTGTATTGAGGCATTCCTGCACCTTTTGTATCACCACTGACAACTGCATTTGCCCAGGGACCCATGGGGATGAAGGCAATGCCCTCAGGGTTCCCTGCTCCTTGCTTCGCTTTCACCACTACAGTGCCATACTTCGTGCTCACTTTCACATTCTCGCCCGGGGAAACCCCTATCTTTGTCATATCCGCTGCATTCAACTCGCATAACGCTACCGCATTGAAGTACTCCTCAGAGAGCTTGTTATCCAGATTTTGACCCTGTGCAACCGTTCTCCCACTAATTAATTTCACTTTCACACCCATTTTCACTCGATTATATCTCAGTGCATAAACATATAAATCTTTCGTTTTTTCGCTCACGCGAGTTGCAAAGCCCCGGGAGGGATTTGAACCCTCGACCTATTGATTACAAGTCAATCGCTCTACCGGGCTAAGCTACCGGGGCTTATGGCTTATTTATCATACCAATATTAATATATTACGTAACTATACTACATATACCTATTAATAGTAAAGTTTGAACCTCAATAAAGCAGCAATTCCACCAAGTGCTTTCAATCTCTTACCTGGCTCGAACTCGGTGCTGAATACAACTATCTTACCGCCTGTCCGCTCCACACCTTTGAGTATCTCCTCTATCTCTATTGCCCTGCTCTCTTCTCCCTCTGTCATTAGCTTATCATCGCAGACCAGCAGGGTCTCGATCGCACCGAATTGTAGAGCTTTTCGCACTTCCTCTTCGCCATACACCGCCATTCCTTCGTCTTCTCTGCTTATCTCTGCCATCAATCTCTCAAACATCTTCACTTCTCTTGCCAGTCGCTCAGCTTCTCTCAATCTCGTTACAGCGCCTCTCTTCAATACCTCGATGAAGCCAGAGAGCCCTATAGAGGAGGTCTGTTCTATTATGGACTTCTTCTGCAGTTCTGGCGCTTTATCGCGCAGTAAAGTATAAAAATCGCTCTTTATGAACCCGGGACCCGCAATGATGATGGCATCCGCGGCGTTGTTGTGATAAGCCTGCTTCAGTAGTCTCAACACCTCACCAAAGAAGACTTTCATGGCTGTATCACCCCCAGTCATACCTTTTCCCGAGCTATATCGTATTGAGAATAGCTCATCTACACCATACTGTCTTACTACACCTGCAACTGCCTCGCCCGCTTCTATTGTGAGTATAATTATAGGAGAGCTTTTAGAAGCCCGTTCCGCTTCTCTTAACCGCTTCAGTTGATGCCTCTTCCATTCCTTGATGATTGAGAGTTCAGTATTGGGCTCGATATTGAAGGTATGATAAGAACCCACCTCGGTATCCGAACCAGTCTCTATTATTCCCTTTATACGTAACCGATGCGAGAATTTATGAAACTCCACATTCTCGACCCGTATGCCCAATCGAAGGCGCTTCTTCTCTGTCTTATCTGGTCTGACTTTGTCCGTTGCTTCTTCCATTCGCCTGTAAGTGAAAGAATAGACCAGGTCTCCAGGCTCTATTACATGCTTCAGATGCCATAGGTCATCCACTGATTCAGGAATTATAGAGATTTCACCTGTTTCTGTTTCTGTACCACTGCTATGACTATATTTCAGTCGCGTCTTCAAGAGTTTCATAAGAAAGTCTCACTTCTCTTTTATTCTTTCCCTTTTTCCCTCTTATCTTACATACATATCGCTATTAATCGCTATTATAATATGGTATGAGATTGTGATTTGCAATGAGACTGGAAATAAGGGAAGCGACACTGATAGTGGAGAATAAAAAGAGAACACTGGTGCTTGCGGACCTGCATCTGGGGATAGAGGATGAGTTGCGGCAGAGAGGAATAAACATCGGCAGTCAAACCAATAAGATTCTGGAGCGTATACTGACCTGTGTTAGGGCAACCGAGCCTGATGCAATTGTCCTGCTTGGCGATATAAAACATGCGGTGCCTGGTGTTTCATACCGGAACAGGACCGAAGTGCCTCTCTTCCTCGCTTCTCTCGCCGAGTACGCACCGGTATACGTGGTCAAAGGTAATCATGACTCGCACCTGGAGGGACTCATGCCTGAGGAAGCAATAGCAAGTGTGCAGTTGCAGCATGAGGTAAGTCTGGAAAGAACGAGAGGGTTCATCTTCGACGGCGTGGGCTATACACATGGGCACACATGGCCATTACAGGAGCTCTTCTCCGCTGACTACATTATGATCGGTCATAATCACCCGATGATTCGACTTGAGAGTAGAGGAACTGGGTATACAAAAATGATGAGCGTTTTGATTCGAGCTAAATGCAGTTATAATGCCGTTACACAGTACTATAGTAGAGATAGGGATAGGGATATAAATATAGACTGCTGGAATGACCCATGGGTAATAATAATGCCTGCATTTAACGAGATATGTGGTGGTGTAGCCTTCAATTCACCTGATTTGAAACTTATGGGACCCATAGCATCAAAACTCATTCTCAAATCCACAATGGAGGCATATCTGCTTGATGGTACATATCTGGGTAGGGTGGTAGACCTTGATAGATGAAGACCCTAACTCCTGAAAACAATGAAGAACAGTAATATATATAAACAGTTGCTCTTTATTTATCAACATGGAAGATAAAGAAGAGGGAGAGGAGATAAAAGGGAAGACAGCGGAGGAATTGCTTATTCTTGGAGAGGAATGCCTCGCAGATGGGAGGTACGAGGATGCAATAAAGGTGTATAAGGAGATAGTGAAGAAAGAGCCGATCATGCCAACCCTGGCTAAGACATGCAATGATTGTGGCGTGGCGTACGCGAATTTAGAGGATTATGAGATGGCAATTGGATTCTTCAACGCAGCATTGAATCTCAGAGATTATCTTATGGATGGAGGGATATCCACATACTACAATCTCGGGCAGGTTTACAGGCTTATGGGTGATGAGGAGAATGCAGATGAGAGTTTCAAACGCGGTGACAGGATAAAACAAGAGCAGGAGGAGAGGGACGAAGTAGCAAGACGTGTGCTCTCATCTGTTTAAAACCACCTTGACAGAATGGATTTCTGAACTCAAGGGATATCGAATATCGAATATCTAATCTATATAGTGGATAATTTTTTTTAATATTTGAATAAAGTAAGGGATGAAAGAAGATGGAGAAGGCAAAGATAACTGTAAGTTTGATAAAAGCGGACGTTGGGGGTTTTCCAGGGCATTCGACCGTTCGAGCGGAGTTAAAAGAGAAGGCGGAGGAGCGGATGGAGAAGGCGAAGAGAGAGGGTCTGCTTGTCAGCTATCATGTTCTGAATGCGGGAGATGACCTGCAGCTGCTTATGAGTCATCGTAAAGGTGTGGATTCACCAGATATACATGAGCTGGCATGGGAGACCTTTGAAGCAGCTACTGAAATAGCGAAAGAGCTGAAGCTGCATGGTGCAGGTCAGGATTTGCTCGTGGATGCGTTCAGTGGTAACATAAGGGGTATGGGACCCGGAATAGCGGAGATGGAATTTACAGAACGCGGTTCTGAGCCGTTAATCGCGTTTATGATGGATAAGACAGAACCGGGCGCGTTTAATTATCCCATCTATAAGATATTCGCTGACCCGTTCAATACCGCGGGGCTTGTTATTGACCCTGTGATGCATGACGGGTTCGTATTTGAGGTTTGGGATATAAAAGAGAAGAAGGAGGTATTTTTGAGGTGTCCGGAGGAGTTATATGACCTGCTTGCACTGATAGGGGCGAAGAGCAAGTATGTGATAAAGAGGGTGTATCCAAAGGAGACGAGTCCATTGCCGAAAGATGAGCCGGTAGCAGTTATAAGCACAGAGAAATTATACTTCACAGCGGGTAAATATGTGGGTAAAGACGACCCAGTCGCGCTGGTACGTGCACAGAGCGGGTTACCAGCAGTGGGTGAGGTTTTAGAACCGTTTTCGTTGCCTTATCTCGTGAGTGGCTGGATGCGTGGTTCGCATAACGGACCTATCATCCCTGTGCCTTTTAGATACTCCCTGTGTACACGGTTTGATGGTCCCCCGCGCGTGATTGCAGCGGGATTCCAGATAAGCAATGGCAAGCTGGTGGGAACAGCAGATATGTTTGACGATCCCGCATTTGACCTTGCACGGAGGAAAGCGCAGGAGATAGCCGATTACATGAGAGCACATGGACCTTTCGAACCACACAGGCTGCCTGTGGAAGAGATGGAATACACAACACTGCCCGATGTACTAAAGAAGCTTGAAGGGAGGTTTAAAAAGGTTGAATAAATCTTTTGTGGAGACACATGGGTCTATACTCATAGACTTTATAGAAGAATGTGTGTACAAAACCCGGGTTTTCTTTTTTACCCGGGAGTCCATCTAAGCACCTCTATAATGGCTAATGGCTATACCTTATAGCAAAAAGATTGAAATAGGGTTAGAAGACATTGATCAAATTTAGTATAGTTGAGTTATTAGAGATATGAAGAAAAGAAGATTCACAAAATGCTCTGTTTGCGGCGTGAGTGTTAAAATGGATAATTTAGCAGAGCACTTGCGACGTGTTCATAATAAAACTATAGATGGCGGAGCCATTCGTGATCGTGCAAAAGCAGATCCCTGTGAAGAGGCGCTTGAGAAGGGTATGAAGCTCATGGCATCGGAAAGGTTTAAGCGTGCGATTAGCGTTCTCAAGACAATCCCTGATGAATGCCCGGACATTGACAGCGCGTATACGCTCATTGGAATTTCGTATATCCAGTTGAACTGTCTTGAAGATGCAATCACATATCTTGAGAAAGCGGTGAAGGCGGATCCAGATTGTCCTGCTCATTGGTATAACCTCGGAGCCGCATATATCAGTAAAGGCTATGTTGCAAAAGCCCGCGAATGCGCGAATAAAGCACTGGCATTGAATCCCGATGAAGAAGTGAAGGAAAAAGCAGAAAATCTATTGAACGGAATTAAGGAGCTTTTAGACCTTGAATTGGCTAATAAGCCTGATATCAACCCGGAAACGTATCTCAAGCTCGAAGAGAGGTTCCGTAGAGGTGTGGAATTTATGGAGAATGAGGATTGGGATGCAGCAATGGAGGAGTTCAAGTACGTTACGAGCATTGATAAGAATTCAGCGAAGGCTTATGGAAATTTGGGTGTTATTTTTCTCCTCAAAGGTGAGATTGAGGAGGCAGAGAAGCACCTTAAGAAATCGCTTGATATAGATCCGTCATACATTCCTGCATTAAGGAATTATCAGTTGTTAGATGAGCTAAAAGAGAAAATAAAGAGAGACCCCGGATGTTTAGCGGAGTTGAAGGATAAGTTGGAGATGGGGCATTTTTAAAAACGAGATAGCATACAAGAGATGGGATTGAAGGTAAAGGATGTGGATGCATACTACGGGAGTAAGAAGGTGCTTGCCAGTATTGACTTCAATGCGGCTCATGGTGAATTTCTTGGTATTATAGGGCCTAATGGGTCGGGTAAAACGACTTTATTGAGAACAATCAGTCGGATATTGAGACCGAGGAAGGGTACGATTCTACTCGACGAACGTGCGATAGAAGAACTGAATGAGCGAGATTTTGCATGTAGATTCGCACTGGTGCCGCAGGAGACCGCAATCAATTTCGAGTTCTCTGCGCTTGATATCGTGCTCATGGGCAGGAATCCGCATTTGAGGAGATGGGAACTGGAGAGCCAGAAGGATATAGAGATAGCAAAGAGGTGTATGGAACTCACGAACTGCTGGCATCTGGCAGATAGGCGTATTACTGAATTAAGTGGAGGAGAGAAGCAACTGGTATTAATAGCAAGAGCGCTGACACAGGAGCCCGAGGTATTACTGCTCGATGAGCCCACCTCCCACCTGGATATAAACTATCAGATAGAGATAATGGAGCTCTTGAAGCGATTGACCCGGCAGGAGGGCTTGATAGTAATAGCAGTTATCCACGACCTCAATTTAGCCGCGCACTATTGCGACCGACTGGTATTGCTACACCGTGGTAGGGTCGTCTCCATCGGCACTCCCGAGTCAGTATTGAACCCGGATAACATAAAAAATACTTTTGGTGTTGATGTTATCGTGTGGAGGTATGCTATAACCAATCACTACTATGTATCACCTGCACCGGTACAGAACCGCTACAAGGACAAGGACAGGGACACCAGGATTCATCTTATATGTGGTGGAGGAGCTGGTGCGTCATTGATGCATACGCTCACAGAGAGGGGCTATAGAGTGACAGTGGGAGTGGTGAATCTGCTGGATACAGACTGTGAAGTTGCACAGCATTTGGGCATTCCTATAGTGACAGAAGCACCCTTCTCACCGATCTCTGATAAAGCCCTACATGAAGTCATGAGGATGATTCAAGAGGCAGATGTGGTGATAGTAAGTGATATGCCAGTGGGTTTTGGCAATTTAAGGAACCTGGAGGCAGCTAAGAAAGCATCAGAATTGGACAAACCTGTGCTGATCTTCAACGGAATCGAGGAGCGTGATTTTGCGAGTGGTGAAGCTACAAAGCTGTTCATCGCATTGAAGAACCGGGGTGCAATAATAGTGAAGGATAAAGAGGAGCTATTCAATAGGCTGGAGTTTATATTGGGATGTATTCGTAGTAATTGTAATTGATGATGGCTGATGCAGCGCGAATATAAGAAACAGGGCTTCTTCAGGTTTACACCCGCTGAGGGTGGTGGTGCGAGGGAGCTGTGGTGCATGAAGCCCGGGGAAGGGGGTATAAATACTATTTGCAGAGTTCTCGAAGTATCGCCACGAGAGCTCACGATGAAGGATGGTAAGCGAATAGAGATTCTTGAAGGTGTTATAGCTGATTACACAGCAAAAATGCCGTTCTTTTCATGGGTTGCAGCGCGAGAGGAGTTGAAGCAGGACAGGGTAATACTGATAGAGAATGCATACGTGAGACGCTGGAGTGGGCTGGTCACGCTTTATATTGGTAGGAATACGGAGCTGCGGGAGAAGAATATTTATTTTCCGACGTATGATGAATTGAACAAGCCTCAAAGGCGAGATATCGGTGATATAATCAGGTGTCAGGGTGCATTTGATGTGATAGTGGAGGGTGATATAGTGGGAATGGCGGGAGATAGAGTGTTGGTAGATGATGGTACAGGTGTGTTATTCATGGCGTTAGACGACGATAGTGGTGTTAAGCGATTGTCATTGTCATTTGGAACACCGGTAATAGCGAGAGGGAACGTGATGGTGAGAGGCAGTGAGTATATATTAATGGCGAGGGAATTAAAGATAAAGGATGATAAGCACCTGCTGGAGGAGTTGATGGAGTTTATGGCGCGATATACATGTATTATGTGGATGTGGTGATAGAAAAGCGATGAAAGTGACGATAATAGGAGGAGCAGGGGGTATGGGGCGCTGGTTTGCTAACTTCTTTAAGGAATGTGGTGTTGATGTGACGATAGTGGATAAAAGCGCCCGAACTGGCGAGATAGCAACTGAGATTGGGGTCAGGCACATGGAGGTTGACATCTTAAGAGATAGTGTTGGTGATGTGGTGGATACTGATGTGCTACTCATATCGGTACCAATAGACATAACAGGGGATGTAATAGAGCGTGTGGGACCTGAGATGCGAAAAGGCTCGCTTATGATGGACATAACATCGGTGAAGAAGGTGCCGGTAGAGATGATGTCAAGGGTTACAGGTGAAGGTGTGGAGATATTGGGCACGCATCCATTATTTGGTCCTTCTGCAAAGAGCATTTGTGGTCAAACGATTATATTCGTGCCAGTGGCAGAGCGAGTGGGCGCGCTGTACAGGCGGGTGTATAAACTGTTTGAGCGCAGTGGTGCGAAGATAGAGATTTTGAGTGCAGAGGAGCATGACAGACTGATGAGTGTCCTTCAGGGGCTCACTCATTTCGTTCTCATTGCTTTTGGCATCGCGCTGAAAGAGCTTGATTTCGATGTTGAACGAGCGAGGGCAGTCATGAGTCCGATGTATGAGATTTTAATGGACTTCGTGGGCAGGATATTACATCAGGACCCGCGTTTATACGCCTTGATACAGTTGAATTTCGAGATGGGTGAGATACATAAAACTTTCTTGGCGGTTGCGAACCGTCTTCATGAGCTGATAGCAGCCTCTGATATAGAGGGGTTTATTGCCGAGATGCGTGATGCTAAGGCACATTTCGGTGATACAGAGCGAGCGATGCGTGATTCGGATGATGTGATAGAGGCGAAGATAGAGAGGGGTAGGTAGATGAGTAGAAATGTTTCGCTACTCTCCGTGTAACAATAACAAAGTGTATCTGGCTCCGCGCCGTGCATTCTGTACTACGCACAAATCCCCTTATGGAAACTTCAGATACACTCGGAACATTAGGCGAAAGGGCATAAGAGAGAGGAAGGAAAGAAAATGGATGTGTGGTATAAAGTAGTAAATGAAGATTGTCTCAAGTGGCTTGATAGTCACACAGAAGAAAGCATCCATCTCACTTTTATTGACCCGCCTTTAGACAGGGAAAGGATTATCGATTTTTTGATGATAATCAACCCGAAGAGAGATACCTGGAGTGGCTGAGAGATGTTTTATCAAAAGTTTACAAGATTACCCTTAAAGGCGGTGCTGTTTACTTTATGCAAAGAGAAAAAAACAGAAAATGACTACATGAAAAGCGCCTCCTTATAAATGGGGAAGAAGGAGGTGCATATGTATATAGGATTGGATGTACATAAAAAGCTGAGTTACGGAACAGAAGTGAATAAAGGTAGATTTCCAACGACATGCGAAGGTAACTGCATCTCCATGGAAACAGATATATCGTTACGAAAATGAGGAAGAACATGTGAATCTCTCCATCTCTTACTATCTTATGATTATGAACCTGGGAACGTTTCAAAACGGCATCACAGCATGTCTCGCGTTCGAGTCTGTTCGAGTCTAATACTTCACCAATCGTAGCCGAGCCGCTATTCGATATAAGACATATTAATGACAGTTCAGAACCCCGGGAACATTTATATGTATGTACCACCTTGAACAATGCTCTGCTTGTTCAGCGAGACGATAAATACATCTCAATCAGAATCAGAACGCTTGATAGTGATAGGTGCGAGGTGAGGACATGGAATCGGGAACTGGAATGGTTCTATAAACTGGGCTCGGGATTCCGGGCTAATTATGATGGGCGAACGGTGTTCATAGGAGAGAAGAAGAAACTCGTATCTCTGGGTGAGATTGTGCTTCATGCGAATTCACCCATGCTCATCATCTCATGCATCAATTCATACGCAAAGCTCGATTGACTGCATGAAGATGGCTTATTATCCGCGGTGCCCTAGTGCCTCAGGATCCACGCACTGTAGAAATACGCAATTTCAGGATTTTCTGCTCTTGTCAATTATCGCCAGCATCTATACGTGTCACACAGTCACACATGCCTCCATAAACCTTCGTTTTATCTGTTCAGGACTCAACTTTATGTTGTCAGTATCCTGATTGCCCGGTTTCACTATCACATGAATGAATCTTGGACCTTTATGCTGGTATAGATGCTCAAGTACGTAACGCAGCTCATTCGCTGTATGCACCTTCACTGTATTCTCTATACCAGCCGCTATCGCCATCAATTCCATGTCCACCACTGTATACGCATCCGTCAACTGGTCTCCTGTGCTTCCCAGTGTTCCATTATCCATACAGAAGATGGAGAGATTATGAGGCTCTTCTGCCGCTATTGTGGGTAATACGCTCGTTGTTAATAGGCTGCCATCACCATCCAGTACAATTACTTCTCTCTTTGTACTCAATGCTAGCCCCAGACCTATCGCAGATGCCTGACCGTAACTACCAAGCATATAAAAATTCAGCGCCCTATCCCTGATCGCATACAATTCCTTACTTGGTATTCCTATATTTGTGACTACACATTCACCATCTAAAAACTCAGCCACTATTCGCATCGCTTCATAGCGCGTCATCTCCCCATCTCGAATCTCCTTCTCATAACTCACGCATCGCTTCTTATTTCGCTCGGGAAACGCATGTTCGAGCTCTTCACTATCACTTCCGGTCCATATCGCGGGCGATAACAAAGCTACACATGGGCTACTATTCTCATACGCCTCTTTAATAACCTCATCCACCGCTTCTATCCCCTCGCGGGTTCTTATCTCCTTGTAGGGAATACCCAACGCACGTAACGCATCTGGTAGAGCTTTATTAAATGGTATCTGCGCTGGTATATCCTCGTTATGAACACCACGCCAGCTACTTAAAATTGGTAGTGGCAATCTGTAAGTAACCGAAAGAGATAGCAATGCATTGAAACAGTTGCCCAGACCCGAGCTCTGTATGATCATCGCTGGCTTCCCCCCACCGAGATATGCTCCTGCACTTATGCCAACCCCGTCTTCTTCCTTGTTCAATCTTATAGCCTTGAGCTCTATATCTGAATGTACAAGCTCTAAAAGACGCCTGATTCGACCACATGGCAGTGTACTCACTACATCTATCCCATTACTTCTCAATATCCCTATCACTTCTTCTTCCATCATTATCATCATAACAAAACAATCAGTAGAACTGCGTTCTTCTCAATATCCAATAAAAAACCTTTCTTTCAAAAAAGCTTCACCAAAGAAACATTATACTTTAGAGTCTAAAAGTTATATCAGAGATGAAAAAAATGAATGGGCATGCCATATTTGGATTTTGCATCATAACCCTCTTGCTCTTGAGTTCGTCTTCTTTTTTCTTCTTATCAGCAAATCATGATGTAAACCATGAACAGGTACAGGTACAGGAAGAAAGCGAAAAAATCATCCCTATCTGCAACCGCGAATATTTCGATTATTTACATGCAGAGCTTCAAAACGCTTCACAATCCATTCATATTGTACAATTTCAAATGCGATACTATCCTGGTTATACGGGCAGTCATTCGAATATGCTCTTAGACGACCTGATAGAAGCGAATAAAAGGGGAGTAGATGTAAAAGTCATGCTTGAGGGCGGGGAGGAATTTTTAGGTGAGAATTTCACCGAATACCAGACTAAAGCCCGGGAATATCTTGAGAAAGGTGGTGTAAAGGTGAAATTCGATGGAAAAGGGGTTACAACTCATGCAAAACTCATTATAATAGACGAGCGAGTCGTAATTCTCGGGTCTACAAACTGGAACTATTACTCGTTAGACCGAAACAACGAAGCTTCTGTATTGATAAAGTCGAATGAAGCTGGTATATACTACGAGAATTATTTTGAGAAATTATGGAACCAATGGGACATAAAGATAAATGAATTTATGCCAGACTCTACCGGAAGCGATGATGCAAATATGCCAGAGGGGGAATGGGTTGAGCTTTATAACGTCGGTGAAGCGAATGTAAACGTAAGCGGCTGGGTTCTTTATGACTCTAATAACTATCATGAGCTATATATAACGCCATCAAATACAAATACCGGAGATACAATTGTTCCTGCAAATGGGTTTTTACTTGTTTACAGGAATGGAGATGACGATTTCAGCCTCAATAACCGCGGGTATGAAGAAGTGAGGCTTTATGATGGCTATCCTCCTTCCAGAAGCACAGCTATTGATATTGTTTCTTATACTGGCAGCGAGGAGAACAAATCATGGGCAAGAATACCCGATGGAACCGGGAACTTTTCTATTAGCAAGCCAACACCGGGTCTGAAAAATGCCCTGAATATGAATATGAATACTAATAAACTGTTCGACACAAACACATCAAAAAATCCATATCCAAGCATCTTCGGCACGCATAGGGGTACAATCACGCCAAACCAAACGATAAAAGTCTCCAGGATGTTCACATACTCATGCCCCGGCACAGGCGGTCATTCTGAATACGTGGCTTTCTTTAATGCAACAACAGGAGACGAGATAGCGAATGGCACATGGAGTGGTTATCAAGGAGCAGGCGATTACCATTACATCGTCTTTGAAAACCCGTTTTTGCTGAAGAAGGATGCTACTTACAACTACACTATTTGTACCGGCTCTTATCCGCAGATTCATCATACCGATAATCTTTCAACACCCGCGGGATTCATAACCTGTTCAGAGTTTATAGATTCGAATGGACGTTCGTATAACAACTGGATACCGGCAATAAGGTTGGAGGGCACTTACTCAGCTTCAAATATGACTCTGTCAGAGATATAAAAGCGAATCCCGAAGCATATGAGGGTAAAAATGTCACGATTAGTGGCAAGAGAATGGAATATTGTCATGGGGGTTTGGAAAATGGGTGTGGTTCTACATTTTTATTGCTTTGCCTTTAACCGGCGTAGACACAGGCATTTACAGTTGCGAAAAAGGGTTATGAAGTCATGGAGATTGATTTGCATAGATGGATTTGCAAAACGGGACCTTGAGGAGTTGTTGTAAGAGCATGGTTTTTCGTGCGAGTAAAGAAGCTTATTTTTGCGTGAGTGGAAATCGTTGGGAAAAGAATGAAAATGAATGACCTGTTATTAATATTATTGCTAATCTTTGCTGGGCAAACTTTGGGGTGTTTAATTGGATTGATAAAGGAGCCAAAAGAAAACGTTTTATATGGCTCCTTAGCATTTGCTGCTTCTATGATGCTGGGTATATCGTTCTTTCAATTGATACCCGAAGGTTTAGAAATCGCACCTACATATTTAGTGATTATCTCTTTTATCGCCGGTATTGTTACGTTCTGGATTATTGATAGAACCCTGCCACATATAAATCCTGAGTTACTGAGAAAAGAAAAGCCTTCGATAAAAAGAAGCGTTACCA
>Ga0190316_1000122_pt1 | contig 19659 bp, 19 predicted proteins | sample 48701112_MG_FD_161663 | JGI IMG/M metagenome (GOLD analysis project Ga0190316, IMG submission 161663) | Hydrothermal vent sediment bacterial communities from Southern Trench, Guaymas Basin, Mexico - 4870-11-1-2_MG | ecosystem: Environmental > Aquatic > Marine > Hydrothermal vents > Sediment ... | reverse complement strand
GTAGCATTTATCGCCTAAGACCGGGTATTCATCCATTCTTATGTTGTTTGTTGGGCATAATTCTATGCATAGGCCGCATCTATTACATCTCGACTTGTCAATCCTGATTGGATAGAGCCCTCTGAGGATCTTCCAAGCCCATTCACTCTGAGACAATGCCGCCATCAAATCTGATAGTATTGGCGTTCCCCTCCATTCTGCATCGCCTTTTATGATCTTCTCAGCGTATATTCTGGCCTCCTCCAGTCCCCTACGGATGATCCATGCGCTCTCCTCTTCCGGTTGGCTGATTGGGAATGTCATTGGCATACGAATCTCCATTGCGCCTACCGTATGGTATCCCTTTGCCTTTAGGATCCTCCCTACTGAGCCTACTACCCCGCCCGAGTATAGGCCTAGCGTGTCAACCATGAAGATTGGGGTTCCATCTGCCCTTGGAAGCGAATGAATGAATCTCCATACGAATGGGTATGTTCCCTGCAGCGCCACTGGAAAGCCCAAACCGATCATGTGTGTTAGATCGATCATGCATGAATCAGCCTTCTCCATGCGAAATAGATTAACCTTAAATCCGTATCTTTCAAATACCCTCTTCATCTCCGATACAACCATGAATGTGTTGCCTGTTCCGGAGAAGAAGTAGAAGTCTATTATCCTCAAGCCGCTTCACACCAATAGATCCTTTGCATGCAGAAAAATTTGTATATAAAGGGATGTCAGTTTTTGCAATCGATGCGTACTTTCTAACGTGAACGTACAAAGTTATACATTGATGTGAATGGAGAATAAGACTATATAACATGGGATTCACAGGGAAAACTCAAGTATAGGCGGGTATATGCGGAGGCGTCTGCCTTTGTCGATGCTTTGAGTAATCTTTGTCTAGCGGCTCTGGCACCACCATCATAGACTCATATGACATGACTGGATCTGCCCACTACGTTAAAGCACTTTAGACGAGGGAGGCGATATATGTTTGAAAGGAAGATTTTTGGTAGCCCGGGGGAGATTCGAACTCCCGTCGGCGGGTCCAAAGCCCGCCATGCTTGTCCGCTACACCACCGGGCTTCTCAGCGTCTCCTCCTCCTTCTGTATGGGCTGCTCTCTGATAGGTGCCATGGAATCTGAATATATAATCTTTCTGAAAGGTTATTCTGGGTGTTTACCCTTTCTATTTCATCCTTGGCCCTCTCTATCTTTCCGTTTTTTCCGACGTTCAGCCTCAATGAACCCCTATATAGTGTTGTGTATCCATTTGTTATCTTAATTGTATCGCCTGCCTTGAATCTTCTGATCTGTTCATCCCACAGCGTCAGTATTATTGAGCCTGTCTCGTCTCCCACGAACGCCTCAGCCACCATGTGGTCTCTTCCATCCCTTCTCGAATGGAATGTTCTTGTAACGCCTACTTTGATTATCTTCGCGGTTACATTCAATTCTCTCAGACTAGGCTTTAGGGAGCATATCTTAACGCTACCATCTGATCCATTCACTTTAAGCACTTCAGAAGATTGAATATAAGCGATCCTATTAAAGTGTTATTTTTCGGCTTCCATCTGAGCGATCAATTCCTTCCTTTTACCCCGAATATCCAAGATTATGCTCCTAGCCCTCTCCAGCGAGTCCTCGGCATCATCGGCTGAAACGTCCTCGAGCATTAGAACCTCAAGCGCGCCCTCATAGACTGCGCTTGGAGATACATGTGAATTCCTTAGAAACTCGATTAGCCTCGTATAATCGAATTGTCTATTCTCTATCTCAGATAGGAGCCAAGCGTAATTTTCAAGCATACTCACGGATGATCTCTGCATGTAATGAGCTGCCTCGGCGTAGAGTCCCTCCTGAAGAAGAGTTCTTGTGCGGGCTGACATTCCACGTAGGAAGCTCTGCTTACAATAGAAGTTAAGGTTATTCACGACCTGCTCATGCAATTTCTCGGTTATATGCGAGTTTGCCTCGAAGAATTTTATGGCTGCACTCCACATACCCTGGAATCTCTCGAATATTCTCTCGGCTCTTCTCCTATTAATCTTGGAGAGACCTGAGACCTCCAAGTACTCATTGTATGTCTTCTTTAGGTTTAGTTTCTTCATCGATTCTTCAAGAGCTCTGATGTATCTGCTGTTTGAGAATTCAGCCCTACAAACCTCCATTGGTATCTTTAGGATCTCCTCCAGAGCGAGGACGGCGTTAAGCTTTGCGCTCCTATGATCAAGCCTCTCATGGGCGGACAATCCCCTGCTTAATAATATATCAGCCTCCACTAGGTAATTTCCAGTTCTAATCTCAAGGCGCTCCGGGGTCCACATCATCTTTAGTAATGTCTCCTTGGCCCTCCTCAATGTTCCATCCGGATCATATAGTATCCTCGTCTCATAGAGCCTATGATCGATCTCTGGTGGAAACTCGCTTCTAACCCACTTCTCCGGCACATAATTTAGATCCAAGAAGATATTATCGATCTCTGCCCGCTCAACGTACTCGTATTCCAGGCTTCTGCGGTCTATTATGAGCAAATCGACATCACTGCTCTCGGAGGCTTCACCTCTGCTCCAGCTCCCAAACAGGCCTATGCTTATGACTGCCTCACGTGACTTAAGATCATCCAGCAGGCCCTGAAGCACCCTCTTAATATTGTCAGGTAGATCCTCCATCATTACTCAAGAGTCTATCTACTTGAGGTAATATAAGCCTTTAAAGATCTGAATCTGCGGAGTGAAACGAAAACTTTATATAGATGATCCTATCATGGTATAGGAGCGAGCTGATAATCTGTTCTGACTCTTTCGGTATGAAGAACGGATTTTATGAGGTTCTAATGTTTAATCATGATATATTCGAGGTGAAGGATCATGCAGAATAGGAAGGTTCAATCCATTCAGATCACGATTAAGAAGTGCCCCGAATGCGGGAGCACAAATCTAATTCACGATTATGATACTGGAGAGACGATCTGTGGTAATTGCGGACTCGTGATTCAGGATGTGATGATGGATAAGGGTCCCGAGTGGCGCGCATTCACTCAGGAGGAGAAGGAGGCTAGGAGCAGAGTCGGCATTCCAACCTCATATTCGGTTCATGACAAGGGATTATCAACCTCAATTGACAGAATAGACAGGGATGCCTTTGGACGGAGACTTCCATTATCAACTCGCCTGCAGATGTGGAGGCTCAGGAAGTGGCAGATAAGATCACGCGTGCATTCGTCGATTGACCGCAATCTCGCCCAGGCCATGACTGAGCTCGATAGATTATCAAGTAAAGTTGCTGTTCCTCCAGCTGTTAAGGAGAAGGCCGCCCTCATATACCGTAAGGCCCTGGATGAGGGGCTTGTCCGTGGAAGATCAATAGCCGCCATTGCGGCTGCATCGTTGTATGCCGCATGCAGGATAACTGGGACTCCGAGAAGCCTCCGCGAGATATCTGATGCGAGCCTCGTAGGAAAGAAGGATGTAGCCCGATGCTATAGGCTGCTCCTTCGGCAGTTGAGCCTCAACATTCCAATAGCGGATCCGATGATTTATGTAGCGAAGATAGCTAGGAAGGCTGACATCCCAGGGAAGATCCAGGAGGTAGCCGTGAAGATACTTAAGGAAGCGAGGAAGAGACACGTCTCAGCCGGTAAGGATCCGATGGGCTTAGCCGCAGCGGCCCTTTATATAGCATGCAAGCAGATGGGCGAGAAGAAGACTCAGAAGGAGATAGCCGATGCCGCCGGGGTAACGGAGGTCACCGTTAGGAACCGCTTTAAGACTTTAAAGAGACAGCTGAAGATAGAGCTTCCAGATTAATCCTCCCCATTTTTTTCCCTTTCGATCTCTAGGACGACAGGCCCAACGTATCCGCAGTCAGGGCAGAAATACTTTTTTGGAGTTAACCAAGCATCGAATTTGCTTGTTAACTTGATTTTTGAACTTCCACACCTCGGGCAGACTATCAGCCTTTTAGATGAACTTCTTGGAGTTCTTATCCTTCTAAGCGTCCGCCTGACCCATTCAGTGATCAATGTCTTCCCGACTATTGAACTTCAATATTCTCCTTTGGGTAGCCCATCTTAACGAGGAAGTCATAGGCCTTCTCCCTCTGATCTCCCTGTAGGAGTATCTGTCCGTTCTTCGCTGTTCCCCCACAGGCACAGAAATTTTTCATCTTCTGCGCGAGCTTCTTTAGATCAGTCGCTTTTCCATCTATTCCCTCGATGACCGTCATGGCCTTCCTGAATTTTCTGGTTTCCATGCGGACAAGAATCTTTTGCTGTTCCTTACCGATCTCTCCGCATACGCATATATCCTTTGGAAGCCCGCATATTGGACAGATCTCAACCATTACGTATATCTTAGCTCCTTAGCTTTTCACCCTTTAACTTTTCTCCACGAGGATATTTAAGATTTTAGGAATCAACCGCCTTTAGATCGGGCACTTCTCTATCTGGCTGAGGACGTATCTTCTGATATCAGATGCTCTTGGAAGATCAGCGACTATCCTCCCATTCATGATTAGGGGCTTAAGCATACCCATCATCTCCCCTCCGCACCTCGGACATTTAGGAGCGGGCTTAGAGAATGGGAGAACTATATCCTCAAAGCATGATGGGCAACGCCAAACCTGCTTTTTCCCGCTTAATTTTCCACGCTTAGCCGCGAATTCACCTTCAACCTCAACTATGTCCATTGCGAAGTCTATAGTCGGAGCGTTACTGATGTATGTTCCAACGCCGAAGGCTTCAGCTCCAGCCTCGCTTAGCTCCCTAACAGACTCCTCATCTAAGCCTCCGGAGACGAATATCTTCACGTGCCCGTATCCTCTCAGGTCTAATTCCCATCTAACCTCTCTAACTATCTCAGCGAAGTTCCCCTTCCTCGATTGAGGAGTATCCAATCGAACAGCGGCTAGGCGATCCTTAAGTAGATCCGCCGCCATTATCGCTTCGACCTTTTCGTCAAGGTATGTATCGACGAGGCAGACCCTCGGGATATCCGGAGGCATTACCTCGTCGAATGCCCTCCAAGCATCCCTCTGGCTCCTCATGACTATTATTAGGGCATGAGGCATCGTTCCGCTCGGCTTGATCCCGATAGTCTCAGCCCCTATGATGCTAGAGACTCCGTCGAGGCCTCCAATGTATGATGCTCTATCAAGCATGGGAGCGATGGCTGGGTGCATCCTACGTATTCCGAAGGCCAAGACCAGCTTGTCCCCAGCGATCTTCTTGATCCTAGCCGATCTAGTTGCGACTCCAGATGCTTGACATATCAATCCAAGCATCGGAGTCTCAAGCAGGCAGAATTCTCCGTATGGTCCTTCAATGAAGAGTATAGGCTCCCTGAATCCCCTTCTGTCATGCGTGAAGAAAATCGTTCCCTCAGGCATAGAGTATACGTTAACTGGGTATCCCTCAAATAGATGTGCAACCTCTTCTATTCCGCATAGTACTCCCCACTGCCAATTCTCTGGGAGACTTCCCACAGTGACTTCAGCTACAACTCTCACCTTATCCAATCCCTTAGTCTTCAGGATCTGCTTTGTTCTGACGAAGTAGATGTCAGTAGTCTTTCCGCTCTTTATCTCCTCATCATCTGCGTAATGAAAAAGCCGCATGCCATTCACCAGCATCAAATATTCACTTTGTAATCTTGATAAGTAAGATTTCAGATTTATAATAATCCTTTCGCCGCTGTGGCGGACTACGGCCTAAACGCCAAAACGAGCTGATCCGCCTAACAAAAAATTAAGGAGGCAGATGAGGCTCCGCTAGGCCTCACCGCAGAGCTTAGTTATCCTCTCCCAGTTCTCATCGACATGCCTCTGAATCTCATCGATTACATGCTCGAACTTTGGCTGGAATAGATGCCTAAATCTACCTTGAACCTTCAGGAACTCTGACACCGGCTTAGGCTTCGGCACCTTAATATTCAATTTGTATCTTCCATTCTCAACCTCATATACTGGCCAGTAACGCGTCTGAACTGCAAGCCTCGCTACCTCTATGCTCTTTGAAGAGTCAAACCTCATGCCTACTGGACACGGCGAGAATACATGTATAACCGCTGGACCATCAACCTCTAATGCCTTCCTAACCTTCGTTATGTAATCGTTCCAGTATGCCGGGGAGGCGGTTGCGGCATATTCTATTCCATGAGCAGCGCATATCCCTATCAGATCCTTCTTGAACTCCGGTTTTCCCGGGATCTTCGTTCCAGCGGGGCTCGTTGTGGTCGCGGCTCCGTGGGGAGTAGCCCCCGACCTCTGTATTCCAGTATTCATGTATGCCTCATTGTCGTAGCATATGTATAGGAAGTCGTGTCCTCGCTCTAGGGCTCCAGATAGAGCCTGTATTCCAATATCGAATGTCCCGCCGTCACCGGCAAACGCTATGATATCAACCTTCTTTCCCCAAGCGTTTCTCCTCATTAAAGCCTTATAGGCGGCTTCTATTCCAGAGGCGACTGCAGCCGCATTCTCGAATGCAACGTGAACCCATGAAACTTTCCATGCAGTATATGGATATATCGTTGATGCCACTTCTAGGCATCCAGTCGCGTTGACAACGACCGTTGGCCCTCTAAGAGCCTTCATCGTCATCCTCGCTATTATTCCAGCTCCGCATCCGGCGCATAGTCTATGCCCAGAAGTGAATAGCTCCTCAGCTGGAAGATCCCTTAACCTAACCATCTACTCTCTCACCCCCACAAATTTTATAGGCTCCCTTATCATACCGGTCTTTGCGACTTCAAGAGTCTCATTGAAGATCGCCTCGATATCGAATGGAGTTATATCCCTTCCTCCAAGTCCGTAGATGACGTTGAATACGTTGAGTCTGACGTTTTCCTTGTAGAGAGCCGCTGTTACATCGTTGCATAATGGCCCGTATGGGGCGCCTATGCTGCATGCCCGATCCAGCACCGCTAGGGCCTTGAGGCCTTTACAGGCATCTATTATCTGCTCAGCCGGGAAAGGCCTGTATACCCAGGGCTTTATAACCCCTACCCTTTTGCCCTGATCCCTCAATTTCTTCGCTACTGCCATTGCCGTTCCAGCCGTGCTTCCCAAGCATATAATGGCGGCTTCAGCATCATCCATTTCATAGGTATCTATGAAGCCGTATCTTCTGCCCGTTAACTCCGCGAATTCATCATTAACCTTGCTTATCGTCTTCGGCGAATTATTCATGGCCTCAACGTGCTGACGTTTAGTCTCAAAGAAGTAGTCCGTGAAGCATATCGGCCCAACCGTTATAGGCTTATCTGGATCTATCGTGAATACCGGCTTCCTCGTCGAGACGAACCTCTCAACATCCGCATCATCCAGAACCTCGACTCCCTCAAGCGAGTGTGATAGTATGAAGGCGTCTAGGTTTACGGCGACTGGAAGCAGGACATCTGGATCCTCAGCGATCCTGAATGCTTGGATCACCCAATCGTATGCCTCCTGAGCGTTCTCAACGAATACTTGAATCCAACCGCAATCTCTCGAGCCCATCATGTCTGAGTGGTCGCAGTGTATATTTATCGGTGCTGAAAGCGTCCTATTAACGACGCCCATGACTATTGGGCATCTCAGGCTTGAGGCTATATACAGTATTTCATGCATTAATGCTAGGCCCTGACTTGCAGTGGCAGTGAATACTCTCGCTCCGGTCAGGCTTGCACCTACACATGCTGACATCGCGGAATGCTCAGACTCAACGCATATAAACTCGGTGTGGACCTCCCCGTTATGGACGTACTCGCTGAACTCCTCGACTATCAATGTCTGAGGCGTGATCGGATAGGCCGCTACCACGTCAACTTTGCATTGCTTAACAGCGTATGCTACCGCTCCATCCCCGGTTAAACCCATAATCCTACTCATTTCTTCTCCTCCACCATAGTTATCGCCTTAACTGGACATTCATTCGCGCATATTCCGCATCCCTTGCAATAGTCATAATTGACCCTCACGGTCTTTTCCTCCCTTATTATCGCACCGTCAGGACAGTAAATCCAGCATAGAAGACAATATGTGCATTTCTCCTCGTCTATCACGGGCCTAAAGGCACGCCAATCTCCAGTCTTATACTTCATGGCTGAGCCTGGCTCTAGTAGTATTCCAGCTATAGGTATGGATCTCCATCCCGGCTTGGACTCTTCGCTCATATACCCCTCGCCTCCTCATATGCCCTCTTGATCACGGCGTCGTTCTTCTCTCCAATGGCTCCCGGAAATCTCTCCTTGACCACCCTGCTAAGGGAATCTAAGCTTACAAGCGGAGAGGCCTTGATCAGGGCTCCGAGCATCGCTGTATTGTAGATTGGCCTTCCAAGAATATCAAGCGCTATCCTCACGGCGTTAACAGTGTAGACCTTAGCCTTCTCGGCTCCCAACTGGGACTTTAGATCCTCCGGGCTCTTCTCCGTATTCGCAACTATTATCCCATTCTCGGCTAAGCCCTTCGTAACGTCTATGCTACCCATGATCGTCGGATCAACTACCACTACAATATCTGGATTGTAAATGTAACTGTGGATCCTTATGGGCTCATCTGATATTCTCGTGTAGCCAGTGACTGGGGCGCCTCTACGTTCAGGCCCAAACTCTGGGAATGCCTGGACGTATTTCCCGTCGAGAAGCGCTGCGTATGCCAGTAGTCTGCTGACTGTGACGACGCCCTGTCCTCCCCTACCATGCCATCTGACCTCAACCAGCAACTCGACTCCTCCAGCAACGCCTTTGATTTATTTCAATACCGAGGAAACATATAACTTTACCTACAAAGCATATTGGATGCTATTATGGGCTTCTCCACTCGACTCTCCTCTTATATCTCAGATGGATTAGGAATATCGTTCGGCTTAGGCAGAGAGTATAAGTGTATGGGGCCTTACTTGAGACTTCGTAGAGCATTCCGCCTATGAGTGAGCCTAGAAAGTATCCAATCCCGCCGGGGCTCTCGAATGCCCCGGCCGCTAGACCCCTGGAGGATGAGCTACGCTCAAGCATCGCGTTAATGCAGTTGTGTAGCATACTCCGGATGCGAGACCGAAGGCCGAGAAGCAGAGGAAGAATGACGATGCATTACTGCTTTGAATCATCATAACAGACGCCGCTCCGAAGGCTAATGGACCTAAAAGGAACAATCCATCCCTTCCTATCCTAGCCTCTATGCGAGATGCAAAATAGAACGTGATGACCTTGGAGATCTGCGATGCAAAGATGAGCCGATCTCTAGGGCTGAGATCCCGATGCTAGTTGCGTAGGAGGGGAAGATCGGCATTAAGATCCCCATCACCGATGATGAGAGGAAGATCGTTATCAGAATCAGTGCTATCGCCAATCCGTCATGTCGAATAGTCATCTTTAACTCTACACTTTCATGCTTGTATCCTCTCCTATGCCCGGCTGGCTCCTCGATTATCAGCATGCTGAGGATCCAAATGGCGAGTGACAGTAGCATAGACGTAAAGAAGGGAGCGACGATCGATACTTGATTTATCAGTAAACCTCCAAATAGCGGCGCAACCGTCATTGCTAGACCCCATGAGATGTTGAATATCTTTAATGCATCCTCCAATCCCCTATTATATGTGCCTGTAATGTAGGATTCAACTGCAGGCCAGAAGATCGCGACTGAAATCCACTTGAGAATCTTCACCGGAATCAGCATTAATGGCTTTTTGGATAGAATGTATAGGCCGAATGACACTCCATAGAGGAGAAGAGAGGATGTGATGAAGAGTTTACTTCCAAATCTATCGCGTAGGATCCCTGAAATAAGAGGCATAAAACGAGTATATGAGGCCTCCAACGGAGCCTATTATGCCTACGAGGAGAAGAGAGGCGCCCCAAAAAGCTCGCATATATGGGAGCCGAAAGAGAAACTACATCCATCACTAATTGATATGTGAAGACCATGATGAAGATGAGTTCATAGGATAATATACGCATCCTACTTTTTGCAGAATTAGCGGGAAGAGAATAAAGAGGTTATTGGTGGAAGCCTCTAGGCGGGAATTTGCCCCTTTAACTGAGACCTCCATATTCTCCGCTTTTAGGCGGAGGGGGAGCCTTAGATCCTCCAGCGGCTATTACATCGTCTATCTTCAGTATCATCGTCGCCGCTTCCGTCGCCGATTTTATTATCTGCTTCTTCACTGCGAGAGGTTCATAAACCTCCAGTCTCATCATGTCATTAACGCCGCCTCCCAGGACATCCACGCCCATCCAGACCCCGCCTCCCTCATGAGCAGCCCTAAGATCCGAGAGTATATCTATTGGATCTAGTCCCGCGTTCTCAGCAAGAGTTGCCGGAACTATTTCTATTGCTTCTGCGAAGCTACGCGCTGCGAGCTGCTCCCTCCCAGGCAACGATTCAGCGTAGCCTCTGACTTCCCTAGCAACCTCTATTTCTGGTGCTCCTCCTCCTGCTAGTATTTTTGGTTCTTGGACTACGTCTCTTACTACGCATAGTGCGTCGTGGATTGAGCGTTCTGCCTCGTCGACTATGCGTTCGGTTCCGCCGCGGATCAGGATCGTAACTGAATGTGGGTTCTTGCAGCCTTCTATGAAGACCATCTTGTCATCTCCGATCTTACGCTCCTCAACGAGCCCGGCGAAGCCGAGATCCTCATCTCTTAGATCATCAAGATTTACTACTATTCGCCCTCCAGTCGCCTTTGCGACCTTCTCGAGATCCGACTTTTTAACACGTTTAACCGCGGCTATGCCCATCTTGGCCAGATAGTATTCGGCCATATCATCTATGCCCTTCTGGCATACTAGAACGGTCGCTCCTACACTCGCGATCTTCTCAGCCATCCTTCTGAGCATACTCTCTTCCTCCTTAAGGAATTCATCCATTGCCTCTGGAGATTCAATATGTATCCTCGCGTCAAACTCTGTCTTCTCAACCTCTAATGGAGAGTTAAGCAATGCGATCCTTGCATCCTCGATCCTCTTTGGCATATCGGGATGCACAAATCCCTTATCCAAGACTATTCCCCTGATTAATTTTGTTCCGACGACGGATTCTCCAGGCTTCTTCCTGACCATTATATCGTCGAGATCAACACGGTATTCATCGCCTACAGTACGGGCCACGAGTAGCACGGCCTCAACCGTTATTTCTGCGAGCTGCTCCTTATTCTCTGAGACTATCTTGCTCGCCAATGATGTCATAGCGACTCTTCTTAATGCGTCCCTGTCGGCTGGATCAACGTGAACAGCGATACTCTCGAGAACCTCAAGAGCTTTCTCAGATGCCTTCCTGTAGCCATCTATAATCGTCGTGGGATGGATGTTCCTGTCAATTAGATCTTCAGCCTTAGAGAGTAACTCTCCGGCAACGACAACTGATGTTGTAGTTCCATCCCCAACCTCATCGTCCTGCGCCTTCGCAACCTCAACCATCATCTTAGCGGCTGGATGCTCAACATTGATCCTCTCAAGGATCGTCCTTCCGTCGCTTGTGATCGTAACGTCGCCCATATCATCAACGAGCATCTTATCCATTCCCTTAGGGCCAAGCGAGCTCCTAACAGCCTGAGCGATCACCTTCGCGGCCATAATATTACTGTGCTGAGCATCCCTTCCACGGGATCTTCTAGAGCCCTCCCTCAAAACTAGAATTGGTAACCGTTGCCCCATAGACATCATTAGGCCTCGTAAAGTTTCTAGTCAAGAAGCTCATCTAACTTATATATTTTTCGCACGAAAAGCGGAGATGCAGCTTCCTTAGCGTGATCGCTCCTTCTTTTCGCCGCCGTCACATCCCATCAACCTGCTGATCAAGGCTGCATTCCTCTCCCCTATAATCTTCGCGAGCAGATCTATGTCGCTTGGAACAAGCATCTTAAGGGCTCTTATCTCCACCACGTATATGACGGCTCCAACAGCAACGTATAGCGGCAACAGAAATTTGCTGTAGTAGATGTGCTGAACGGCGAGGACTACGGCGGCCATGACGGACGCTGAGATAAGGGTCTTAAGAAAAGCCTCCCTATCTATCTCAACCCTAACAACCTTAGATGTGAAATACATGACAAGCGCTAACGTCACGACTATTGAGGCTCCCTTTATTATCGCTAAGCCATTCAATCCGAGTGGGGCGACTGCTGGTAGGAGAAGCAGACTGGAGAGTATCGAGAGCAGATACAAAAGCATGATGGTCTTCGTCTTCTCATATATCATAAGTATGTTGGACAAAGCTGGCAGGATTCCATATGCCAAGCCAAATATCGACATTATTGCCAGAACAGACCATCCCGGCTCATATTGCTGTCCAGCGAACAGCGTGATCGCGGGCCTTGCAGTTGCAGATAGCCCAAGCGTAAGCGGGAAGATTATCAGCATCGTATATCGACTTGCCCTCTTAATAGCCGAGCTAATAGCCTCATGATCTCCTCTGCCATAGGTCATGCCGTAATATGGGAAGAGCGCTTGACCCAACGCCGTTGACAGACCGGCTAAGACGCAGAATGCCCTATAACTTACATTGTATATGCCTACGCTTTCGAGTGGAAGGAATATCATCACAAGCGCCTGATCATACCAATTAGAGATGAATAGTATTAGCGACGATATCAGGAGGGGCCAGGAAAAGTTTAGGAGCGATGGTAATAGGCGCATGGACTCTCTGATTATACCTCTTTTGAGTTTTATTAGGCGGATGGACGCCGCGGCATATATCATTGTGCCTGAAAGATCACCGATTATCCAACCCATAACTGCGCCGTATATTCCGTATCTATTATAGACTAAGATTAGGATGGCGATCCATCTGGAGAGGGTGCTGAGGACCTGGCAGATCGCCATTCTCTTGAGCAGTCCAGCTCCTAAGAGTAGACTATTGAATGTAGGCATGAACGATGCAAAGAAAACATCTATTGCCGCGAGGACTATGAGGCTGCTAAGCGCCGGCGATTTTAGGGCTGCAGATGCCAAGTTCCAGGAGAACGCTGAGAGTATAATGGATACTATGGCTGTTAGTATCGTCTTGAATGTCAGGGTGGCCATGAAGTATGCTGAGAAGTCCTCTCCTCTTCCTTTTAGTTCAGCCACATATTTCGACAGTGCTGATGATAGGCTGAAGTCTGAGATCAGTTGGGCTAGGCCTGTTATCAGCATTAGCACTGCTAGTGTTCCCATGTCCTCCTGCGTTATTGCCCGTGCTAGCAGGGCGAGTCCAACCGCTCCAATTATAGTTGTGAGCACATTTCGCATTGTCAGGTAGATTGAGCCTACTGCTACTTTTGAGGCTTCCAGGAGCATTCACCCTTTCTAGATGGAGATGAGATAATTTTATCGTTGCATAATTTTGCTTATAAATGATTATTTAAGTTTCCTCCTTGGCTGTTTAGGGTAAAATTTTAAGTTTGTATGCTGAATCTTAGTAGTGATTGGGCTTCTGGAGGATTGAGGGATGCTAGAGATCGAGGTTTATGAGGTTAGGGGCTATTGTCCGGTTTATAAGGTCGGCGACAAGATGGTTATTGATGGACCTAATCTTCTGCTTGATAGGACGGATGCTGTCTGCATACATGCCTTATCTACGCTTCTGCATTATGTCGTCGCACTCGACCATGGAGTTGACCCTATAGTTTTGGGTTTAACTAAGCCTGACGATAGGGGGCACGCGTATATTCAGTGCGTGGATCCTGGCAGGCCCTATACTAACGGTGGAACTGTAATATTTAGGGTTCGGAGGATCTCTAGGTAGGCGCCTAGCTTCCTTTATGACTATCTTATTGTTTGGCGGCATGTCTAGGATGAGGGCCTCAATAATTCTTGGGACACGCCCTGAGATCATAAAGTTTTCTCCGATTATTTTTGAGTTTGAGCGTTTAGGGCTGGATTACTTCATTGTTCATAGTGGCCAGCATTACTCTTATAGGATGGATAGGGTCTTCTTTGAGCAGCTCGGGCTTCCAGATGCAAAGTATAATCTTGAGGTTGGCTCTGGAACCCATGCATTTCAGACTGGCAGGATATTGATGGGGGTTGAGGAGGTTTTGATGCGTGAGAGGCCTGATGTCGTTCTTGTTCAGGGAGATACGAATACTACGCTGGCCGGGGCTTTGGCCGCCGTGAAGCTTCACATTCCAGTTGGGCATGTTGAAGCTGGATTGAGAAGCTTTGATCGCAGCATGCCCGAGGAGATCAACCGTTTACTTGCTGATCACTGCTCGGATCTACTGTTCGCCCCAACTGAGATCGCCCGGCATAATCTCCTTTGTGAGGGCATATCGGATGAGAATATTTATGTTACTGGGAATACAATTGTTGATGCCCTCTTTAGGAATTTGAGGATCGCCGAGCGTAGGAGAGGCATCCTTGAAAGGTTAGGTTTGGAGAAGCGTGGATTCTTTTTGGTTACTGTTCATCGTCAAGAGAATGTCGATGATAGAGTTAGGTTCGGTAAGATTCTTAGGGGGTTGGAGCTCGTTAATGAGCGCTTCAGCCTTCCAATAATATATCCCATTCACCCCAGAGCTGCCAAGAGGATTAAGGAGTTTAACTTGAAGCCTAGGGGCTTAAGGCTTGTTGAGCCTCTGGATTATCTAAGTTTTCTTCTGCTCGAAAGATCTGCGAGGCTCGTCTTTACTGACTCCGGCGGGGTTCAGGAGGAGACTTGCATATTGCATGTTCCATGCGTAACGCTTAGATATAATACTGAGCGGCCTGAAACCTTGGAGGTTGGATCTAACGTTTTAGCCGGGGTTGATCCTAAATCGATAGTTGAGAAGGCTGAGCTTATGCTTGAGAGAAGGCCTGATTGGCCGAATCCATTTGGGGATGGAAAAGCAGGCAAGAGAATAGTTAAAATTCTAGATGAAAGATTTTAACCTAACTTAGAATGTTATACAAAAAATTGGGGGGTTATATGATCTTTTGTTAGGTGGCTTATCCGGCTATCTTTCTCTGCATAATTATTATTGAGATTATAGCAGCGACTGCCGCTATGAGCGATAGTATAACTGCTCCATAGACTGCCGTTTGTATTCCGGATACTGCCGATTGTGCGTTTGACGCTGCTTTTGATGCATCCTGAGCGGCTGATTGAGCAGCTGATATGGCTGATGATAGAGCCTTAACGTCGCTTGCGAGCTTAGCCACATCTTCCTTGAGTGAACTCACAGCGCTGCTTAAGTCTCCTACGGCGCTATTTAGTGTGCTGACTGAGCCGCTTAGCTTGCTTATGTCAGATGCTTGCGTGTTTATCATGCTGTTTAATCTGCTTACGATCTCTGAGAGTGAGTTAACATCGCTCTTCAGCTTTAGAATTCTCTCCTCCAATGTGCCTGTCGTAGTTCTGGTGGTAACAGTGAATGAGCCCTCAACCGTAACTCCGCCTATAGTTGCATTCCAAGTCCAAGTGCCTGTCTCAGCATCTGCTGGGAGTATGTAGGATACCGTTCCAGTGAAATAGTTTCCAATCTTAGTTGTAATGTCTAAGCCTGCGATTGTTATCTTGAAGCCGGAAGGTGTGTATAGATTAATGACCCTACCTAGATATGAATATGTGCACTTGGCGAAGAATGATACTCTGTCGCCGGGTAGATACTCGTCTGCGCCAGTGTATACTAGCACCGTGGGCCGAACTATCTCGAACGTCACGTTTGCTTTTAGTCCATTAGCATCCGTAGCATTAATTATGTAGGTTCCAGGATCGAGCTGTGGAACCTTGAATTTACCCTTGTAGGTTCCAGTTGCATCCACATAGCTATTGTTGTATCCTGTATCTGCCTGTATTGTGATGTTATTCCAAAGATCCTTATAGATCCAATCTACCTGACCATCTGCTGTGAGGTTATACATGCTCAGGGAGACGCTTGTGTTCTTCTTGTTTCCAGCAGCAGTGAAGTATTTAAGCGTTATTGATACCGTGTAGTTTTCAGGTGCACTTGAAGGATCAACAGTTATCTGCGTGGTCGCAGTTACAGTGAATGTCTCTTCAGCCTTTATTCCAGTCTCATCCATGACGGTAATCGTGTATGTTCCAGCTGGAACCGTAGGTATATATGCATACTTGTCTATTGCGCCATTACTATCAGTCTTATTTCCTCCAATCAAAACTAGGAGCTTCCCGTTTATTGTTGCATTGAATTCCTTGTCGGCCTCGAAGCCTCCTCCCACTAAATGAATCTTCGTTCCAGTTGGACCGGATGTTGGAAGTATCGTAAGCGTTGTTATAGCGACCTTGAACGTTGCTGAGGCGGACAGGCCGTATAAATCTTTGGCGGTAATCGTGTATGTTCCAACCTGAACTTCAGGAACGGTTATTGTAGCCGTGAATTCTCCATTCTCCGTTGTATTCACGGTTGCATATGATGTTAGCGATCCGAAGTCTATTGTGACTACAACATCCTTCATTGCTGTGAAGTTGTATCCCTTGATCGTTATCGTATCGCCTGGAGCGGCGACTGCTGGAATAGCCTTTATGGCGGTCTTACCAGTAACCCCGAATGTTGCAGTTGCCCATTTTCCTCCATCATCACTTGCATTAACGGTATAAACGCCCTTATCCAGGGTTGGGACTATGAATTTTCCGGTGAATATTCCGCTTGTATTAGCCTGAATTGTCCCCAGCGTCTTGCATGTCGTGTTATCCATCTTTATTGTTACGTTGCCCTTCGAAGTGAAACCTTTACCGAGTATGTCTACTATCGTCCCTGAGGGGCCTTTATTAACGCTTAGGGTTAATGTCGCCCATATCTTAAGCGTTGCAGTGGCATAATGTCCACTTGTATCCGTTACTTTCACAGTATAATCTCCATAAGTAAGATTGTCAGGAACCTTGAATGTGCACTGGAATGAACCGCTTGCATTTATCTTAACCGTATCTGAAGGCGTAACATCGGTGGTACCAATCAGAATCTGCGAAACGTTAGCATTAGCCGTGAAGCCCGTTCCCTTAACGGTTATCGTATCTCCTGGAAGCGCAGTAGTTGGTGAGAGAACGATCTTCGGTCTTACATTCAGGGTTGCAACTCCGGTTTCGCCTGACTGAACATCTAAGACGATGATCGCGTAGCTTCCATAAGCTACCTCAGGAACTTTTATTGTGCATTGATATTGGTACGTGTATCCGTATCCATATCCGTATCCATATTGGGATGTGACGACTGATAGCGTCTCATTCAGCTTATTCTCTGCAGCTTGGTTCTGCCAGTAGACCTCTACTAGTCCGCCGGGAGTCGGGTTTGTTCCGCTTACAGTAACTGTATCACCTACATGTGCCGTAGATGGTGATAGACTTACAGTGACCGTGCCTGATTGAACTTGGGGAACTGATAGGACCGCTGCTATGAGTATTGCGGTTACTAGCGATGATAATATTCTCTTATTCAATTGAATTCTCTCCTCTATTTTAGTTGCTGGTTAAGTTTTGATCTTTTCATTAATTTATATTTTATGTAAACAAATCTTGCTTGGCATTAGAATTTTGTGTACATCTCTGTCCCTTTTTTTGGTTCTTTTCAGTGTTGGAATTCTAGGATTATCATCCCTCTCATGTGATCGTTCCTTATTGTTTTGTATCCTATTCCGTGAAATACTCCTTCAACGTATTTTAGGAGCATATCTGTTCCCTCTTCTGTTAGTATCGTTGAGAAACATCTGAATTTTACAGTGTCTCCGGCCTTTTGGATCTCAACCTCGTTTAGGTCCCATCTTGCCGCTTCCAGAAATGTCTTGAATGCTCTTATTGGATCCTCAAATTTTTCTTTTAGGTATTTTCCATGTAGCATCCCGCTCTCGTACCATTTCTCCCTGATCTTTTTAGGTTTATTCTTGTATGCCACTTTGATTAGATGGTTTAGTATGTCCATTGGTATATATGCTCCTCCCAGCGTTCTGTTTGCGCGTATAACCTTGAGTAGGTCTGATGCTTCCTTAAGATTGTAGCCTATCCTTCTGGCTGAGAGGGCGAGTTTTAGGGATTCCTCAACGAAGGCTCCAAGTGATTTGCCCTCTCTTCTAGCGGCTTCAATAGCCTCATTTATGAGATCTTCTGAGACATAAACTAGCTTTTTATTCTTTGATATCAATTTCCTTCCCGACTGCCTCGAGCCTTATACTTCCAAACGAGACTTCTTTTTTGGCTATCTTGTAGCCGAAAGTAATTAGGGCTCCTTCTATAAAGGCTGAGTATAGATTCGCATATATCTCTGACATTCTTGGACTTATCATTCTAATGGAGATCTTTTCATTTTCCTCTTTGATCGCCATCTCCACTATATTCCAGCTATAGGCTTTTATGCTTCTTTTGAAGGCCTTAAATGGCTTTTCAGTCTCGACCTCTATATATCTTTTTGCAATCCAGACTCCTGCCTCAAACCATCTTTTTAGGGTTTCATCTTTGGAGTTCTGATAGGCAATCTCGGTTATTTCGTATAATAGGCCTTCTGGGATTAGAATGAACCCGTCTTTTCGGGCTTTCTTGAGGATCCATCTTTCCTCGAATGCTTTTTGTAGGTTTACGCCTAGATCTTCGGCTCGGATTACGAGTTCGAAGATCTCGTTTACTAGGCCGTATAGTGAACGGCCTTGCTTTTTTGCTATGGAGAGTAGTCTGTTGACTAGGTCTTCCCTAGCGAAGAGAGTCTTTCTTTTGATTGATTTCAAAGTCAAGTGACCCTCAATTTAAAAATGCGTGGAGAGTCTATTTAGGGTTTATTCGTTATCTCAGATATATGAGCATGATATATAATCCTTTAAGTGCTATTCGTGTATATCTAAATTCTGTTTTAGGGAGCTAGGTTGAGGCTTGGGAGAATGTCCGATGCTAAAGACAAGTCTAAGCGTGGGATCCCCTATATTAAGGAGATTGAGAGGATCACGGTTGATCTCCTAAAAGAGGATCCCTGTGATAAGGATAAGTTGAAGGAGATGCTGGATGATTATGCTGGCAGATACGCAAGAGAGTATAGTGCTTGAGCTTGAGAATATAGGCTGCTTGAAGAGGCTAAGTTTGGAGTTTAAGCCTGGATTAAATATTATTAGCGCTCCGAATGCTTCTGGGAAGACCACGATAATTAGGGGATTATCATGCATGTTCTCGGATAGGATTCCGCCGTCGCATGTCCTCGCATTGGATGAGACTAATGGGAGGATTAGAGCGTATTATAGGGGAGAAATTTACGAGAAGACCCTGAGGAGAACTCCTTCAGGTGAAGTTATATCTCAGGGGAGTATGCTTCCATTTGCTGATCCGAGAGCCTTAGACGCTTGCGTTGCCCTAGCGGAGACGGGAGTTGTGCATAAGATTACTGGGGGAAGCTCCGTCTTCCGCAGATACCTTGAGGAACTCTCTTATGGGAGCTATTATAGTGCCGTAATTGATGCGGCGCAGGAGCTCATAGACGAGTATGGCAGGAAACTTGCTAGTTCGAAGTTCAGGGATTTTGAGAGACTTCCGATCCTACTATCGGAGTTAACTGATCTTCACATTAGAAGAGAGGAGATTCAGCGAAGAATTGAGGATTTAAAGTCCGCACATAATAGTAAGATTCGAAAGTTACGGGAGGAAATAGATGCAAAGGCATCCACACTTTCGAGGGAGGAGGCAGACCTATCTCAGCTTGAGAGGAACCTTTCCCTTGAAGCTGATAGAGAGAAGCAACTCTTGGATCTACTTAAGTTGGCCGATGAATCTTCTGAGATCGCTGTAAACATTAGCAGTGGA
>Ga0190316_1000120_pt1 | contig 19949 bp, 20 predicted proteins | sample 48701112_MG_FD_161663 | JGI IMG/M metagenome (GOLD analysis project Ga0190316, IMG submission 161663) | Hydrothermal vent sediment bacterial communities from Southern Trench, Guaymas Basin, Mexico - 4870-11-1-2_MG | ecosystem: Environmental > Aquatic > Marine > Hydrothermal vents > Sediment ... | reverse complement strand
ATTTTATAAATAATATTCTCTTTTCTTAATCTATAAAGTAATGTCCTTGCATATTCTCTTCTTTTTTTTGTAATTCTTATAAAGTCATTAAAGGTGAATAATGGATAAATTTTCAATTTATCTATTAATTGAATTTTGTTCATAAATCAATATTTTGTTTATTTATAATAATCAAATTTGATTATTTTAGTAGATTGGAATATGAATTTCTCAAATTTACTTACATTTAAATTTTCTTTTTATAAAGACCAGATTCAATATCTTTTTCTTCCAAAACCCAACTCAAAGCATCCATAACTCCCTTATAATATACACTAGTTCGCATATCTAATTTATTCTGGGCTTTCTCTCGCTCTTCCCTTGCATATTCTATAAATTTTCTAATTTCTTCTTCACTTCTCATAATCTTATTTAAAATAGATAATTTTTAATCTCTTCTTCGCTCCAGCCTTTCTCTTTTAATTCTTCTTCAATATTTTCTCTAACTTGATGTTGGTACTCTAATTCCATCATTCCCCAAACAAAAAATAATTCGCACATAATTATATAAGTATGCAAGATAATTTTTATTTGATTATTTCAAGAATTTTCATATTGGTCTTAAACAATATTTATTGCCACTACGAAAAATTTCAATCCTACATTAGTCCACTTATAACTTGTAATATAGATAGATGTTTACTTTCATTATTTTTTTAGTAGAGAGTAAATATAGATAAGTTGTCAGTTTATTGACAAAATATATTTAAATAATTGTCAGTATATTATGGAATATCTTTTTTTTAAACATAATCCTTGGTGGGAATACAAAAATTGAGAAAGTAAAGACAAAAATATTAGAGATTTTAATTCAATGGATATAAAATGGATTCCTTCATGGATTGATGAAATCTCCTTAAAACCTTTTTCCCTGAATTTTATTATTGGTCCAAGACAAGTTGGTAAAACAACTGGTATCAAACTATTAATTAAAAATCTGCTAAAAAAGGTAAACAATCCTTACAGCATATTCTATTTTAATTGTGACTTTCTTTCCGATATAAAAGATTTAATTAATTTGATTGAAAATTATTTAAAGATAAAAGAATCCGAGAAAATAAAAACTTCTTTTATTTTTTTAGATGAAATTACATCTTTAGAATATTGGTGGAAGCCCATAAAGGGATTTATAGATGTGGGAATTTTTGATAAAGATATATTAATAATTTCAGGTTCTTCAAGCATAAGAACAAAAAAGTATTCTGAATCTTTTCCTGGCAGAAGAGGTAGAGGAAAAAATATCACTGTTTTACCTCTTTCTTTTTTTGAATATTTAAAAGTTCATAATACAGATATAAAGAAAAGTAATGAATTTCAAATTAGAGGATTATTCAAAAAATATTTAAGTACGGGTGGTTTTCCAAGGAGTATAAATAAAGTTGAATTTGAAGAAGAATTGGTAAAAAGCATAGAAAGAGAAATTTTTAATGTTGGCAAAGATGTAGAGTTATTTAGAAAAATAATTCTGAAAATTATAGAAAAATTACCTTCTTCTTTTTCTTATAATGTTATCTCCTCTAATTTAGGAATTTCTCACAATACTGTAAGAGATTATATGCAAACTATGGAAGATTTGTTTATTTTAAAAATAATTTACTGGAAATATGGAAAAGAAATAGAGTTCAGAAAAGATAAAAAAATATGTTTTAGAGATCCATATCTAGTAAAAGCATTTTGTAATGTATACGGTTGTTCTTTAAGAGAGGATTTTTTATATGAAAATATAGTTCAGGAGCATTTATTTAGAAAATTTGGAGAGATTTACTACTTTAAGAATAAGTTTGAGATTGATTGTATTGCTAAGAATTTAAAGATAGAAGTGAAAGCAGGTAAACCGCATAGGAAATATCCTAAAGGTGTTTTAATTTTAGATAAAGAAAGAATTCCCAGATTTTTAGTAGATATCTATTCGGAGAAGCAGAATTCAAACTCAACTTTGACACTTTGAGTCTAAAACCCCCTTAAATCTCCAAATTCTTAAAAATGTAAGGACGAAAATTTTGCCTATAAAAAAATCTGGGTTTAAACAAAGGTTTTGTTGAGTTTTATTAGGGTTTAGAGAGATGGGTTTAAAAGTGTCAAACTTGGGATAAAACATCAAGTTTCTTTATTAGTTCTATTGTTTTCATAATATTCTTAATTTATATATTTAAAATTATCAAAATTGATAATTATGTATTGGTTTTATAAGAATTAGAACATTGCTTGTGGGTTATCTATTAAGGATTATTACGGTGTTATAATTTAATAAAAAATGGTTGGTTTGTGAATTATTACACTGTTATAATTTTCATCTCAATAAAATTAATTTTCTCTTAAGTTCCACTTTTCAATTTCTTTCCAAGGCTCTCTGCTAACTTTAAAATTCTCCCCGCTAAGAACAGGCCTATAATTTTTCCACAAGAATCTTTCATCTAAATAGACAATAACAGCCCTATCATTCTCTGACCTTATTGCTCTACCGCTTGCCTGAATTGCTTTTTGAATAGCAGGATAAAAATATCCGTATTCAATTCCTTTTCCATAAGTTTTGTTATAGCATGAGATTAGACTTTTTGTTTCCAAATCTGGAGTTGCCAAGGCAACTCCTGCAATAATTATGCATTTCAATGAATTATTTGGATAATTAATTCCTTGGTCAAAAGAACCTGATTGAACTCCTAACAATAATCCTTTTTCAGAACTTATAAATCTGTTCAGCAAATTGTTTTTTTGCTCTTTTGTTAGTTCCTGAGCTTCAACAAAAAGGTTCATGTCATTTTTAAAAAAATTTTTAACCTGCTGTAAAAAAGAGTAAGAAGGAAAGAAAACTGCAGTGTTTCCATTAACAGCATTGAATATTTTTGTTATGATTTCAGCATAATTCTTGTATTGAACTTCTCCCCTCTTTGAAAACTTTGTTGTTGCAATTGGTGCAACTAAATTCAACCTGTTTTCTGGTGGAAAGATTGATTTAAAGGAAATTGTTTCATAATTTTTAACTCCTAACAAATCAGCATACATTTCCAGAGGTTGTAAAGTTGCAGACATCAATATTGTTGAATAACTTTCGTTTATTATATTTGAGGTTATTGAGGAGGGTAAAAGAGCGCTCAATTTTAATTCAATCTGCTCTCCATAGTTTGTTTTTCTTTTTCTAATAATCCTTGCAAAATATTCATCGCTGTTTATCCAGTTTTCAACAAATCTTAATAAACCAGAACAATAACTCTTTTCCTTTCCTTCTTCTTTAACCAAATCTGAAACCTCTTGCAATTCATCTAAAAATTCTTTGCTAAGAGAATCTAAAATAGAGATAATTTCTTCCTTTTCAACATAAGCTTCATCATTATTTTTTAATCTTTCTCTTGCAAGTTCTTCTATTCTAATTCTAAAACTATCAATGTCTTGATAAACAATATGGTTCATTTCTTTTGCTTCCTTTATTGCATTGTTTAAAACAAATGTTGTAAGTTTTGATGAAATCAAATCTCTTGCTCTGTTAGGAAGTTGGTGCGCCTCATCAACAATAATTATGGAGTCCTCAAGATTCTTGTTTATTTTTGCAAGGAAAGTTTTAGAAACAAATGGATTGAAAATATGAAAATAATCTGCAACAATTACAGTGCTTCTCTTCGCTACCTGGCAGGAAATTTCATAAGGACAAAATTCTTTACATTTCTTTTTAATTTCTTCTGAACTTAAAATTTCATTGCTGATTTCTTTTATTTTTATTTTTGCCTCTTTTGTGATCTCTCCTTTTTCAAAAACTCTGTTATAGAATTCGCATTTCTCTTTTTTCTTTAGATAATCGCAAAGTTCCTGAAAGTCTGCTGGTCCTAAATCATCATAAAAGTAATTGCAGAGCCATTTTTTTCCAATAATATCAATTCCTCTTTTTTCTCCCATTTTTTTTAATGTTTCAAGAGCAATTAAATGCTGGGAATGTCTTGGAGTTAAAAAGAAAACATTTAATCCAAGTTCTGATGCAATTTTTGTTGCTGGATAAAGGACTCCTGCAGTTTTTCCAATCCCTGTCGGGGCATGGATTAACAAATTTTTATTGTTTTTTATGCAATCCTCAACTTTTTGAATCATTATCTCTTGATTCTTTCTCTTTTTAGGATAAGGGAATTTTAATGACATAATTTTAGAAGAGTATTTTTATCAGAAAAGGTGAATTCTATATTCTTAAAAATATATATTCCGTAACCGAAAACAATAAATACTTTAAAAACATATATTTTTAATGCTCTTTTTTAACTAAAAGGTGATAGAAAATGTTGAAAATAAAAAGGGACTCTAAGTTGAGATGTCCGGAGTGCGGATCAACAGAAATATTGGTTGACACAGTGAGAGGTGAGCATATTTGTTCAAAATGCGGATTAATTTTGAATGAAAACATGATTGATACACAGCAAGACTGGAGGGCTTTTGATACAGAAGAATTGGAGAAGACTGCAAGAACAGGAGCACCTTTAACAAGGATGAGGCATGATAGAGGGGTTGGGACAGAAATAGGAAAAAGTAAAGCCGAGTTATTTAAAGTTTCTGCTGGAAAGAGAGGTCAATATTTCAGAATAAAAAACTGGCAGAAAAGACTTATAAGCAGCAAGGACAGAAATTACGGATATGCTTTATCTGAATTGGAAAGAATTGCCTCTGCCTTAAATCTTCCAAAGAATTTGCAAGAGGAAATAGGAACAATGTATGAAAAGGCTTTGGAGGAAGGTTTAGTAAAGGGAAGGAGTATTGAAGCAGTTATTGGTGCATTGGTTTATGCTTTATCCAGAGAGTACGGGTCTCCGAGATTGATGTCAGAAATTTGCGAAGTTTCAGGGGTTGATAAAAGAGATTTGGGAAGAACTTACAGATATGTTGCAAGAAAACTCAATTTAAGAGTTATACCGGCAAAAGCAATAGATTATGTTCCCAGGTGTGCAACAATTCTTAATTTAAGTGATAGAACTCAAGTATTGGCAAAGCGTTATTTGAAAAAAATAAAAAGTGAAGAGGAAGTTTCTGGAAAAGGACCGATTGGTCTTGCAGCCGCAACATTGTATATTGCAGCAATAATGAATGGGGAATTTATATCTCAAAGAAAAATTGCAGAAGCAATAGGAGTAACAGAAGTAACAATCAGAAACAGGTGCAAAGACATTGCAAAGAATTTAGGAATTGAAGACGAAGTTGAGAAAAAGATAAAAGAATTGGAAAAATTGCAGAAAGAAAATGATCAAGAAGAATTATAAAATTTTTTTATTTTTTTTATTTTGCTAAATTCAAAAAGAACTTTGCAACTTTTTTATGGAAATTGTAATGAAGAATTTTATTGATGTTTGGAAGATCTGGTACATAATTGAATTCATTGAAAGTATATTCTCCATCCTTAAAAAAGAAATCAAAAGCACCAATATTTAAATCCATTTCCTTTGCTGCAATTTTTGAATACTTTTTTAATTTATTGTTAAGAGGTATTTGATAAACTTCTCTGTAAATACAACACTTCCAGTTCTTCTTATCGGTAGACAAAGCAAATATTGGGTTTTTGTTTAAAATCATCACTCTGACTAATTTTTCAAAATCTATGAAATCCTGAATAAGGTAAGGATATGTGAGATAAGAAGTGGATTTCTTTTTAAAATACAAGGTAAGCAATTTTGGTGAGTTCTTGCTTATTTTATCAACGCAATAACCTGCTAATCCAAATAAAGGTTTTACAACTTTTGTATTTTCAAATTTTATTTTTGAATTTGGCAATAACAACTCTGTTTCTACAATAGGAATCTTGTCCTTAAGCAATTCATAGCACAGTAATTTATTTTGATAATTAAAAACTTTATCTGGTGAATCTACAAACTTGCTTCCTTTTATTTCAAGAATCTTTGAGAGATAATAGCTTATTAATCCATAATTCTCATAAGGCATTAGTCTGGCATAGATTAGGTCATATTTTTTTGGTACAAATGTTTTTATTTTAGATAAATCTAGTATTTCGGGATTCACCTCTTGTTTCTTTAATTCCTCTATTAATTGTGACTCAAAATTATGGCCTAAACTTTCTGTAATTAATAAAAATTTCATAAAAAACTAAAATAAAAAGTATTATCATTGCTGCTGTTTTTGTTTTTCTTCTTCTTTGGTTCCACTAGTTACAAACCACATTACTGCACCAATCATTATTAAGATAATCACTATGGCAACTAGATCTTGCATCATTCCTGTATAAAACCAATTTATTCCTCCTCCAAATGCTCCTCCTATAATTAGCCATGCCACAAATATAATTACAATTATTGTTACTGGAGCCTTCCAACTTTTCATAAATTCTTCTGATACTGTTTTTGGAGATATTAGGGTTATTACAAGCATAATCCCTAAAATAGCTGTTAAAAAAAGCATTGTTGTTCCTGAAGCTGCTACAAAAAATTGACCTATTGAAGAACCCCAAGGAGTAAATTGTACTAAAAAGAAGGCAAGGGCTAAAGAAATTATTCCTGAAACTCCTCTGCTTGTTTTAGTATCTTCTGTCTTGAATATTCCGCTTTTTATTAGTAATCCAAAAATTATTGCAAAAGTTAGAACCCATGGAAAAATCAGTTCGTACAGCATTGTACAAAGTTGTCCACTGATCCCAAGCACAGTACAAGCTGGATAACTAACCACCATAAATTAATTATTTAAAGTATTTAAATAAGATTTTATGAAGGATAAACTAAAGAAGGTTTCTGAAGTAGAGTATTTAATTCCAAAAGGTGTGAGAAAAGAGATGAGAGTAAATGCTAAAATAATTGCTACTGATAAAATTATTGAAGCTGCTGAAGATGAAGCAATAAAACAATTGACAAATGTTGCTTGTTTGCCTGGAGTTGTTGAGTTTGTTTGGGGGATGCCAGATATTCACTGGGGTTATGGTTTGCCAATGGGCGCTGTCGGAGCTTTTGATTTTGAGAAAGGCGTGATTTCAAGCGGATGCACAGGTTTTGATATCAACTGTGGGGTCAGAATGATTAAAACAAATCTTACCTATAAAGAAGTAAAACCAAAATTGAGACAATTAATTTCTGTATTGTTTAAAAATGTTCCTACTGGAGTTGGTTCAAAGGGAAAATTAAAATTGTCAAGAGATGAATTGGATGAGGTTATTGTTAAAGGAGCAAAATGGGCTCTTGAAAACAATTATGCAACAAAGGAAGATTTGCAGCATATGGAAGAATATGGGTGCATGCTTGGAGCAAATCCAGATAAAATTTCTGATTTGGCGAAGAAAAGAGGGCTTCCTCAATTAGGGACTTTGGGTGCAGGGAATCATTTTTTAGAAATTCAAAAAGTAGATCAGATTTTTGACCCTGAAATTGCAGAAGTTTTTGGTGTTACTGACAAGGATCAGATTATAATAATGTTGCACTGCGGAAGTCGTGGATTGGGACATCAAATTGCAACAGACTATTTAAAAATTCATGAAAAAGCTGTAAAAAAATACAATATCTGGCTTCCAGACAATCAACTTGTTTGCGCTCCTGCAAACTCGCAAGAAGGACAGGATTATTTTGAAGCAATGAAAGGGGGTGTAAATTATGCTTTTTGCAACAGGACTGTGATGACTGCTTGGATCAGAGAAAGTTTTGCTAAAGTTTTTGAAAAAAAGTGGGAAGAAATGGATATGAAACTGATTTATGATGTGTGCCACAATATTTGCAAATTAGAAGAGCATGAAATAAATGGAGAAAGAAGAAAATTATATGTTCATAGGAAAGGGGCAACAAGAAGTCTGCCAGCAGGACATGAATTAGTACCAGAAACTTATAGGAAAATTGGGCAGCCAGTTCTGATTGCTGGTTCTATGGGAACTGCAAGTTATATATTAGTTGGTGGGGAAAAAGCAAAAGAAACATTTTATTCAAGTTGCCATGGAGCTGGAAGAGTAATGAGCAGGAATAAAGCAATAAAAGGGTTTAGAGGAGAGAGAGTTAGATCAGAACTTGAAAAAAAAGGAATTATTGCAAAATCCACAAGTCCAAAGGTTTTAGCCGAGGAAAGCCCACAAGCTTATAAAGATATTGATGAAGTTGTGAAAGCGGTTGATTTGGCTGGAATTTCAAAAAAAGTTGTAAGGGTTGTTCCTGTTGGTGTTGTCAAAGGGTGATTTTTTACTTTGTTCTTATAAATGTTTTGTGAACTATCTTTAACTATCTCAAGAGGATTCTAAGTAAATTAGGGAATGGATTTCCGCTGGTCTGATTATTGACTGGGGGCGTTCCATCGTCTAAAAATCATAAATCTGTATAATTGAAAACATATATTCTATCACCGAAATCTTTATATAGTTTAATTACTTATTATATAGTGGTGAAAATGCAAGAAATTTTGCCTGGAATCTATGAAACTGAAAAAATTGGAGAAGAAAATTTAGACTATTTTTTGTTTAATGTAGCATACCCTATTTTAAGGAAAGAATTTGGAATTAAAAAACCAAAGAAAAATTTTCATGGTATAAAAATTTCAGAAAATGCTGATACTTCAGCATATGACAAAGAATCAGTAAGTATAATTCTGCACCCAGAAATGTTGTATGCAGATACAATTGGAGAAGAATTAACCCATTATCTTGTAGATAGCGAAAAAGGAGAAATTGGAGAAGATGTTCATGAATTTTATGGAATGTTGGGAAGACTTTGTTTACATGGTAAATTAAAAAATACAAAGTATGGTAAATTATTTAAAGAAAATTTTGATAAATCTTTAAGTACAGAAGGAGTAAAAGGAATTTTAGACCTTTCTTTTAATCAGACAGATAAAGAAAGAGATGCTTTATCTATTCTAGATATATTAGATACTAAAGTATTAAGTTTACCTTTTCCTGTTGAATACATGTTGGAATTTTATAGAGCTCTTAATAAATTATTTTATCCAAGAAGTCTTCCAGAAACAGATCTTTTAGAAAAATTTTTTGATAAATATGAGCAAAGAGTTAAAACTAGAATAAAAATTTCTAAAGAAAAACTAAGTGAAGTTGAGAAACAGTTAGAGTCTTTAAAATACCAAGAAGAAAAACTTAAAGAGATGAAAAAAAGAAGATACAAACCAGGAACTATTGAAAATATTTTACATAAGTTAACTTTAGACGTTCTTGAAGCAAAAAAGGAAATGGCTTACAATGATGCGGAATATATGAAAAACACATTATCATCTTATATAAACTGTTTTGAAGAAATTTTAGATGAGATTGAGTTAACTGAGGAGGAAGCAGAGAAAAAAGCAGAAAAATTTGTTGAAGAGCATAAAAGAATTTTTGAGGGAAAGGGAGTGGATTTGAACAGCGTAATTAAAAAATTTGCAACCAGTTTTAGAGAAAATTCTGTAAGAAGAACTTTAGAAAAAATTCAGGAAGCTTATAAAAATAATGATGAAGAAAAAGCAGAAGAAATTATTTCAGAGTTTAGAGAGAAAATAAATAAAGAGTTGGAAGTCTATGAAGAACAGTATAATTTTATACAATCTATAAAAAATACTTATAAAAATCTAGAAACCGATTTAGAAGGACTTCCTAAAATCACTCCAATAGATGTTGTAGCTAGTTCTGCTCTTAATCACAAAGCCGGTTACGATGCTGGTTTGAAAGCTTATGAAAAAATTAAGAAAGGTCAAATTAGTTACAAAGACATTTTTGATATGGATGTAAAAGAAATCAAAGAAAAGTTCTTTTAAAAAGTTTTCAAAATCGATCAATTTTTTCAAGTTATAATTAAAGTTTTTAAAAATTATGGGCTCGTGGTGTAGCTTGGTCTAGCATCGGGGCTTAGGGTGATCGCCCAACGGGTGTTTAGCCTTGCCTAATGGGTGAGGGGCGCAGGGTGAAACCACAAATCTAAAAAAGATAAGATTGGTTTTATCGCCCTGTGGATCAAAAAAAGCCTCAGACCCGAGTTCAAATCTCGGCGAGCCCATTAGATTATGGCAAGAGAAATAAGATTAGAAGAAAATGTTACTTTATATAACAGTGTTATAAAATGCAGAAGAACTATTGAAAAGATAATACAATCAGGTTATGTTAATATTGGAAGAGACACTCATTCTGGAAAGAAAGGTCCAAGAGGGTATGATTTATACAATAAGATTCGTTCTATTATGAAAGAAGTTTTTGGTTATGTTCCAAAACCAGGAGAAAAACTTTCAGAAGAGCAAGTAGAAAAACTTGAAAAAACTTATATAGAAGCAGAAAATTATTTTAGGAGAAGAGTTAAACATATCTGAATGTAATAAATTCTATCAATAATAGATTATGCAATTTAAAGTAACGCCGTGGGAAGTTAGAGGCAAAATTAATTATGAAAAACTTGTTAATGAATTTGGTGTTCAAAAAATTGATAATAAACTTTTGGATAAAATTGAATCAATTACAGGAGAATTGCACTTTATGTTAAGAAGAAAAATTTTTTTTGCACATAGAGATTTAGATTTTGTTTTGAATGAATATGAAAAAGGAAATAAATTTTTTCTTTATACTGGAAGAGCTCCTTCTGGTCCAATACATATAGGTCACTTATTGCCGTGGATATTTACAAAATGGTTGCAAGATAAATTTGATGTAGAATTGTGGTTTCAGTTTCCGGATGAAGAAAAATTTTTGTTTAAAAAAAATTTAAAATTTGAAGAAGTTGAAAAATACTTAGAGGATAATATTTTGGATGTTGTTGCTGTTGGTTTTGACCCTGAGAAGACCAATATTATAATTGATACAAAACATGCGAGTTTGTTATATAAAGAAGCCTGCAAAATTGCAAAAAGAATTACTTTCTCTATGGTAAAATCTTCCTTTGGTTTAAAAGAACAATCAAATATAGGCTCTATATTCTACACAGCAATGCAGGCAGTTCCTGCTTTTCTGCCTTCTATTTTAAAAAACAAAAAAATTCCTTGTTTAATACCGCATGCAATAGATCAAGACCCTCACTTTAGATTATCAAGAGATATTATACCAAAATTAGGTTATTATAAACCTGCTTCTATTCAATGCTCTTTTCTGCCACCTCTTACTGGTGTTTCGGGAAAAATGTCTGCATCAGAAAAAGAGACCGCAATTTATACAACAGATGATGAAAAAACAATAAGAAAAAAAATAATGAAATATGCTTTTTCTGGAGGTCAGCCAACTGTTGAAGAACACAGAAAAAAAGGAGGAATCCCCGAAATAGATGTCTGCTATCAATGGTTAAGATATCTTTTTGAACCAGATGATAAAAAATTAGAAAAAATATATTACGATTATAAAAGTGGAAAACTTCTTACAGGAGAATTAAAAGAAATTTTAATAAAGAAAATAAGTAATTTTTTAAAGGAACATAATAATAAAAAGAAAAAAGCTAAAAAGAATATAGACAAATATTTTGAATGGTTTAATATTTCCTAAAGAATTTGATTAGAGATAATTTTTTTCTCTATTTATGGAGAACTATTTGAGAAGAATTGCCTCTGGAGTATTTTTTGTTTTTTTGTTTGGTATTTTAACTTCTTTTGTTGGTTATTTGCTAAGGTTTGTTTTGACAGCGAATTTAACTCCCGCAGAATATGGTCTTTATTACTCATGTCTGTCTTTAATTGGTCTGTTTTCTTTGTTTAAGGATTTTGGTTTAAATGGAAGTTTGATATACCATATTTCAAAATTCAAAGCAGAAAAGAAATTTAAAAAATTGAATGCCTCTGTTTTTACTGTTCTCTTTATTCAGATCATTCCTGCTTTAATAATTGCAACAATTATTTTCTTCTCATCCGATTTTATTGCTGTAAATTATTTGCATCTTTCTAAAAATTTGGTTTTTGGGGTTCTTGTTATAAAAGTTTTAGCAATTGTTTATTTTATCCAGATATTTTACAACATTGTTTTATCAATTTTGCAGGGTTTTCAGCTTATGAATTTTTTTGCAATAGTTGATTTTTGCAGGATGCTATTTTATTTTATACTTACTTTTATATTTATTTCATTGAACTTTTCTGTTCTCTCTCCTGCTTTAGGTTTCTTGATCTCTTATATTTTTGTAATTTTAATATTCTCTCCTTTTGCTTTGAAATTAATTCCTAATTTTAAAAAATTACATCTTGAAAGAAAAATATTTGATAAAGAACTTGCAAAGAAATTGTTTTTTTATGGTTTTCCAATAATGCTTTCTAGTGCTGCTGGATTAATAATTGGTTATACTGATACAATTTTAATCACTATTTTTAGGAATTTAGAGGAGGTTGGAATTTACCAGACCGCTCAACCAACCGCTCGCTTATTGTGGTTTTTTGCAGGGTCTTTTACAACAGTTTTATTTCCTTTAGTTACAGAATTAAAAACAAAAAAGATAAAAGGTCTTGAAAAGGGTGTTTCCTTGATTTACAGATATATTTGGATTATAATAATTCCTTTTGCTCTAATGAGTTTTTCTTTTTCAAGAGAGATTTTGAACTTATTCTTTGGTTCTTTTTATTCTTCTGGTTCTAATGTTTTAAAAATCTTGTCTATTGGAGCAATATTTTTCTCCATTGTTCAGGTAAATGGGTGTGTTTTGAATGGACTTGGAAAACCGAAAAACTATACAAAAATTGTTTATATTGGTGCAGCAATCAATTTAATTTTAAATTTGGTTTTAATTCCGATAATTGGGATTACTGGAGCAGCAACATCAACTCTTTTAACTTACATTGTAATGTTTTTGTTTTCTTTTGCTGAGTTAAAAAAATTTGTTAAAATAAAAATTCCTGTCATAACTTGGCTTAAAACTTTAATCATAGGGCTTATCTCGCTTTCATCTATTTACATTCTCAAAAATTTGCTTTTTGTAAACATATTCCTTGAAGTTTTTGTTTGTTTCTGCGTTTCCATTTTTATATTTATTGTTTTATTATTGTTGTTTAAAGTTGTAGAATTAGGGGAAACTTTAAATTTGGTTAGAAAAATAATTGAAAAGTAAACAAATTTATAAAAATTAAAGAAGTTTGTATTTTTTCTTCTTTGCTTCTTCTTTCTTTGGCAATCTTATTGTTAGAACTCCATCTGAGAAATCTAACTTTGCTTTATCTGGTTTTGTTTTAGCAGGTAAACTTAAAACTCTTCTAACTTCACCTGCACTTCTTTCTCTTCTGTAAAAGTTTTCACCTTTCTGAATTTTTTCTCTTTTTCTTCTTGCGGAAATCAAAACTCTATCTTCTGTTGCTTCAACATCTATTTCATCTTTTCTGAATCCTGGCAAGTCTGCTTTAATAATAACCTCAGTATCTGTCTCTGCTAAGTCAACAGGAAAACTTATTATTGTTGGTTGGAAAAATCTGCTGAATTGTTTTTGCAAATCTCTTTGGAAATTTTTTATTGGCTCAAAAGGCTCCCACCAGAATCTCATTGGCTCTATGTCTTCTTCCCAAATCCATTTATCTTTTTTTGCCATAAGTATTTTTATTATTTTAAATACTTTATTTAAAATATGGAATCAATAAAGATCCAGAATGTTGTCTTGTCTACGCATGTTGATGTTGTTTTTCCACTCACAAAAATTGCAGAAAGTTATGAAGAAGCTGAATATGAACCAGAGGCATTCCCTGGACTTGTGATTAGATTAAAGGATCCAAACATAACAGCTCTTGTTTTTAGGTCAGGTACAATTGTTTGCGTTGGTTCAAAAACTAAAAAAGAAGCTGAACTAGGGATTGCAAAAATTATGAAAATGATAAAAAAGCTTGGAGTAAAAGTTCCTGAGAAATACGAGACAAAAATAGAAAACATTGTCGCTGTCGGAAATTTAGGTTATGATTTGAATCTGGAAAAACTTGCTTTTAGTATGGAGGACTCAGAATATGAGCCAGAAAATTTTCCTGGTTTAATTTGCAAGTTAAGTGATCCAAAGGTTTCCTTTCTAATTTTTTCAAGTGGTAGCATTGTTTGTGTTGGTGGAAAAAAAATTAGCGATGCAAAAGATGGATTGGTCTTGATAGAAAAGAAGCTTAAGAAATATGCTGATAAAAAAAGAAAATAATTTATCTTTTGTTTTTATTTTTTGTTAATAATGTTTAAAGTTGTTGTTTTTGATATGGATGGAACTTTAATAGATTCTATAAGTGTTTGGCTGTCTTTGTTTAAGAAAATTCTTAAAAAATATGGAATTGATGTTGATGAAAGATATATCAAAAATCAGTTTGGTAAACAAGATAAAGAGATTATTTCTTCTGTCACAAAAAAAGAAGAGGTGTTTGATTTTTTTGAGAAAGAGAAAAATAATAAAATATTCTTAGATAAGTTCAAAATCTTTCCTTTTGTTAGAGATACTCTTTGCCAAATAAAAAGAAAAGGGATTAAAGTTGCTATTGTTACTGGAAATAACAAAAAGATGCTAAAGTTTCTGTTAAAGAAATTTCATTTAAATGAATTGGTGGATTATTCTGTCTGTGCAGAGGAGGTAGATAAAGGAAAACCAAATCCAGAAATGCTTTTTAAGGTTTTGGAAGTTTATAGGGTGAATAAAGAAGATGTGATATATGTTGGAGATGCTCCTTATGATGTTGAAATGGCAAAAAATGCTGGAGTTAAAATTATGGTTGTTTTAACAGGTGTTTTGAACAGAAAATTGGCAGAAAAATTAAAACCTGATTTTATTTTTGAAGATGTAAGAGGGGTTTTAAAATTATTGTAAAATTATTTTTACTTCATTTTTGCTTATTTTTTTAAATTCTAAGTTTGTTTTTCCTGGTCCTATTTCTATCTTGTTAAATTTTATTTTTTCAAATGTTTTGTTGTAGGTTTTATATTCTGTTGAAAAATAGATTGAATTATTTGAGAATTTTAGAATTCCTGTTTTAAATTCTATTTGTATTTTTCTTGAGGAATTTATTGGTTCTGAGATTAAATCTGAGATTGTGATTGAAAGGAAATTCACAACATTCTTTCCGTGTTCGAATTCCAACTCTGCTTTTTTTTCTTCTATTAAAGGAAGTCCAAACAGCAAAATCGTCCCAACAATAGATATTGAAAATGCAATTATTAAAACAGCGGAAATAATTACATTCATAATATTATTTTGCAAAATCCTGCTTCATATAATATCTTTGTAAAATCTGGTTCAAGTTCTGTTTCTTCTCCTTTTTTAAAAGAATAAACTCTCCCTGATGGAGATAAAATCTCTGGTATGTCTTTTAAAAAAACAACCTTTACTTTTGTATTTTTTCTTTCTTTTGTTTCTTTATTAATATAATTCTGTTCAAAAGAATGATCATATTTTCTTATAATTTTAATCAACTCTAAATATAATTCTTTCTCTAAATCTTCTAAATTTTCAGGAATGTTGTTTGTTTTGTAAAATAAAAAGGCAAGATTTAAGATTTTCTTTTTTCTTAATTCAAAAATAGAATAAACAAGGTTTTTTGCGCTTTTTTCTTCTATTGTTCCTTTTTTTAGTTTAATGTAGTTAAATGCATTTTCATAAAAATTTGGTGGTAGTTGTTGCAATTTTTCTCCTTTCTCTTTTTGCTTGATTTCCCGAATTTTCTCATATGTTAATATCATGTTTCAAACATGTTAGAAAAAGTTGATTTTAAAATGTCAAAAGATTTTTTTGCAATTGCCAACCTGATTTCTCTTGTTCTTCCATATCTTCCTTTTGAAACAACTTTTGTTGAAATCAGTCCAAGCATATCTAATTCCGAAATTAAATCAGAAATTCTCCTTTGAGTTAGAGTTTTATATCCATTTCTCTTACATAGAGAAAGATAAACTTCATAAACATCTCCTGTCAGGATTTGGTCTTTGCCTTTTTCAAAAAGTTTTAAAATTGAGTAAAGAGTTAGTTGAGAATGTCTTGGTTGTGTTTTTGCTAATTCCGTAACTCTATCTAATTCTAATTTTTGCTCTGCAAGGTCAACGTGTTTTTCTGTAATTTTTTTGTCTTCATTTCTTTCAGCAAGTTCTGCTGCCACTCTTAATAAATCCAAAGCCCTTCTTGCATCACCTTGTTCTTGAGCAGCTATTGCAGCACATTTTTCTATAACTCCTTCTGAACAAACTCCTGGTTTTAATGCAATTTTTGCTCTTTGTTGCAAAATATCTTTTAGTTGTAAGGCATTGTAAGGCGGAAAAATAATTTCTTCTTCTGATAAAGAACTTCTCACTCTCGGGTCTAAATCATCTGTAAAAGAAAGGTCGTTAGAAATCCCTATTATGCTAATTTTCGCATTTTTTAGTTCTGTGTTTATTCTTGTTAAATTGTATATAAGGCCGTCTCCAATTTTTTTAACTAATGCGTCTAATTCATCCAAAGCAAGCAAAATAATTTGCTCTTTTTCATCTATCAATTCAAATAATTTGTTGTATAATGATTCTGTAGGCAATCCTGTTTCAGGAACTGGGAAATTTAATTCTCTAAGGATATAAGCCAACATTCTGTACTCTGTATCTGCTGTTTTTTTTAATTTGCAGTTTATATAAACTGGTTTTAAATTTGTTGTGTTTGTTGATTTAAGTTCGCTAAAAATGTGTTTTATTACAACAGATTTTCCTGTTCCTGTAGTTCCGTATATGAAAAGATTGGATGGTTGCTCTAATTTTAAGGCAGGGGCTAAAACTTTTGCAATACTCATTATTTGCTCATCTCTGTGCAAAATCTTGTCTGGAATATAATTATGGGTTAATAATTTTTTATCAAGAAAAAAACTTTCTTTGTTTATATAACTAGAAAAAAACTTTTTAAGTTTCTCTTGCATAACCTATATTTCAAGTAGAAATATTTATAGATTTCTGTTGTTTACAATATTTTTATAAAAATAGAGTTTTGAATATTATAACCTGACTCCTATATTTCTTGTGGAAATAATAAAAATAATTAGAGAAAGAAAAATTATTACAGTGTTATAAAATAATTTTAAAGAATTATTTATTGTAAATTTCAGATTTTAAACTAGTATTTATTAATTTGAGGTGAGTAAAAGATTATTACAGTGTTATAATCCAAGTCTAATTATTACACTGTTATAATTTCAATTTTGTAGGGGTATAATTTTTGATTTAAAAAATTTTGGGTTTAGGCTGGATTTTATTAGGGTTTGGAGAGATGAGTTTAAAAGTCTCAAACTTGAGTTAATAGAGGAGAGACAGTTCACCTTGGTTTATTACCTTCCACTTGAAATAGAAGGGAGATAGTCTAATTATTACACTGTTATAATTTTTCTCTTCACCAAGAATTGAAAGTGCTAATATCTTACCAACATTGTTCTTGTAGAAGGGCTCAATTTGTAATAATAGGTTTTTCCTGTTTTTTCTCTTTCAACATATCCTTCTTCCAAAAGTCTTTTTAACAAATTATTTATTGCTCTTAAAGCATGTTTATCAGAAGGATAATCAGGAAGATATTTTATAATTTCATTAGGAGTTATTGGTTCATGTTCTACAAGAATATCAATAATTTTTCTCTGCTTCCCAGACAAATCTTTTAATTTTTCAAGATTTATCTTCTTTTCCTCTTTTCCCGTTTTTTTATCTATAAGATTAATATCAATAATTTCAGAATCATGTTCGGCACCAAGATTTAATAAATCATTGCATAATAGAATAACATCTCTTGGAAAACCCCCAGTTCTAGAATAAATATATTCAATTACATTATAAGTAAAAGGTTTTATATCAGTTCCTCCAACATTTTCTATTCTTCTTCTTATTAATTCTTCTGTTTCTTCTTTTGTTAGGGCGTTTAATTCAATTCTTTCCACAATTCTTTTTTTAAGAGTCTCTAGATTTTTTGTTAGTATATCATCAAATACAGGCAAAGCAGAAAAAACAATGGTCAGATTTTGCACTTGATCGGAAATTACTCTAAACCACTCTAAAACTTCAATACTTGCCTCATGTGCTTCATCAACAAACAAAACTTTTGGTTTTTTTATTATTTTATTCAGAAAAAAAGGCAAATATTCTATTTTTTTTGGTTTTCTTATAAAAATTTTCTTAAAAAAAGGCAAATCTCTAATAAAAAAATCTGAAATACTGAGCAAACCTGAAATTTCTCTCGGAGGTTTGTTTAATACAATAAAATTGTTGTTTTTTTTAGAAACATACGAAATTATGCTTGTTTTTCCAGATCCTGTTGGTCCTGTAAGCAAAATAATCTTTTGTTGCTGCTCTATATTCTTTAGCAATTTTGTTATTTGCTGATTGTATCCAACAACCAAAAAAGGATTTATCTCTAAAGTAAATGGATTTCTTCTCAGGTTTTGTTTTCTTAACCAATCTTTATATTTTTCTAATCCATCCATACTTTTACCAAGTTCACGTGAAGTTCACGCCAAGTTCACGTTGTTCACGTGAACTTCTTATTTTGGCGTTTATCCTTAAAATTTTGGACTTTACGTTCACGTGAAGTTCACGTTATGTTCACGCAAGTTCACGTGTTTATGTTTAGACCAATAATATATAATAATTTTAAATATATATATAAAAAATTCAATACAGAAAAGAAAATTAATGTAAATTTTCGGTTACAAATGTTGAAACCATATAATTTTACCCTTTTTCAAGTTCACGTGAAGTTCACACAAAGTTCACACAAGTTCACGTGAAGTTCACGCCAAGTTCACGTTGTTCACGTGAACTTCTTATTTTGGCGTTTATCCTTAAAATTTTGGACTTTACGTTCACGTGAAGTTCACGTTATGTTCACGCAAGTTCACGCTAAGTTCACATAAGTTCACGAGAAATATATAACACTGTTATCAAGGTATTTGATCTTATAGTTCACATCTTCTTAGACATTTCTAAAAATTTATATACCTTTTTTAAACCATCTTTTTCTATTGTTTCTCTTATTTTTGGTTTTAATTTTACAAATCTTAAACCAAAATACTTGCCGTTTTTGTCTTTTACGCCAATATTCTCTATAAATTCATCCAAAACACAATTAATATAATAATGAACCGTAGATAAAGCCAGATCTGTTTCTCTTGCAAGTTGTCTAATCCATAAACCTTCTGGGTTCTTTGTTAAAATCATCAAAATTTTTCTTATTTTCTTAATATCTTTTTTCTTTACCATAATATTATTTATTTATAATTGAACAGTGTACAGTAATTTTTTAACAAAATCTCTAAAACCTAAAAATTTTCAAGAATATAAGGAAATAACGCAATTGTCGGTAAAAACCAACACACCGTAATTGATTTAAAACAAATTAACTCTAACAAATAATTTAGATTATAACAGTGTAATAATTAACCCCTCTTTATTGCTTTTGGTAATTATCCAAATTTAAATTTATTTATCTACAGTTCAACGACCCGAGAGGGCAAATCCGAAGGGATTTGAGTGCCGAAACCCACTTATTTTAAATATTTCCATATCTCACTTAACGAAGCAATTCTTTCATGAAATTCTAAATATCTATTATTAATGTCAAATAAAACACTATTAATGCCAAATTTTCTTGCTGCTTTTACATCATCTTCTAAATTGTCTCCTACCATTAAAGCTTCTTCTTTTTTACACTTAAGATTTTTTAAAGCGAGTTCAAACATTTTATAATCAGGCTTTAATAAACCAACTTCATATGAGATAATTAAAGTATTAAAAAATTTTCTTATTTTAAATTTGGTTTCTAGGACTTTGAAACTCAAGGGAAACGCATTTGTTACTAGTCCTAGTTTAAATTCTTTCTTTAATTTTTCCAAAGTTTTTAATGTATCTGGATATGGTTTAATATACAAGGTTGCCTTTTCTTTGAGAATAAAAACTAATTCATTTAAAACTTTTTCATTAGTCTCAATTTTCAGATCTCTTATGATATTTTTTACTGCTAATTCTACATTGATATTGTTCTTTAGCATCTGGTTTCTTTCAAATATTTTTAAATAAGAATAATCATTTATAGCTTTATTTAATTTTTTTGCAAATTCTTCAAAAGGTTTTGGCTCTATATCATCAT
>Ga0190316_1000119_pt1 | contig 19966 bp, 36 predicted proteins | sample 48701112_MG_FD_161663 | JGI IMG/M metagenome (GOLD analysis project Ga0190316, IMG submission 161663) | Hydrothermal vent sediment bacterial communities from Southern Trench, Guaymas Basin, Mexico - 4870-11-1-2_MG | ecosystem: Environmental > Aquatic > Marine > Hydrothermal vents > Sediment ... | reverse complement strand
GGGGGGGAATATAGGGAGAATAACACTTATGCTTTTAGGTGTAACACTTGATTGTTTGGTGGGGGGGTATATAGGGAGAGTGATACTTATGCCTTTAGGTGTAACACTTGAGTGCTTGGTGGGGAGGAATAGCAGGAATATGACCTTTAACCCTAAACCTCATACTTGAGAGAATACTTGAGAGAGTGTGAGTCTTAACTTCAGAGTTATGCCTGCGTTCTTAAAAAGCAATTCTGGCTAATCTACAGATAGGGATTATACGACATGGTTATGAAAAATTTAAATTCTTTAAGATGGGGTCAAAAGGCTCTATTCCGCTATTTAAACCCTTATAACGGGTTCTTCTCATGCATATCTACCAACGTGTGACCAAAATTACAGGTTATATAAGGCTACCATATCTACTAAAAATCAATATTCAATCTTCTTCCGCCTGTTCATCCATGCACCAACATCAAGCCTCTTGCGGTTCTCAGTATATACCACTCTTATCGCAGTCGGCGGTATAACACACGGACACATAACCTCACACCAAGAAGGGTATGCCTTCGTCGGGTCATAAGGCTCAACACTCCTCTCCCATTCCTCAATCAGCTCCTGCTCCTTGTCAAGGTCAACCATTGCCATACCCGTGCAAGCATCATAATACATGGTGTATAGCTCATCACTTATCGTCACATCAGCAACATTACACTCACATGGTATCAAACGAGGGTCAACTCCTAAAACCACAAGTTCTAAACCCAAATCCGCAACACCTGTCATTGAATCGTATGCTTGGTCTATATCAGTCCAAAAATAAACCGCAGGCGGTCTCCCCAAAGCATCGTCAAGCATGTATTGTGCATCAACCGAACACAGCTCAACCTCCTCACCCTCCGCTATCGCCTCCTCAGCCCTATATACCTGCTCCGCTAACGTCATAGCCCCTGGCAGTAAACCCTCACGCATTATGGTTCTCAACCTCATAAGAGCAGTCACATGGTATAACATTTCCACCACCTCTCACTTAAATCTTCCATTCCTCCTCAGTTAGCACCTCCTTCACTAACTTGGCATAAATACTGTCAGAATTCTCAATCCACTCAGGACTGACGTCTCCTATGTGATGCCTCCAGAAATGCATTACATATAAGTCCTTAATACACTCATGCTCAGTAACACTAAAAGGATTAATCCCTTCACATCGCAATGTGTTAAGCACACGAGTCTCCAAAACATTGACTGATTCTTTGTTACAACTCTCATAAGCATCCGATATTGGCTTCAACCCAGTGTCACCCCACTCGCATTTCCAGCGTTTGGATATGACCTTCGGACGCCTCCGTGATAACAAAACAACCCTCCAACAGTTCTCTAACGCCAAAAAACTAAGCTCTTTCGCTCTCCTCATAAGCTCAGTCTTGGGCTTAGACGTGATTATCAGAGTGTTCGTCAGATAATTCCAGCCTGGACAATCTCTTACCACAACCGCTTCATAACCCTCAAGAGCAAAAGTAATATCTTTGAGCGTCAGAGTATCCAAGTCCAAATACATCCCCCCATATTCATATAACTTCTCAAACCGCAAATAGTCCGAGACAACAACTTTCTTCAAAGACCATAAACGCTTCTCATCATACCAGTCACTATGCGGGATATTCGGAGATACATATCTCATCTCCACAATTCCTTCCTCCAGTCTGTTCCAGTAATAGTTATTCTCAGGTCTGCACGTGCTCCAAATGTAAACTCTGTCAGGATTAAGCACACGCTTCGCAGATACAACGCTCAAATAAAAAAGATAAGGAAATTCAACCCCAGTGGACACAAAGTGCAATATCATCACTCACGCCTCCATAACCTCCAACAGCTTTTCCGCAACAACTGATGCCTTATACTTCCTCGCATTCATTCGCCCAAAACCACCAATCGCATCCGCAAAAATGTGGGTCTTCTCTATCGTCTTCTCCAAGTCACCATACTCTATAACCGCAAGATATAAGCCAGAAGGATACCAGTATATCTCTCTAACAGGTATCTCAAAACCACCACCCATCTCCACAAGCGGTGGCAACGCAGTATAACAGGTGGGTGTCCCTATCGCCTGTGCCTCCATAACCACAAGCGGATTACTATCCAAACGAGTAGGCAAACAGAAAATGCCAGTGTTGGCAATAAGCTCATATTTCTGTTCCTGCGTCAGCGTGCCAGCCTCTATAAGCTCAAGATTGCTCAGCTCAGGTATCTCTATCGCCTTACTCAGTTCTTTGGTGCTCGTCACTAACTTAACATTCCAGTCAGGATTGTTAGATGCAAACTCAACCAACAACTCATGTCCCTTCCTCGTGACATTATCCAGCTCCTTCGGCGGTTTGATTGAACAATAAATCCTGTTATCACGCCTGTAGTCCGTGAAGCCTATACTCAATACCTCCTTCTTAACCTCCTTCTTCTCACCCGTCCAGTCATCATCCTCAAGACCTATCCATTTGTAGTTGAACGCATCATCAGGTATGCATCTCGGTATGACAGCATCAACAGTAATACCCGCCTCTTCAAGGTATTCCCTTTCAGTGTTACTGCAACAGACTAACTTGCCACCAAGTGCTCTGTAAGCCTTTTCTCGTATCTTGTAGCCTATGAACTTGCGGAACACAAAAAAGTCAATCCAATACAACGCCTTACGGTGGTATAACTCGCACGCATTCACATAACTCAACAAAAACGGCTCGCCACCTATAAATATTATCTCACCCTCCATAGTCTTGAACTTATGCCAGTCCCTCGCATACACCATCACCTCATACCCCTTCCTCATAAACGCATCCGCTAACCACTCAGCAAGCATTGCATGACTGCTCCATTTGCTATGCATAATGTTTATTCTCATTTCTATATCACCTCAAATCCTATGCAATAGCATACAGATAATTATCATAACACCCAATATATACAGTTCCATCCTTGTCTATTGCAGGCGGACAATACGTAATGTCGCCCATCATGTATCTCCACTTGAGTGTCCCGTCAGGATTAACGGCATATAAATAGTGGTCAATGCCACCAACATATACGGTTCTTTCCTGACTTATCACAGGCGAAGAATATATGCGATTACCTGTTGCGTATCTCCACTTGAGTGTCCCATCAGGATTGACAGCATATAAATAATGGTCTTTACTGCCAACATATATTACACCATTCTTGTCTACCGCAGGCGAAGAAAATACTTGGTCTTCTGTTTTGAACCGCCACTTGAGTGTCCCATCAGGATTGATGGCATATAAATAATAGTCCCAACTGCCAACATATATAACTCCATCCTTACTTATCGCAGGCGAAGAGTTCACGTTGCTACCTGTCATGTATTTCCACTTGAGTGTTCCATCAGGGTTGAAGGCATATAAATAAGTATCAGAGCCTCCAACATATACTATTCCATTCTTGTCTATCGCAGGTGATGACAGTATTGAACCACCTGTCTTATACTTCCACTTGAGTGTTCCGTCAGAGTTGATAGCATACAGATAACTATCAAAACTCCCAACATATATAGTCCCATCCTTGTCTACCGCAGGCGATGAGAATACCGCATCTCCAGTCTCAAATTGCCATTTGAGTGTTCCGTCAGGATTGATGGCATGCAGGAATCTGTCATAACCCCCAACATATATTACACCGTTCTTGTCTATCGCAGGCGATGAACATATACGGTCACTTGTTGCATATCGCCATTTGAGTATTCCGTCAGGATTAATGGCATACAGATAACCATCAAGACTGCCGACATATATAGTCCCATCCTTGTCTACCGCAGGCGATGACCGAATACCACCTCCCGTCAGATAACGCCACTTGAGTGCTCCAGTGTTATAACTCGTATCATACTCGCATCTGCCTCTGTGCGATATGTCTCTATGGAAACAGTCCCATATATGATACCTATACGGATACGTTGGCGGAACGTGAGTGCTCTTATACCAGTTATACAGTCCCTGAAATACAGCTCCTCTCATGTATGCATCCAAAAGGTCTGATGCAAGCCTGAAAGATGCTCTTTCTATTTGCATTTAAACTATCTCTCCATGATAGCCTCCATACCCAACATACCTGTCTAAGTTGCCACCCGTGTCTATCTTACAAAGACAGCATGAGCAGTAGTTTATCAGTGATTGCCCATCACCCAAGATTAGCGTCTCATCAGTGCCACCAAATCTTGTTCCCTGTCTCAACTGAATCGTTTGCTGTCCATGCAATTCTGGAACACGTATGATTGCCGCACATATAAACAGGTTATACCCCGCATTTGCGTCCTTCGGCTTGGGTCTGTCATCTCTCCAGCTTATGGTGAAAGGCTGTGCATAGTATCCACTGCCATACATCATCCAACACCAAGGCACATTCTCTATCCCCGCTGAACCTCTAAACTTCCCGTCATACAAACCGAAACACGACGTGTTCTTCGCTACAATACTGTTGTTTATATAGCAATTCCTGAACTCACAATCGTGAGTGAAACACGTGGACTGGTCATTCTTTCCGATTACTGAGATGTCATTTACCTCTATGCCCTCCACATACAAAGACTTGAAAGTGTCATGTCCCGTCACACTTATCTTGTTGATGCGGACTTTAGACGCTGAATCCAGCATAGCACCCTTTATGCCTATGTTCCTCAGTTTTGGCGAGTCCAATACAAGGTTCTCGTCATAGAACCCTGGAGCGACACGCACCACATAAGGCTTCTGCATAGAGTTGTCTCCCTTATCAACTATGGCATCAATCGCATGCTGAACGGTTCTGAACGGATTGGCAGGCTGTCCCTTACCTCGCTCATCATCACCCTCCATACTAACCCATACCTCTTGCGGTAGCCGTTGCCACTCATACAATCCCAAAAGTGCTCCCGCTGTTGCCCAGCCTCTCCATAACTCTCTTCCAAACTCCATAAACGCTCTCTCTATTCCCATTTTCCCACATCACCTCCTATTCTCATATTATTAATCTCACTCCTAATAAAACCAATACCGCCTGCACTACCCTCCCAAGAAAGAAGCCTGCGGTGAAGTAGTGATATTCGCTCTCTACCTGTTCTCTCAACTCTTCTGACATCCTCGCTCTCCTGAGTCTGAAAAAAGAGGAGTAGAACCCAAACCACAATGCATGAACCTCACTGGGCTCGCTGAGGAACTCCCTCTTCATATCACAACACCTGCATAGAACCTAAACCTATCATCGCAGTGAGCAGTATCATCAGTAACGTCTTAACCCATCGCATGTCGTGTTTGAGTTCCAGCATCGCAAGTGCAAGTATGCGTATGCTGTCATAACAGTCATCCTCATCGGTGTTGTCTTTTTCTATCAGTCTCCGCAGTTCTTTCTCCGATGCTGACAACCACTACACCTCCCGCTCAAAACAGCTCCTCTTCCTCTTCAGGGTATAATGCTCTGTGTCTCGCTCTACGCTCCTCCTCAGTGCGTGGAACACCACCTCTACGCTCACCCGCTGTGCCTCGCACTAAACCCTCACCTCGTGGTGGCAATTCACCACCATATTCAGGTGCTGGTATTTCATACACTCCTTCACTCGCTCTCCGTTCCGCATAGTCAAGCATACGCTTGATGACTGGCAAGACTTGCTGGTTTATGGTGTTGCATCCTCTGTAATAGCCCAACTCGCAAAGTTCCGACATGCCTGTCTTTATGTTCTCCACCATGCGACTCAGCGTGTATGCTACACTATCCCAATCCATCTCCTCTCCATTCATTCCTATCACCTCCTACTTTTCCTTTCTTCTTTAACCATAAAAATTCACCCTCGTCAACAAGCTCCTCAATCCTATTCTCCTTCCTCTTTCGTTTCTGTCTCTTCTGTTTCATCTTCCAAACCCTCCATCGCCTCTTGCATCTCCTCTTCAGGTATCTCCACTCCCATCCGCTCCATCTTCTTTTCCGCAATCTTCTTCGCCTGCTCCTGAACCGCTTGCTCTATCGCAGGCATCATCATCGCAGTAAACGGGTCTTGTGCTATGCCTCCAAGCATTGAACCTTTAGAGGCTGAACCCGCAAGTCCCTGTGCACGCTCAAGCGACTTGACAGCCAATGTTGCACGTCTGTATATTGAAGTGAACTGGTTGATTACATCTATCGCATGCTGTAGGTCTGCAATTGTGAGGTTAGTTGTATCTGCTTTGGGTTTGGGTTTTGGTCTTCCCATATTCTTTATATTCGGTTTTTGTTCCATTTAACACCTCCTATTTGGTAACAATCACCACCAACGCCTTCTCTTTCAATTCTACATTTACTGTTCCTTGCGATACCTTTATCTGTTTAGCAATTGATTTAGCGATTGAGGTTAGTGACATAGAGATTAGCACTTTATCCACTGAGACACGCATGACCGACGCTATACCCGCTCTCTGCAACCGCTCTTGGGATGCTATGAGTGTTTGCATTGACGACGCCCATGCTCGCTTCGCCTGTGGTGATTCAAATTCTATGTTACTTCTTACAGTTTGTGCAGTCGTTCCTCCTTTTGTCATGCCATTTCATACCTCTTGTTAGGTTTATTATTTTGTATTTACTTACCTGCTATTACTGGTAAATCAATACAAATCTCACGTGTTACCTCACCGCCATCATCATGAGAAGCTCCTCCTCTGACTCCTATAGTAAGCACTCCTTCTTGACCTCTAAAATCAGATAAATCGGCAGTATAAGTAATCCATCCAAGATTAATCGAAACCGCACCACCATAGAGATCATGTTTATAAATCCAATCACGTTCTGGGAGTTCAGCAACTACTGCATCTCCAAAAGCAACCCATATACGGCGAAGAGAAACTCGACTGTGATATGTGTAACCTCGTGCACGTAGATAAATATAGATTTGAGCCTTCACAAAGACTTTTGTTGTGTTCGGTAACGTAACCAATCTACTTATATAAGCATCTGCTGTGCCTACAGAAGTCCTATAATGACGAGGACAATATTTCGTAACTCCGAAAGGTCTTGCATCTGATATTTCCATATTATTCAATGTCCATCCCTGTTCAGTTCCATCATAAAAACTCCACTGTTGAACATGAGGAAACGCAGTCATATATACTACTCTCATATCAACAGGCAAATCATAAGCTCCATAATACTCAGTATAGTCAGCATCATTATAAATCTCCAGTCTCAAATTACCACTATCTACCAAGTCCGTTCCATACTCAGGAGTAGGTTTGGGTCTCGTAAAACAAAGCTTATAATACTTCTCAGCCCCTGCACCAAGCTCTCCAAGCTCTTTATACGAAGCACCCTCAAAAGACCAATTCGGAATGTTGCATATAAGCTTTGGATACACGGCATGGTCTTCCTTGTTGGCAATAGAGATAAAGAAGTCCCTCTTAATTGTGTCTTCCTGAATAAATGCTATGTCAACTATCGGCTTATCTGCTAACAAATACGGTCTAAAAAGCACACCTTCTTTTATCACTACTCCGCCCATTTCTCACATCACCTCCTTTTTATGATACTCCATAACTTACACTCACACCTATTCCATTCTCTCCACTTCTTCTATATGTCCAGTCTATATTTGTAACATACCCGTCATATAACATTCCTGATACTTTAAACACATGCACTAAATATTCATCTGCAAGTTTCAATGAAACATCCGCATACTTTAACCAGTATGGCGGGTATATTGTAAGTTCTGCTATGTTCTCAACTTTTATCTTGTCTGTTACTTCTCTTCGGTATAGCCAACTCAAGTTTGTAACATACCCGTCATATAATCTACTTGCTATGACAGGAACTCCAACAATATAATATGTTTCCAGTTTGTTCTCTATCAGAGCTGTAACTGGCCCAAGATAGCTGAGTGTATAATCTGTCTTTAGTCTGTTCTCCTTTGAAATCACAATTTCTATCGAGGAAGAAAGCTCCACCTCCACTCTTGTTCCTGCATATATATCCATAGTAACTCCAATCGTGGGTATCACTCCAACCTCTACTGATAATCCCAAACTCCTCGCTCTCTCAATAATAGTCATCAACTCCGTTATATTCTCTGTCTTCAATGACAAGTTACTCTCATAAGTCTTAAACTCTGGAAGTGTAGCCGTGTAGTCAGTCTTCAGTTTCAAGAATGTGTCAAAGAGAAGTCCATGATGTGCAATGACTGTTGGTTCAGTTCTCAGCAATAGGTTGCTCTCAACGAACCAGTTCATCATTTGCAGAAGAACCTCAGTTTTTAAGGACAAATCTTTGGCAGCCTCCAAAAGCTCTGGCAGTGATACTCTATACTCTGTTGCTAACAGCAAATCTTTAACAGAAGCAGGATTTACATACACTGACACGTCATAAGAAGTCATTAGATTCAGCTTCTTAGTCCACTCAGGAGTGTATACTGGAGCTTCTGGAGGAGTTGTTGTTCCTGGCGACACAGGCTTTGGGGGCAGTGTTGGTGTATGGAACGAAATAGGTGTTATCACTATCTTTGGGATTTTGGGCACATAATATATTTCTGCTTCCTCTTCATCGTCATCATCAGCCATTTCTCATCACTCCACCGTTATTTCATAATCTGTTCCTATACCACTATCAGCCCATCCCTGCCTTCCATGCTCAACCCTCACATCATAAGAAGTCCCCACTCCCGCTCTTGCCTCAGTAGTCGGAGAATATTCAGGTGCAGTTGGCGGAATAATTCCTGGGCTCGTAGGCACAGCTTCTTCTTCTGGAACATCTATCACCGCCGATTCTGCTGTCCACTCAGGAAGCTCCAACGCAGGGAAAAGAGTTAAAGGTTCAGTATGAGGCGTTGGAATCACTGAGTCTAACACTTCCGCTGTTGCGTATGAAACGATTGGTGCTAACATCAAACCACCGAACATACCAATCAATCGCTCAAATGATGGGTTCTCAGCAAACATTTTAGGCATCGCTTCTAATTGATGTCCTATCGTTGGAATGGCAGTGTTCACAAAAAAGAGCATCTTGAACTTCTCTCTGAAGCTGACAACCATTGATGTAAAGAACGCATTGAAACCAGAAACGAACGTGTTAGGAATGCTCCGTAATCCGTTCCATATTGAAGACAAAACGCCCGCTATCCAGTTGAAGATTGTTTCAAGACCTCTGAGAACCCAGTGCAGAGCCGAGATTATGCCATTGTATAGCCAATGTCCAAAGTTATATACTTGCTCACCAAGCCATGTTATTCCAGAACCTACCCACTGTATCCCTTGAGAGACATAAGAACCCAGAGTTTTGAGTCCTTCCCAGAGTTTGTCCGCCAACCAGCCAAGTCCCTTATACAGCCACTCAAGAGCATCTTTTATTCGCTCACCAAGCCATGCAAGACCTGAAAAGATTGATTGTCCTAACTGACCATAGGTGTCGGACAGTGCTTGTCCGATGCTTCCTAACCAGTCAACAAAGTTACTCCATCCGCTCTGTATGTCTTCCCAGAACCCCATATCGCAGTTTAGAACAGTCTTATCTCTATCTCAAGCCCTTCATTAGTAAGTTCCACTTTCATTGCATTCCTTATTTTAGGGTCAGTCCCTCTGAAGAGGCTGTCTATAATGTCCTGCTTCGGTATTTTTATCTTGACAACATTGCCCTCAGCGAAGCCTGTGACGTTAGGTGAGAGCCCTCTCAATCCGCCCAATATTCCCTGTGCCATATCACCTACTGCTCCAGCCATTTTCCTCTTTACTCACCTCCTAAGATGCCAACACCCAGAGATTAGCCATCAACGTTATGCCTCCAACTGGATTTTCTGAGAACCAGCTCCAGAACCTGCTCATCCAGTCATAGACATACATCACTACCGTCTTCAGAATAGAGATGAGATTGGCTATGATTGAGTATGCTTCTGTCTTTACTGCTTCGGCTGCTCTGGCAAAAGCCGAAGTCAGTGATGTTCCCACTCCTGCAAGTGCTACTCCTGCCATTTTTCTATTTCGTTTTCTCTATGTCGGGTTGATGAGTATGTTATACGTTACTGTCAATCGCCCTCCGTTTGGAACTGTAGTTGCTGTTATAACGTCACGAGCTATCATGAAGTTTACGGGGTTTCCAGAAATGTCTTTTGCTACCAGTTGCCATCCTATCTCTCTGACCGTGATGTCTCCACCCGAATTATTGTCAAAAGACCTCTGTATCGTGCACTTAGCTGGCTGTCCACTGTTTGCAGAGAAAGACCTTGTTGTTGCTCCATAACTCAACTGACCCGAACCAGTTCCGTGAGTGATTTGAGCTTGTAGGCAATACTGCGACCATGTCCATGACGCATCGCTTGTTCCGACTACTATACCATGCGTATCCACTCCTGCACCTGCAGTAACACAGTAGTCTCCAGCAGAAGTTTGGTCTTCATAAGCGATATTTTTTGTATCACCAAGAACGTTCAACACTGTAAACCCTGCTGCTGCATCACAACCCATAGCAAATGCACACATAATGATTGCTCCTGCATTGTCAACAAACGTATGCATTGGCTGTTTGAACTTCTTGATGAGATTTCCGTCTTTGTCATGCACTGTTATCTCTATTTCTCCTCCGAGACCCATAGCTGGCTCTCTCTTGGGAGCAACTGGCTTGCCAGTGATGAGGCACTGCAGAAAGTTTGTGACTGCTCCCTCCAAATCCCCAAACCATCTCTTTATGGTTTTGCTCATGTTCTACCTTATCACCTCCTTTCATTCCAAGAGTTTGAACAAAAAGTATGTGAAGGAAAAAAAGTAAATCCTTCACAACTGATGGCACATTTTTATGCACAAAACTGTTATCCCCGATAGTATCCCCTCTAACATACTGAGTGCTTACGCAAATCCACAGTATGCCATGACAGCATCTGCAACCGCATTGATTGCATCCTCAAGACCAGCACCGTATACCTCAACGAAGGATGCAACAATGCCGTCTCTCACTGCTGTTGCCGTATCAGCACTCCTGACCTTCTGCAGGTTCTTGTAGAGCTTGTAGCCTACTGACCTGAGCATGCCATGCATGCCAGTCCCGATGTCATCGGGTATCGCAGGTTTTATAACGTTTATGTATAAGTCCTCATAGGTTGTGAAGGCTGTTGCATACTTGGACTCGGCACGTGCACCCACATACTTGGCTTCCGCCGTAGTGGGTATCTGCCTGCCCTCCTGCAAGCCTCCAACCTTTATACCCAACAAACGTGCATCTGCTTTCTCTGGCATTTTATATCACCTCCCAACTATTCTGGACTGGCTTACAACGGTATCAGACCACGCAGCCCCCTGAAAGCTGACCTTCCGAACTTCACAGCAGCACCGACCACGAGACCCATCACCATTATCAACGCAAGTGCCTCCGCATTCTCCGCAAGCACAGAAACTACCGTGTTTATCACCGAGATTACTGCGTCAACCACATTTCCTATCATGTAGGTTAAATCCGCCATCTGGGTGTCTCACCTCCTAACTTTTTCAACAGTATAACATTTGTGGTGTGAGGATAAAAGTTTTATGGTATAATGCAATTCTGGTGGTGTGTGACATGATTACTGATTGGAGCGTTTTGTGAAGGGCAAATCATACGGTGTCATATAATACTTTATATGACATGGTTATTTTTAGGTGAGCCTAAAAAATTTAGTTTTTGAGTCATAAACCCTAACCTTATATAACCTAAAATTTTTGTCACACGTTAGTAGATATGCATGCCAAATAACCGCTCTTACGACCGCAATACTAAAATAGAACCCTTATAGGGCAAATCAAAAACCCCTAAAAACCGTTTTTGAAAGAACCGCTCTGTGACGACCGATTTAGAGCCTCCAGAGAAGAGTATAAAGCCAAATCTCTAACCACAAGGGCTGAATTCAAAAACGCCTAAAAACCCTTATGTCACACGTTACTAAATTAACACTCCTGCAATTCTGCACATGTAATTTCTCTAATCACATCAAATATAGACCGTTCTGTTTTTCGTATTACCTCATACTTACTGTCATCATCGTCAGGTGCTCCTTCATCAGTCTCATAGATAGTCTCATACAGCCCTCTAAAGACTATCCTCAACAGTTCTTTGCTTTTTGCTCCACACGTATTCTCAACAGAATCAACAAAAGAGAGTGTGATAACGTGCTTGCCATGTAAGAACAGACTGACTTGCTCTATCGACGGTAAAGCACCATATTCAAGCATTCACCACCACCTGTTCTTGCTCTTCTCAACAGCACGCTCAATCCGCTCTCTCGCAAACTCAAAAATATCAGTTATGAGTTCGCCACCTATGAACTTCCGCCCTGTTATAACACATGCCTCACCAGTTGTCCCGCTACCCATAAAAGGGTCAAAGACACTACCGCCTGGTGGCGATAGTGTCTCGACTAACTGTTGAACTAACCCTAAAGGTTTGGGTGTTACGTGCATCTTCTCCGCAGGTGCGGTCTTGTAATCGTAACCCCAATTCCTTGTCACACCACGTGCTCGCATCGTTTGATACACATCACTGCACAGGCTGTCCTCTTTAAAGTAGTAGTTCTTGCTGATGCTGTAATGCATGGCACTCTCATGTGCAGACAAAAACCGCTTCCCGCTCTTTATTCCTGGCGGATACACCATAATAATCTCTGACCGCAGTGCGAACCCGTATTTTGTGAGTTTCTCGTGCCACCTGAACTTGTCGTGTAAGCCTACGAATATCACGAGATTGCCTGTGGGTTTGAGTATGCGTTTGAAGTTTTTGACCAGTATCTCTTTTGTGGATGCGGTTAGTGGTGGTGTTCTTATGTTACTTGTCTTCATATCATAAGGCGGGTCTGTAAGGATAAGGTCTTGCGATTTGTCCTCTATCTGCAAGACCAAATCCTTTGCGTTTCCGTGATATAATCGCACTTCACTCATTTGTCTCATATAATATCTCGTATAGTGCCATTATCTGTTCCTCAAGTCTTATCGCAAGTTCGGTGTGTTCCTCTCGTGATACACGCTTGCCGTTGTCATCATATTTGCCTTGAAACAGTATGTTCCATCTGGCATCTTCGGTGTTATCTTTGATTCTCAACCAGTTGAAAATCTCACGTCGGTAGTCTGAACCGAGTGCCAACTGTATTACCACCTTATCTTGTGGTGATGGCTTCTTATCCTTGCACCAGAGATATATATGCAAGCCCTTGTGCGTTTCGTATATGGTCAGCCTTTTGAATTCTATCCCTGTGAATATTGAGATAAACCGCATCCTCTCTGCGAATTCTCTTGCACTTATGCGTTTGCGGTCTATATCCAGTAGTATATCCGCATCTGTAATCATTGTTGTGTGCCTCCTGTAAGAGCATCCCTCAAATGAGAATGCTCTCTCTCTTCAGTCCAGTCTATCAGTCTTTTGAGAATTTCATTACTGCGTTTTTGCATGCATTGTAATACGACACTTCCTGCTTCGTAGTTTATGTCTTTTGACCCGCCAATCGTGTGTGACCTTCTGACTATGACCGAATTGAAACTAATGAACGAATATCTATCAATCTCTCTTATCAAAGCATCTCTGAGTTTTGTATCTGTAAGTGGCGGTTCTAATTTTGCATAATACTCTGTTACATCAACAACAGTCCTTTTGACTATTTCTCTCCCAACCACATTGCATTTGATTTCAGTGTCTTCGGGAATAGGCACTCCGTATCCTCTGATGGGGTCTGCCAAGCATGAGTCCGAAACTTGCTCAATCACGTTTTGCAGTGGCACTTCTATATCTGCAAGCCACAAGCACTCATCGTCACCGTATGCAGTCGGCATAAGCATCTTGAATGTTCCTGATATGAGAAGCTCTATGTCTATATCATGTCCTCTCTCTCGTCTCCGTGCAGGATATTTGAGCGCTTTATGTATCTCAAAATCAACCTCTCTATACTTGTGCTGTATAACAACAGGTATCACTTCAAGCTCTTTTATTTCCTTCCTGACCTCCTCAAGTAGTTTATCCAGTTCCTCCCACCTTCTTGATGCATACTCGTATGTGTTATATAACTCATCAAGCCTGCGTCTGTAATAGTTTATCAGCCTGCGTGTCTCTTCTATCTCTGCACTTACTGTCCTCACATCAGGCAAGCCTGCAAGTGTTTCCCTTGCGATTGCCACTCGCTCTCTCAATTCTGGCAGTCTTGCCCTTTCGGTTCGGAGCAGTTCTGCGTAGTGTCGTGCTCGCTCCTCATCGTGTTCTGCCACTGCTCTTCGGTATAGTCTCGTGTATGCACCTATTCTGCCGATGCATGCACGCTCCTCATGCACTGCCTCTCTGTATCTCCGTTCTGCCATCGCAATTCTCACTCGTGTTGTCCGCAGTGTCCAGTATCGTTCCCTTGCCTCTTCCAAAGAGCGTTCAACGTTTCTGTATCTGCTAATCAGTTCTGATGTGGTTCGTGCCTCAATTTCTCGCTCTTCAGCAGTGCGTGCCTCAAGTTCCCGCAACATTCCGAGTCGCTCCGCAACGGGCAACCTGTTGAATTCCTCTTTTGTCGTGCCCAGAATTCTAAATTTTCGCTCTTCTGTGCTTTCTTCTCCCATAATCTTATCACCTCCTACATTATACCCAATACACTATATTCTTTGAGACTGTTGCCTTGTGCACCAAGTTTTTCTCTACAAGTGTAGTCAGTAGCCTCGCTGTATATTCTCTGCTCAAACCGAGTGCTTCGCTTATCTCTGTTGTTGTCATCTCTTTCTGTTCTCGTGCAAGGAACAGGTATATATCATAAGCCGTCTTCGTGAGTGTCCGTTTCGCATATCCGAGTTCTTGCACTCTGACTAACCAGTCAATATTATCTATTATCTCTTTTGTTATTTCGTTTGCTCCGCTGACAAACGCCTCTATATACGCAACACGTGCGAAGTCCCACATCGCACGTGTTAGGTTTTCTGGTCTTATCTTTGCGGTCTGGTATTTCTTCGCAATTACTTCTCTTGTCTTTTCTGGTATAATCACTGACATTCCTTTTAGTTCTTCTCTTGCTCTTTTGATTTCACTCGTATTAATGTTCAGCTCTTTGCCCTTAATGAACAAGTCTGTCTGTTCTGTTACTGAGGTGTCGAGGAATACTGGCACGCATCTTGATAGGAGTGCTCTATCAAGAGCCGTAGGTGTCTGATATGTCATTGATAACACTACGAATGACGCTCTCAAGTGTATCTCCAAACTTGTGCCTTCTGCTACAAACCCGAACCCATCCTCTATTATGTGTTCGGGCTTGAGTATTTCAAATCCGAGTGTTCTGGAGTATCGCTGGTCTTCCATGAGTGAGAGCATAACTGCTCGCTGGTCTTTTGTCGTGTTCTGGAACTCTTCAAGTATTGCTGTGGTGTTCGGAAGGTGCTTAATACTGCCTATCACTGCGATGCCGTCTTTCTTGATTGTGCCGATAAGTCCTGGAGTGCTGTAGTCTTGGATTATCACTCCCAGTTCATGCCGCACTATTGAGTTCATGATACTGCTCTTTCCTGTTCCGTATGGGCTGTTAATCCACAAATTGATTGTTCCTCTCGTTTTATGTCCCTGTTCTGTGAGGAATTCTTTGATACTTGCTGATGCGAGCGTATACTCAAGCAGTTTATTGAACATTTTGCGTTCATTCTGGCTTTTTGATTATAATCTTCCCGTCCTCAATGCCCACGAGCACCCAGTCTCCACGCTTGTAGCCGAGTTCTTTGAGTTCTGCTGTTATTGTCAAGGAAGGGATTGTCCCTTCCTTGTTTGCTGAACTCACTCGTCTCAACTGGTATCCGTCTATCTTTTGAAGGTCAATAACAACCTTCCGTATCTCCTCATGCAGTTTTCCCATTTCTTATACATCACCTCCTCTTTTTCATTCTTCCTCTTTCTCAATGCACAGCATCTCAATGGCTTCAAAGGGAATGATTCTGACCGCAATGCAGTCAGAATTGTCCTCACCACTGTATGCTATCACCACTCGTCTGTTCGTATCAAGAGTAGCGTTTGAGTAGCACCTCACTCTTCCGCTTCTGAATTCAATTGTTATCTTCATTTTATCTCTTCACTCCTTTGGCACTTTGCCTCCGTCTTTGCGTATTGGTTTTTTGAGGTTCACCTGCATCTTTTTTGCGATAAGGTCTGTCATGTTGTTGAGATAGCCTTTTATTTCTGCGAGCACTGCTGTGGCTATGATTACGTCTGCGAGTTCCTCTTTGAGGTTCTCTTCGTCACCGCTGAGAACCGCCTCTTGCAGTTCCTGTGCCTCTTCCAACACCACCTTTGCTTGGATATAACTGTCTTTATTCGTCAGGTTCTGCTTTTTAACAAAGGCTTTTATTATTGCATCAAGCACATACATTTTTACGCCTCCGCAAAAAATACTGAGAGGAGAGATTTGCTCTCCTCTCATTTTGTCGGTTTTACTCTACCTCCAGTCCTTCTTCCAATGACCGCATCACTAAGAAGAGCATCGTTGTGAGCACTCCTATCAACTCGTAGTTACTGTCTGCAAAGGTCTGAATTAACTGACCTGCGGTGGTGGTGGCAAGTCCGAGTTGTTGTTCTGTCGGATATGTCTTGATTTTATGCACCAGAGCTTGGAACTCTGGTGCGAGTGGTGTCTCCTCTGTCTCTTGCATTTATTCTTCCTCCTCGTGCTCTGCCATCCGCTCAAGATACTTATTGGCAACGTTTTCTGCAACTCTCAATGCTCCTATCCACTCAACGGGGTTTCTGCTGAAAATATAAGTGAGCCACACCGCAAGTGCGATTGCGGTGTGGATTTGCACCTCTGGTCTGACTGCTTCAATCCTCTTCACGAGTGCCTGTGCCTCTCTTGTAGAGAATATGAATTCTGCCTCCATTTACTTGTTCCTCCTTGTCTTCTTCGCTTTCTTCTCTTGTTTTTTCTCTGTCTCTGCCTCTTCCTCCTCTTCTGTTTCTTCTTCTGTCTCCTCTTCTATTTCTCTTTCTGCTTCTCTCTCCACCTTCTCATCCACTCTTCCCATACTCATTTGCTCTGGTATTTTTGCCAGAGCAACCACATTACTTACTTCCGTCCCGTCACGCATTGTCCTGTTCTTCACTGTCACCATCACCTGCTTGCCTATCAATTCATCAAGGTCTATCTCTTCGCCAGGCTCTGGCTCTCTGCCCAAGAGTGTTGATGCCCACTCATACGCCTTTGACCTCAGGGACATCTTCTGAGAAGACACTCCGCTCACGAGTGTCTCTTCTGCGAAGTCCACGAGGTCAAAGACCCATCGCCATGACTGACCGAACTGGGTGTCAATGTCCTGAATGTCTATCAATTCTGCCCTGTATATGCCTTCGTCCACGAGTGTCACGCCTGCTGATGGCTCTACCGTCACTGTTCTTCCTCTCTTTCTACTTCTCACATATTCTTCTCCCATTTTTGGTGTTCACACCTCCTTTGCCCCCTCACGCCTCACGGTCGTTGAGGGGACATCGTTTTTTTGTGGTGAGGAGTGGAGGAAAAAAGTAAAACCTCCACAACTTTTGAACTGTTTATGTTTTGGCTCTTTCATCTTCACTCTATATCCTCTTTTCTCATTGGTGCGATTGCGTATGCTGTTTCCGTGTCTTCACCGAAGAACACGAGGAGTGGGTTGTCGTTTTCTATTCCTAACTTCACATACTCAAAGCCCTGTCCATGCAGGACTTTGAGCAGGTTCATCAGCTCCATCATCTTCTTCACCGAAATCCTTGTCGTGCATCCCTTGAACCCCTTGACTCGGACAAACCCTACTGTGTTATCGGCATTTGCCTGCAAGCTTTCTATTTTCATTGTTTTTCCTCCTCACCTCCCATCTCTTTGTATTCTTTCCTGTAAATCATTCTTTGCAGTTCAAGTGTCCTGCTATCCACCCAGAATTCTGGGTCATTGCAATCCAGTGCACTGTTTCGCAACGCTTCCAGCTCTTCAGGTGGTGGTTCTACGACCACCATCACTCTCAACGGTGTTCTGGTTGTAGTTGCTATTTTAAGCCACTCGTATTCGTGTTTTATGTGGTGAACTACCGAATTTGGCTTTTTGGAAGCATTAGCCTCTTGTAGTATTCGCTTGCAGTAATTGAGTTGTTCTTGGAGATTTTCCCTTGTAAATCCGCTCACTCCGCAGATTTTAACCTCAACTTGCCTCATTTCAGTTCTCCTCCTCTGGGCACATCTCCTTGTATAAGTCGAGAGCCTCACTGATGATGTGTGCGATGCGTATAATGGCGTCGCTGTTTGCTCTGAACTTTTTGCGGAATGACATTTCCCCTTTGTCCGTTTTGAACTCCATGAAAACTGTGATTTCACTCATTTCTCTTTATGCCAAATCGTGCCTTCCTTTCCCTGTCCAACTCATTGATTTTTCGTTTGTTCTCTAAGAGCATCCGCCACAGTGCTCTGTTGCTCTTTTGTCCTTTAATCTTCGCTATTTGGTCTTGAGATGGATAGTGTTCTTGTAGCCATTGCCAGGGTTCGTAGAGCAGTGGTATCCTGATGTTCCACTGCCTCCTGCTGTAGCGAAATATAATGCACAATTCCCCTTGCTTGTTAAGGTAGATGTCCAACTTTTGTGCTTTTTGTGCTTTCTCTTGCTCATCCAGCTTTCTTGCTTCTTCCACTGCTTCTCTGTATCTCTCTTCTGAGATAACTCCCAAGTCTCTTAACAGGTTCAACTCACTCACTCTATCCATTACAATCCACCTCCTCTTCTTTCAGCCTCTTCTTCCAGCTCGTTCATTAAGCTAAACATCTCTTCCCAGTAGATAAACACTCTGCCATGTTCGTGTCCCATCTCGTTGAACTCTTTGATTAGAACCCCACGAGCACCCTTGACAAGCACCAGATAACCCTCGTGCTCTTTCTCCTTGATTTCAATCTCCACATCTTCCCTCATCTTTCCGCACCTCCTCTTTCAACATGTGTGCTCCGCAGATTGGGCACACGAACTTTACATCTTTGCCTAACCAAGCCCAGCCGTCATCACTGAATACTCTATTTGGGTTTATGCCTGCCTCTTCTGGTGTTTGCATTGGCTTCCCGCAACAATAAGGTCTCTCACTCATCTCCCATCAACTCCTTTTTCACTCGCTCTTCCTCTTCTGGGTCGTGCGGGCACACTACCTGCAAGAGTTCGTTCCACCACTCCTCTATCTCACCTTCCGTCACTTTCTCCTTTTCACCTCCTCTTCTTGTCAAAAACGGGCTGTTCATTGCCAGCCCCCCGCTCACTACGATACAGGTCTGCCCCGCTTGGGAGCACTGAAAAAAAAATATGTGGAGTTTATCTGGCTATTAGAGCCTTATAAACTCCGCACGAGCCTCAAGACGTGATTTACTGAAGTGCGTGAGAAATTTATGCTTGCTCTCTGGCTCTCTTCGTATTTGATGCCCCCAGAAGCGGTCTTTTTCCCATTGAGCTTCGCCAACGCTTTCTTTGCTTCGTTCTCGCTCAGTATGCCTTCAGACAGGAGTTTGCGTATCACAGCTTCGTCATTGTTCCCATTCTTCTTCTCTATCGTCATGAAATTGCTTAACCGCTCCAGAAAAGCGGTCACTGTCTTTTTCTCGCTCTCATTGACCTTAAAACCCGAATTCCTGACAATAGCACCGATGTCTTCCACCGTGAGTTTTTCTTTGCTCTCTTCTGCCATTTTTAAACCACCTCCTAACTCCTTTGGCGGAAAGGAGCAAGAGGACAGCAGTAAATCGCCATTAAAGCCAGCACTATCGCTCCTTATATCGCTCCTTATATCGCTCCTTTTATATCCCTTATCCTCGCTCCTTTTCGCCATCGGACACTTATCCTAATAGTTTTAAGAGTATATAAACCTTTAGACATAACTACTTAATCCGCAATTCTGGTAATACTTTATAACCTAAAATTTTAGTCACATGTTACTAAATATGTTATTTTAGTAGATATGCGTAATAACGCCGATATGATGCCCCTAAGAGAGATTATGTTAAAGGTGTCAAGAGTAAGGGTAAAAGTGCCACGCCGTATATCCCCCCC
>Ga0190316_1000118_pt1 | contig 20007 bp, 12 predicted proteins | sample 48701112_MG_FD_161663 | JGI IMG/M metagenome (GOLD analysis project Ga0190316, IMG submission 161663) | Hydrothermal vent sediment bacterial communities from Southern Trench, Guaymas Basin, Mexico - 4870-11-1-2_MG | ecosystem: Environmental > Aquatic > Marine > Hydrothermal vents > Sediment ... | reverse complement strand
GCTTTCAAGGGCGAATCAAAGGTATTTATTGAGATAATGAACAGGCTTGAGATGAGCGAGGAGGAATTGGCGGAAGATTTCAACCGCAGAATAACTGTTTTAGAGTGGATGCAGCGGAAAAAATTGCGATTTGATGCTATAAGCGGAATTATGTATGAATATGAGGAAAACCCAGAGGAATTAGAGAGGAAAATTGAGCGAGAATGAGAAAAGATGTGGGACAAGGGATTAGAAACATGAAATAAAAGCGAAGAAGCAATAGTAGAAAGCGGAAAAAATAGGGAGGGGAAACCCCCAAACTTTCAACTTTTTATTTTGCTTGCGTTTCCCCTCACTTTCTCCTCCGCAGCACCAGATATGCGATTGCGAGCAGCCCTGCAACTGCGAAAATCGCTTCAAAGCCCGGCGGTGTCGGTGATGGTGAGGGCGTGGGCGTCGGCGTAGGTGTTGTCGGCGCAACAGGAGAGACTGGCGGTGTTGGCGTTGGCGAAGGCGTAGGCGTCGGTGTAAGTAGAGGCACTTTCTCTCCGAAAAGCACGAAAGTAGTGAAGTGAGTCACTTTTGCGATTGCCTTGTTGTCCACGATTGTCGTGTCGAGGCGCTTCCATTCTTTTGCTGTTTCGTCATACATGTAAATGACGGGCGTCAAGCCCTTGAAATCAGCGGGGTCAAATGTGATTGATATTTCAACAGGCTCGCTGAATGTTGCTCCACTCGGCCCGAAATCGTATGCATAACCCTTGTATTCAACATTCGGCGGAGGAGTCGCAGGAAGAACAGAAGGCGGTTTTATCGTTATTTTCGTGATTGGCGCACCTCCGATTGTCGCCTTTATTCCCGCTGGAATTGTCACCGCCGCTCTCCCATCTGCAGATTTAGCAGTCGTAGTCGTTGTCACTTCTCCCTCCGCAGTCGTCGGTAGTGAAGTTTCTCCCGCTGCTACAAGTGGTGCTACTCGTGCTCCTCCTGGCGCTCGGCGGGGAGCAGGACGACTCACAGTGAAAGTCCTCTCGGCAGGTGTTGGATCCTCATTACCAGCTAAGTCCTTTGCTTTCACCTCAAATGTGTGTGTACCGCTCGGCAGATTGGAGAATGTGACACTTGTGCTGTACGTCCAGCCAGACCAATCTCCATCATCCAATCTGTATGAATATTGAAGATTCTCTGTCGCAGCAATGTTGTCAGAACCAGTCCATTCGAATGTCACAGTATCATAATCTATCGTTCCAGATGGACCAGATATTATTGAGGTGTCTGGTGGAGTCACATCAACTGTAAAGCACCATGTTTTGCTGTTTTCATTGCCTGCATTATCACTGACATTGACAGTTACACAATGTACTCCCTCCACCAAGTCCGTGTCCGTCGTATACAATACACCCGTCTCTCTTACAGACGCATTTTCTGTCACATCAATGTCATCCACTTTTATTATGACCGATGTCAAATTTATCCCTGAAGGATCAGAGTAATTTGCAGATATAGTGGGTCTCAAATTGCGTATATAAGAACCATCTGGTGGTTGTAGGTTGGTTATCTCAGGAGGAGTCGTCTCTCTCTGAAGGTATATGTCACATCGCTGTGATAGATTTGTAGATCTATTCAATATGAATGAACATGAGCCGCTTTCATAGTTGTATGTTGCTGAACATACAAATAGATCGCCATCTTCGGCATTAGGAATGTTACAATATATTTCCTTACAATAAAAGCCGCTTTCATTAGTTTCTGTGCTGATTGTCACATTCTTCGTTACATCAGTTATATATACAGTTACCCCTTCTGGGACAGGGTTGCCAGTGGAGTCATAGACATAACCACGCACTGGATACGGATGCCGCAGCTCCTCGGCTGAAACTGGCGATGAAAAAAATGAGGTTGGTGCCATTACGATGAGAAGGAGGGCACCAACCACCACCATCCTCTTTCTCACATCCATTTCTCCTTCACCTCATGGTACTGGCATGTAGAATTTGCCTTCATCGGCGACTCTCACGCATACCACATCATACTGCCTCAGTTTGAAATTTGTTGTTCCTGTTCCATCTCCGAAGAATATTTCCCAATCTCCGCTTGTGGTGTTGAAGTATGCGATGAACGCATCATCAGGAAACGCTCTCTCGCCAGCGCCCTTTCTTATCATGGAGACAAGATCGCTTGCGTTTATCGTGTAATCTCCAGTCCATGCTATGTAGTTGTATCCCTTATTATTCTCATTGTAAACGAGCTCAACAATCCTGTGCGGAACCTCAGTTACATTCGTTGTTGTGGTCACCGTATCGCTCACACTCGGATCATTCTGTGAAGTCGCTGTGACACTTACGATGTATTCTCCTATCTGAGAGGTTGATACATTCAATGTTATATTTTCAGTTTCACCAGGATCGAGTTCAGAGGTCTCTTTTTTGCTGAGTATTGCATTTACATTTCCTGGTGCTTCAACTGTGAGGTTGAATTTGTCAGGCTCTGTCCCATTGTTCTTCACGATAATCCTGAATGTCGCATTCTCATTCGGCCTCACACATACATACATGGGCGGTTCAACGCTTAGTTCGACTGCATAAGGACTCCTCACATTCCAAATCCATGAGTGCATATCGGTTCCGTTTTCGTTTTCAACTATCACCGACACATTCCAGAGTCCCGGTACTGCGCTCGTGTTCGTATATGTTGCATTCACGAACGCAGGCACGCTGATGTTCTCATGCACCAATGAGCCATTAATGTACCAGGACACATTCACGGTCTGATTCGCTTTGACTTTGAACTCTCTTGATTCTCCTGCGTTGTTGCTTATCTCCGTAGCTACTGGATACCACTCGGTTATATTTGGTGGCGCTGCTACTACTGCCACCTTTGTCACATTCCAAATCCATGAGTGCATATCGGTTCCGTTTTCGTTTTCAACTATCACCGACACATTCCAGAGTCCCGGTACTGCGCTCGTGTTCGTATATTCTGACTCATTTACGCCTGATTCGCTGAACACTTCTGTTCCGTTTATCAGCCAGCTCACATTCACTACCTGGTCAACGGTGATGTTGAACCTGCGTGATTCTCCCTCAGTGTTGTTCACGATTGATTCCTCAGGGCTCCACGATATTATCTCCGGCTCAGGTGCCGCCGGCGGTGTGACTGTGACATTAATCCGCACGCCTCCTTTATCTATATCTGCCTGCGTAACTTCGAACGTTGTGACATTGATTTGCGTGTCATCAGGACTGCTCGCATCAATCCGCAGCGTGTCTCCTGCCATCACCTCCGCCGTGCTTTTGAGTGTGAGCCTGTAGTAATTGGAATCTGTCCAATTCTCGGCGAACCATTCTCCTATCTTATCATTTGTTATCTTCACTGTCGGATTTTTGCATGCAGTGTTATCTTCGTAGAATACATATCCATCTATCACAAACGACGTTGGCGGCAACACACTGTTGCGCTGGCAGGGAGTGCCACCATTCCTTATGCTCTCTTCCCATGCTGTTTCATTCCTCTCAAGCGTTTTTCCGTTCTTACCAAGATTTTCAGCCGCATAAGGCGTGTAATTCACGCTGTCAACAACGTTTCCAGCGCTGTCATTCAGGAACAACTCCTCCCCATCATTCTTGAGTTCTATACTCACTCTCACCACAGAGCACACAGCTCCCGGATATGTCTCTGCAAACGAAGTATCGTTTCTCGCAATTATCAGATAGCCTTGAGGCTGTATGACTGTCCCATCAGGTATTTTCTTGCCATCTATCTCCCAACCAGTCAGATTAATGGTTTTATCGTCTCTGTTGTAGAGTTCTATCCACTCATTATACTGACCTCCCCATTCCTTATTAGGCGCATACATGATCTCATTTATGCTCACATTGCCTGTCGTTGGATATTTTATTCTCACAGTCACTGTCTTAGGAGTCTCAGGATTGCCAGCGTTGTCCACAGAATAATACTCAATCGTGGCGTTACATTCCTCGCTGATTGTAACGTTGAAGTATTCGCCGAAGATTTCGTCGAATGGAACTGTCACATTCTCTCCTTTCTTGAGTGTCCTGTCCATTGCCCATGAGTTGTTACTGATTATTACATTCAACGTGTCTGCTTCCGACTCCGCCGCCAGAGATAGATTAGTATAAGCAACACCACTAATATTACCGCCACCGTTATCGCTACGACGAAAGGATAATGTCACATTCTTTTCCGTCCACGGAAGGACTCCGCTCGGCGTCACTTCTGTCGTCGGTGCTGTTGTGTCTGGCGCTAAAACTGTAATACTTCCATTTTCAACTACTATACCTGGTATAGGATCACCATTTTCATCTGCGAATTCGGCTTTCGTAATATTGAGATAGTATGTTCCACTTGGTGCATCTTCCCTTACTGAAGCACTAATCACTGTGAAATTCCCAGCAGGTGCCGGTGGAGATATCCCTCCCAGGCGAACCGCTTCATACCTCACTGTGCCATTTGTATTATCTATCTCATTTGTAGGTGCTTCATAATATTCTTCACCAAGCAAGTCACCTGGATTAACAGCATTCACCTGTATTACGCTTGCATTGAATTTCAGTATGATAGAGCCACCAACGAAGCCATCCCCCGCTGGATCGAATGACACATTAAATGTAAAATTCTCGCCAGCCCCTACCATTTGTGTTTCTGGTTTGATACTGGCTGTGGGTGACCCGATTGCCATTACTCCAATAGCAGCGAGAGAACACACTAAGATGGCCAGACCAAGAACGGACGCTATTTTTGTTTTCATTTTTCCTTTTTCACCTCCCATTTTTTTATTTTCACCTTCACCTCCCATTATTCATATTTCTCTCCATAATGTGCTGCCACTTTCGCCAGGTCCCAGAAGTCAACATCACCATCCTCGTCAACATCCCACCGAGGATACGGCGGTTCTGTTTTCTCTCCATAATGTGCTGCCACTTTCGCCAGGTCCCAGAAGTCAACATCACCATCCTCGTCAACATCCCACCGAGGATATTTTTTTACTGTAATGGTTCCATTCTCAACGGCAATGCCTGGTATAGGATCACCATTTTCATCTGCGAATTCGGCTTTCGTAATATTGAGATAGTATGTTCCACTTGGTGCATCTTCCCTTACTGAAGCACTAATCACTGTGAAATTCCCAGCAGGTGCCGGTGGAGATATCCCTCCCAGGCGAACCGCTTCATACCTCACTGTGCCATTTGTATTATCTATCTCATTTGTAGGTGCTTCATAATATTCTTCACCAAGCAAGTCACCTGGATTAACAGCATTCACCTGTATTACGCTTGCATTGAATTTCAGTATGATAGAGCCACCAACGAAGCCATCCCCCGCTGGATCGAAATATATTCCCACACTGAAATTCTCACCCGCCATTACTTCTTGCGTCTTTGGTTTTATGCTGGCTGTTGGTCCTATTGTTGGTCCTGTTACTACCAACGAAATAAATTCTGTGTTGTTATAGTTCCTATTCTCCGTCGCATCTGTCGCATTTACTATCAAATTGTATGTACCTGGCGGACAAGTAGCATTCGTTATGTAGTTAAACACGCATATAACCTTACCGTTCTCAGTGTAGTTACCTTTGCAGGTCATGTAAACCACTTCACCTCCAATCGGGGTTAAATCAACTGTGACTGTGTCAACAGCGGTATCATCAATAACCTCAACTGTTAATTCCGTGTATTCGCTCCCATCATTCGCTATTACAGAAGGGCTCGCACTTGGATTAATCACACTTGGTGGATTCGTTTCTGTTGCTATTGTCAGAGATATTGCAAATGTCGAAAGCACTAATACACTGGCTATCAATATATTTGTCCATTTTTTGTCCATTTTTCCTTTTTCACCTCCCATTTTTTTATTTTCACCTTCACCTCCCATTATTCATATTTCTCTCCATAATGTGCTGCCACTTTCGCCAGGTCCCAGAAGTCAACATCACCATCCTCGTCAACATCCCACCGAGGATACGGCGGTTCTGTTTTCTCTCCATAATGTGCTGCCACTTTCGCCAGGTCCCAGAAGTCAACATCACCATCCTCGTCAACATCCCACCGAGGATACGGCGTAGGTTTCACCACCAATATCGCATTACTTGCTTCCATATAATCTCCACTGCTTTGGAATCCTGCTTCGTTCGTTGTGTTCAGATATGCAGTAACATCGCGGTCGTCAATTCCAATCTCTGAATTGCCTGCGAAGTTCCACACGTCGTTCCACACATGTCCGTTGAATATCAATTCGCCCTCGTTCGGTCCCGCGCCCGGTGCGACGGTTATCAACCTCGCGCTCTTATTCGCTATGTCCTCGATCGTCCCCGAGAAAGGTGCGAAAGCAGTCGCCTCCTCAGGGGTCGTGCACATATCTGAGCCACCGTAAAGCATGTCGAACCCCTCATTTATAAATATCTGTCGCTTCGGCTCGCTCTCATCTGCATACACCACTACCAGGAGCATGCCACGGATGGATACGTTGCCACCGCCGACGTGCATATTATTGAGTGTCGCTGTGTTGCCGCTTGTATTGAATACATCGGTTACATTGTATACCAACATTCCATATGGATAGTTATACTCACCGTAGCCCTTTCTATCAGAATAGTGTGCTTCCAGCGTTTGCATCTGTCCATTGAATGTCAGGCTGACTTCATCAGGCATCACTCCTGCCTTATCCCACGTGTATATCACATACAATCTCGCCTCTACGACGGTTGCTCCCGTAGGAACCGGCAGGTCGCTCGCACTCCAGTTGACTCTGTATGTTGTCCAGTTCGGGTATGACCCTGCGCTCAGGTAGTAGCTATCGCCAACCGAATAGAGCACGCTGCCGTTGAGTTCATACGTCCTCCATGTGGATATATCCTCGCCACCCGTGTATCGCTTGCCCTTATATCCGTTGTTCACTACTATTTTTTCGATGCTTTTGTCATTGTTCATCTCGTTTGTTTCGTTAATTTCATTATCGCAATCTGCAGTAACTATTATTGTTACCGAGTCGTCAGCATTTCTTTTTGTTGGGTCAGTAATGCATATTGTTGTGTTTGCACCCGCAGCTAAACCATCAACACGTTCTTTTTTACTGAAACCGCCTATAATGAAGCTGACATTGAATGGTAATGCATCACCACTGCCATTGTTCTTTATTACTGCGCATATCTCATTGCTCTCATTTGCGAATAAATAGCCGCCGCAATCAGGATTTGACATTATCTCCTCAACAACTAAGTCGGGTCTCGGTAGAACGTGCACTACCGAAGTATTAGATACTCCCGCTGCCGATGCAATTACCGTCGTGTCTCCAGCCTTGAGTGCCGTGAAGACCGTGGTTTTACCCGTTGTTGGAGACACTGTCCCAACAGTCGGGTTGGTGCTGCTCCATGTGAAATTCGTTATCTCTGGCATTTCTCTCCCTATCTGGTCATAAGCGGTAGCTGTGAATTCCTGTGTATCGCCCTCATATATAGTATCTTCTGCCGGTTCAATCATTATCGTTGTCACTTTCGGTGTATATGTCACTGTTACCGAGGCTGTTCCATTTACACCATTTGGAGCCGTTGCATTCACGTATGTAAATCCTGGATAGAGTGCAGTGAAGAATCCTGTTTCATTCACCGTTCCAACCGTCGTATTACTGCTGCTCCATGTGAATTCTACGCCAGGCATTTCCTTTCCATACTGATCGTAAGCGGTGGCAGTGAATTGTAGCGTTTCCGTTATGTTCAAAGTGACTTTGCTTGGCGAAACCACCACTGTGGTAACCTCAGGAGTATATATCACATTCACTCTTGCACTGCCAACTACACTTTGATTTGTTGCATTCACATATGTAAATCCTGGATAGAGTGCAGTGAAGAATCCTGTTTCATTCACCGTTCCAACCGTCTCGTTACTGCTGCTCCATGTGAATGTAAGTCCCGGAATCTCGTTACCATAATCATCGTATCCCTTCGCCTCGAACTGACAAGTCTCGCCCACATTTAATGTTATTTCGCTTGGACTCACCTCTATCCTTGCTAAAGGTCCTGGTGTAACAGTCACATGTGCGCTGCCAACCACGCTCTGATTTGTTGCGTTCACAAATGTCTCTCCTGGTGATTTCGCAATGAAATAACCTGTTTCATTAACCTCGCCGACTGTCGTATTACTGCTGCTCCATGTGAATATAATGCCTGACATTGTTTCGTTAAACTGGTCATAAGCAATAGCATTGAACTGCATTTCGTCGCCAACTTGCAACGTCGCCTCTGAAGGCAAAACTTCTATCCTCTTTAATCTTGACACCTTCCATATCCATGTCTGCATCGTAGTTCCGTTCGGATTTTCAACGAGAGCGGATACGTTCCATACACCCGCTACTGCGCTTTCGTTCGTGTAATTGCACGGCGTATATGCTGGCACGCTTTCGTTTGTTTGCTTAACCGTGCCGTTTATCAGCCATGTCACCTTCGCAGGTTGATTAACGGTAATGCTAAATGTTCTCGCTGCTCCTTCGTTGTCCTTCACCGGCGATTCTGGTGCATGAGCTACGATTTCAGGTGGCGGGAGTAATGTAACGGTGATATTACCTTCTACATATTTATTCTCAAAGTCAGACCACCACGCCTTAATGACAACATTTCCAGCTCTGTTCCCAGCGATTAAAGTAGCAGATGCATTTCCATTCTCGTCTGTGGTATTATAATGTCCATGTTCATTAGAATCTGGTGTAGATATAAGAGCACCTAAATTATCTCCCACTATCTCAAAGTAAATTGGAATTCCAGCTTTGTCCGTGGCATTGATGACTATCACTGTTGCCGTTATAGTAGATGTTGAAGAACCATCCGCAGGTATGCTTTCAGGACTCGCAGTCACTACTATTTCAGTTACGTCTGGTACGCCTGGTCCACCAGGAGGAGGGGGTGGAACCCCACCATTAGGTGCACTTACCGTAGCTACTGAAGCTGCAAGCACTGAAAGAGCAATAGAAATCACGACAAAGCTGCTTATCACTTTTTCTCTGCTTTTTTCTGCTCTCCTTTTTGCCTCTACCTTCTTTCCCCTTCCTTCTGCCATTTCTTTTCTTTCACCTCTCTATCCCATCCCCCTTCGCTTTTAGGGGACATAAGGAAGTCCCTTTCTCATACTTTTATAAAATTTTCCATTCCCCTGACTCCCCTAGCTTTTCAAGCCCCTTACTTCCCGCATGTAGGGGTCAAGGAGCGTTTGCGTCGGGTGCGCCTGCGCCCCTATATCCCCGCTCCTCATTTTCTTTTACCCCCTCCTTACCCTTCGTCTTCCCTTTATAAAAGTTGCGCAAGAAAACCACAACGATGGATGTGCGCCCACGCCCCTCACCTCTTCAACGGAAAAGAGGCTCTTGCCGATGAGGGAGGCATTGCGGGTTTGTCCGCTCTTGGTGTTGTGATAGCTCATGCCTTAAAAAGAGACATGGGATATTCTTCGACGAACAGCGCAGAAACAGTAGAGCCAGAGGTAAAGCATCAGGCAAGTGACCCCCCTCGGTTACGCAAGGGGTTTCCTGGAAGCTCCGCAAAGCTGGAAGATTAGGCATTCACCCGAAGCTTTATGCTTCGAGTCCATGCATCCTCGGGACGGCACAAGCCCTGCATTTTCTCTCGTTAAAGCGTGGGCTACAAGATGCAGTATGCTATTTAGTTAACTACCTATCCCCTTGCGTATCCCCCTTTCGGAAGAGGTCTTGCAAGCAACAGGAAGACAACACCGCAGAATCTTCTTTTTCGACAAATTTAATAAAATTTTTTAACGAAAAATACGAACCATATAACAAAAGGCATTGCCACGTTGCCAACTCCTATTGAATATACAACAAGTTTCGCAATTTCCGAGCCATAAAAATACATTGGGAAATGCGCCACTAAATCAAAAACGTGCAGAAGAAATATAAGAGGGATGCCTACCGCAAGCATCTCAATTCTCGACTTCAGAGGCATCTTCGGTGTTGCTATCGCTAACGCAAAAAGAGGTACCAAATTGAAATTCACTAGATATGCATGTGATAACCTCACAGCTGATATTTGCAACTGAGTATATCCCATCGCAATCAAAATATTTTTAGCGAAGAAGAAAACAACGCACTGATAAAATTCACCAATATAATACCATATACATAAAAATGCCACAGAAACAGCCATAAATTCTATCAGAAATATTATAATCTGCCTTGAACTCACATTTAACTTAAGCCTCACTCTCCTTCTTTCTTCTTCTCTCTCCTCTTCATTCGTATTCTCTTTTTGCTTTTCAGTCGCTTTACCTTTCATTTCTTCCCTATCTTATCGAATTGAGCCATAAAAGGAAGATCACGACCACGAATATGATAAAAGAAGCTTGCCAGAGATACACGTGCACGAATTCAAACATCTCAGGATGATAAATACCGATGAGCGTCAATATAGAAAGGCGTAGGATGTTTATCGTATAAAGAGCAGGCACTCCAAAAGCAATACCTATGCATTTCTTTTTTAATGTCGTTGGATACGCTAATACCGCTGAGCAATAAACAATTGAGGAAAATACCGCCGTGCATTCATCTATTATCTCCAATCCGAAACCATTAATAGAGAGTGTTGCTCCTTTTAATATCACATTCGCACCGCATAACGAGAAAATACCACCCAAAATGAGCGCTGTTATGTCATTTAATAATGATAACGAACATCGCAACCTGAGAAAATAATAAACAAGATAAAAAGCAAGACAGAAAGCTAAGAAAAGCGCAACATATTTTAATGCTTCTTCCATCTCTCTCGCCCTTTCTACTATGGCTATATTCCTATGGGTAGTGCCCCGCTCAACCTTCTTTCTTTTTCCTACTTTTCTTCTTTTCTCCATCTCCTTCCCCTCTCTTTACCATAACAAATTGCAACTTAAGGCTTCATAAGCATTTTGAAAAGAAAGCTGTCAGCGCCATCAACTGCATTATCCCCGACGAGAGGTAAGAAGTGAAAACTTCTCCCTCGCCTCTTACATATAGCTTTTCTTTCCCCGACATTGCTTTTTGCTCTCTGATTTTACTTTCACAATCACATGCTCCTTTTGCTACTGATGATAAACTGAAGCAGGATGTCCAAAAGTAAAAACAAATTCACTTCTGTCATTGCCTTGACTGCTATTGTTTATTATTTCTCTATAAGCGGGATCTCCGTTCAATAATTGAACAAAGATTCTCTGTTGCTCCCGTCTTTTCTTATTATTGCTTCATAGTATCTTCTCTCTTACTGATGTTATCAACGCAACTTCGGCTATTTTCTATACTCCTCTTCTCAGCACGATATATGCTACCACGAATAGCAAGATAATTGTGAAAACTGCTTCAAAGCCAAATGGCTTTTGTGTTGGACTTGGCGAAGGCGTTGCTGTTGGTGTTAGTAAAGGTGAAATCGTAGGCGTCAGTTCCGCTGGGGGTGTAGGCGTCCCATATGGTGTCCCTGGTAGCGGTGGTGTAGGTGTAGGCAGTGATGGTGTAGATGATGGCGTTAGAGACGGTGAGGGCAGCGGAGAGGGTGTGGGTGTAGGCGCCAGAGACGGTGTAGGTGTAGGCGGTGTAGGTGATGGAGTTACTTCAGTAGGTGTTGGTGTCGCTTTAGGTTCCAGAAGTATTATCGTTGTGCTGTTTTTGACGATATAGGCTGTTGTTTCATTTCCGAGTTCAAGGTTTATTGCTTCTTCTATCAATGGTGCTCTCACCGTAATATTTGCTTTTCCTGGCTCATCAGCAGATAATAGAGCGACTGCGATAGCGGTGTCATTCGTAAATAATGTGATTTCGCTGCCCGAATTGCTCTCGTTCTCAGCATCCCTGAGCGTTCCCAAATCCGTTGAAACACAAACTTCAGTATGAGCTGCGGGTCCTCCCCCGAGCATCTCAGGCAAGAAAACAGCAATTTCTATCCTTGATGCCGAGACACCATCAGCAGGTATGCTCGCAGGTTCAACACTCACCTTTATCAAATCTCTAAGCTCCACTATATTCGGCTGTGCCAGCGTCACAACATCAGAAAAGGCAAAAAGGGCAATTGCAATTACTACTATCGCAGTTATCCTTCTCCTTATCGCTCTTTTCTCCCTCATAAGTTTTACCCCTTATATATCCAATATCCATGTCCTCTATATAATATATCACCTTTGTGCAATATAATCCATCTATCATAAACTGCATCCCAGCCCAACACTGTTATATCTGGACTATTTGTTGTAATCTTGACATTCTTGTCACCAACACCGATAAGATTCCACCCATTATTAAGATTTGATATTATCATCCCCCATGTAATGGTCCCGACATTTGTTCCATATACGTCTACTCGCCTATGTTCTGGACATCGTATTAAATATCCTTTACCCGCTTCTAAGACCTTTGGATGAACCCATGTTTGAGATGTCGCATCCCACTCCCATATCTCCACATCCGCACCAAACACCGCTTCAGGACTTGCATCGCCATTTGGAATAACAGGCATTGATATGTAATCCACGCCTTTCTTCAAGTAAAATCTCCATCCACAATCAATTTTTGCCACCTTCCCCTTCAAAAAAGTTATATTTGTGCTGTTTTTGACGATATAGGCTGTTGTTTCATTTCCGAGTTCAAGGTTTATTGCTTCTTCTATCAATGGTGCTCTCACCGTAATATTTGCTTTTCCTGGCTCATCAGCAGATAATAGAGCGACTGCGATAGCGGTGTCATTCGTAAATAATGTGATTTCGCTGCCCGAATTGCTCTCGTTCTCAGCATCCCTGAGCGTTCCCAAATCCGTTGAAACACAAACTTCAGTATGAGCTGCGGGTCCTCCCCCGAGCATCTCAGGCAAGAAAACAGCAATTTCTATCCTTGATGCCGAGACACCATCAGCAGGTATGCTCGCAGGTTCAACACTCACCTTTATCAAATCCCTAAGCTCCACTATATTCGGCTGCGCTGCTACCACACATGCACAAAACAACACGACCACCGATAAAATACCTATCCTTTTCCACATCCCCCTATCTCCTCACCCCCGTTCCATTCATTTATCATTTTAAGAAAAAAGAGGAAAAAAATAAAAACTTTTTATCTTTTTCGCTTTACTTGTACCGACTCGATTTACTTCTACGGCTGTTTGAGTATCCAGTACGCCTCCTTGCTCTCCAGTGTATCGCCTTCTTTCAGTTGATCCCATTTCTGGTTGTTCTCATTCCAGCCAAAGACGTAGAGTCCTGTTGTATCTCCAATCACTATGCCATCGCTGTCAGAACCGACCAGGTTCCATCCCTCTGCGAGACCTTCCTTGATTGTCTCCCACGAAATATCCACTGTTGTTCCCTCTATCTCCTTGGTTCTATCCTCTGGACTCCTGACGAGGTATCCCTTGCCGGGTTCTAACACTGATGGATGATACCATCCAGTGCTGGCATCGTATGCCCAAACCTCGCAGTCAGCGCCGAATATCGCCTCAGGAGTTGCGCTACCATTTGGCTCTACTGGTAGTGAGACATAATTAGTGCCTTTCTTCAGCGTGATTGTTGGTGTCCCCTCTTCTGCTTCGATTACCGGATCCTCCTCCATGTATATGCCTCTGCCATCACTTGCATTGAAAGTGAATGCAAACCTGTTTATCTCAGCCCATGACTGATTGGGGTTCAAGGTTCCATTCGCATTCGGAGCTAAGAACGAAGTCGTTATCAGGTAGCTTCCCGGATATTCTCTCGTGTCTGGGTGGAACGTATCCTGGAAGTCACCACCAATATACACTTCTGGGTCTATCGAGGGTATCACAGGCAATCTGAACTCTGTGTATTCGTCTGGCATCGTCATGATGTCATACTTCGTCCAGTTCTCTGTTATTGGTGTTGCCGTCATATTTTCACTCAATATCTCCAGCAAGTTCGTTGAGAACCTCGGCTCTTTGCCCTCCCTCACCCAGCAGAACTCCAGCGGCTCTACTCCTCTAATGATACGCTTTGTCACATCGCACCCTATCCAGTGCTGCCATTCTGGGTAAGTCTCATTGTAACATGGGTTCTCTGGCGGATAGTACGGACCGTTCCACAGCTGCCAGTCAGTTGGCATACCCGACACGCCTATCGGCACTGCACGGAAGAACTTCAACCACGCATACGGTGGTCTCTGCATCGTCATGTATTTCTCACTCGCATTTCCGAACCATTCTACACCTGGGATACCATGCGGATCTCCTTGTGGCCACTTGTCTAGGTGCTTCAATGGCGCCCATAGCACCACATCCGTGTCATCCACGATTGAATGCACTTCGTTGAACGGCGGCAGCACCGGTATCGGATGGCATGGCGGTATTTTGATTATCCATATCGAAGTTGCATAACGACCATCGTCCCTCAGCGTTGCCTCGCCGAATGTCTTATTCTCCAAGTCCTTCGGGAATGGCGTCCGAAGCGTGATGAACTTGAATTTCTCGCACTTACCGTCACCATTCAAGTCCAGTGTTTCTAATGCCGTGACTTCGTATCTCACACCATCTACATAGAACACACTGCCGTTATACAGCACCTTGCCAACATCTATTGCTATCGCATGCTCCTGCGTCTTGAACTCAAAGTGCACATATGTCGTCCTTCTCGGCAGCACCGGTCCAGTTGTCGTAGGTTCTCTTCTGTCATCTTCGAGCCAGTATGTCACGCTCTCGTTGAAGTTCATCATTCCTAAGAACTTATCATTTCTGTTCCCCGCATACCAGACATTCACAACTGCCACTGTTCCATTCCACTTCGTATCGACATACTCGAACTTGTAGTCAAGGAACTGAATCCGTCCCGAATTGTTGGTTAAGAAGTATTTCTTCTCTATCCATATAGTTCCGTTTACTGTCTTGTTAAGACCGTGTGGGTCGTCAGGCGTGCCCTCAACCTTCGCAAGCTTCACAACACCCGGTCTCGCTGGCGTCCCGTTAACATTCTCGAATAACTCCAGCCCTATCTGTTCCGTTGATTCATTCTCCGCAATCGGGAATGGGAACCATGTATCGCCTGCTGAACCATGCCATGGCTTCTTGTGCTTGTTGTCTATCAGCATGTATGTCGTCTCTGTTACCACTGAAGGAGTATTATTCTGCTCATAGTGATATGCAGTGTCATACCAAGTGCGCAGATAAACTTTCACGTCCGTGTCTTTTTGTTGTGCCTTCGCCACATCCTCCATTATCGCTGCATCAAACGTGATGGAATCTTTCCTTATCACTGTCGGGTTGAATACCTGCTCATAACTTGAATATCTCACCGGTGCGTTATCCGCTCCACCGTAAATCCTCAATGTTACATTCTCGGCATAACACGACGGACTCTTACAACCTGGGCCATAAGCTGAATTGATGTAGAGGTCTTTTCCGTCCATGCCAGGTTCAACCCACCAGTCATTACCATCCAGTTTCGCAGTCTCATTCGTCTGGTCATAACAGAACGCCACTCTGTTGAACGAAGCATTCTCCGGCACCTGATCTGGAGCAACAGTAAGATTAGTCATTATGAAATAATCTCCAGGCAAGCTCATCGTGTGATCCGTTTGATTTGCCCACCAGCTCACCACTACATCCGGACACTCTGGCAGTATAAACTCCGTGTAGTCATCAGGTCTCGACCAGATGTCGAACTTCGCCCACTTCTCTAAGATCTCTGACTCATTTCCCTCTTCCATCAATTTCTCCAGCAAGTTCGTCGAATACCTCTCCTCCTGCGTCTCCGCTATGTAACTCATGTTTAGCGCGGGAACGTCACGAATGATACGCGCCGATATATCCCAAGCAATCCACTCATCCCAGTTAACTCTCGGGTCGCCCGGATAGTAAGGTCCCTCCCATTGCTCCGGGTCAGTAACCGGCGCAGCACCTATTGGCACCGCCTTGAAGTAAGTCAGCCATGCCTCAGGCGGATACTGCTGTGTTAAGTAGCGCTCTCCATCCGGGAAGTATTCCTCACCGAGAGGTCCATTCGGGTCTCCTACTGGCCATTTGTCTATGTGCTTGAGCGGAGCCCAGAGCGGAACATTTATGTCATCTATTATCTTGTGTTCCATGTTGAACGGCGGCAAAACTGGTATTCTCTCATACGGCTTAATAGTGTCTATCCATATTGATGACACTGCATCCCCATCATCTCTTAGCTCATCAGGTCCGCCAGTTGGTGCTTTCGGCAGAATCGCTCTTATCGTGATATACTTAAACGCATCCGCAGTGCCATCTCCATCCGTGTCCAGCACTTCTACCGCAGGAACCTCGTATCTCACGCCATTAACATAGAAGATACTGCAATTCCATAGATACCTGCCCACATCTATCGATACCGCGTGATCTTGCGTCTTGAACCCATAGCGCACATAGAATGGATGATCTCTATCAAATGAATCGCTTGTTGAGCCGTCTCTCTTTATATACTTTGTTTCTCTCTCGTCTAACATGACGAGACCCAGGTATTCATCTTCCACATTCCCTGCGTAATAAATCGCCAAGACAACCGGACTTCCATACAGCCCTGTCCACAGGTATTTCACTTTGTAATCCATGAACTGAACCGTTTTTCCAGACTCAAGGAAATATCCCTTCTCTATTGCTATCGTGCCGTTCACTGTCTTGCCATAAGAATCTGTTGTTCCGTCTATTTCTGCAATAGTAACGTTTTCTGGATTTGTTGGATATATCCCATCACCAGTGTTCTCATAGCCACCCAATCCCGTTTGATTTGGCACTTCAACTATTGGGAGCAGGTATCCGAGAGTATCACCTTCTTTCGCATGCCAAGGCGTCTTGTGCTTGTTATGAATTATCATGTATGTGTATTCGGTTATAATTGCTGGATTAGTTTTTTGCGAGAACCTATGCGCTGGCTCATACCACATCCGCAGATATGTCTTCACATCCGCATCCTCCTGCTGTGCCTCCCCTACATCCTCTATTATTGCAGGGTTGAATGTTATAGAATCGGAGGGTATTACCGTTGGGTCAAACGGCTGTCTCCAATCGTCATATCTTAGAGGAGCCACCTTATCCGGTGCACCGTATATTCTTATGGTCGAATTTGAATTCGTTGGACCTGGCGGGTTATAATACGCTATCGCCGTCGGCGCAACTACCCCGAATATCGAAGCAATCATCACCGCCACTAACGCCAGCCCTATTATGCCTTTTTTGCCTTCACCCTTCGCACCCATTTTCCCGGTCATCACCTCCTAAGGGAACTTATCCCCCTTCCACTATTCCCCTATGTCTATTTAAAACCTTCGGTATATAGCGCCCCTCCCTCAGCGCTCTCATCCGCGAATACGGATGAGCATGAAAAACCCTCTCTCATTCCCTCCCCCCTCATCCCTCTCCCCTTCCCATATATAAACTTTTCGGAGCTTTCATCCCTTGTTTCCAAAACTTTGCTCCTCCTCGTCCCCTTCCCCCTCTTATATATAAACTTTTCTTTTATCCCTCGTTTCCACCACCAAAAAGTTTAAATCCCCCTCAAATGACTATAAGGAAGGAGGTGATAATGGATAAGATGGTAAGGAAAACAGCGACAGTGGTAGCCCTATTAGCAGCCCTTTTATGCATTGCCTCGCTTAGCTCAGTTGCTTCGGCACAGCCATGCGACCATAATATGACCATTGATTCTGCTTGCTGCACCAATACTACGACAGAAGGCTGGTTTTATAATGTGACAAATGCAAGCTGGGATTACATAACACGCTATACGCCCTTATTCCACATCATAGATAACACTATTGGGGAGGGCTATTACGGATTCTGTATAAACCTCACAGTGCCCGTCAGTCCAGGACAAACTTTCAATGCATCAAAATACACTGCGGAACCAACTTGTAGGAACAATTCAATCGCATATATATTGAATAACTGGACTATTGACTGCGCTCATTGCGATAACGTCTCTGCAGGGCAATCCGCAGTATGGTATTTCTGGTATATAAACGAAACTTTCTGCAGCCTCGGCGCGCCTCAATATAATCATACAGCAACTCCAGGTGACCCTGGCTGGGAGTCAAACTGGATACCCAACTGCACTGCACATCCGTCAGCTTGTGAGTTTATCAATAAATCGATAAACCAAAATGTCCCATACAAAATCACAATCAGTCCAAAGACTGGAAGTTATGTCAAGGGAACGCCGGTAAATCTTGAAGCTAAGGTTGATTACTGCCTTGGAGGCGTTGGAGAAGAGGTTACCGTTGTATTTGAAGTTGACAATACCAGTTGTAAGTTCGAAAATAACGCAAGCAAGTATGAGAATACAACCGTGAATGGAATAGCCAGAGCCACTTTGGTCTGTAATGCAGAAAGCGCAAATGTCACAGTGCGAGTAAAAAATAAGAAGTGGTTCGAGATAGTTGACCCAACCGGCTGTAACCCTAAAGAATATCAGGAAACTATCGCACTTGTTAATATTACCGATGACGCTAAATTCAGTTTTGAAGAGGCTCCGACGCCGCCGAGAAAAGAGGTTCCGGCGCTTACGCCAATTGGTATTGCTGCGTTGATAGGGCTGCTAAGTCTGCTGGTGGTTTTAGGCATAAATAAAAAGAAAGAATAATAATACCTCTCTTCCTCCTTTATTTTTTTAATGAGGATGAGAGGGAGGATAAGGGAGAGGTGCAGAAGGAAAGAAATAATAAGTAGCAGTATTATTATTCTTATATTATTAACGTTCCCAACATCTTCAGTTTGCAAGTTAACACCGCCTCCCCCACCAAAAGTGACAGAGATGACATTGTCAACTGTCAATTCCACAACTGTTAATTCTAATGCTAATATAACAGTAATAGCAACAGTAAAGAAGTGGGAAGGAAACCTTACCAAACCCGAGGGGTTTGTAATTGAATTTGAAATAGAGGAAGTGAAAGTAAAAGGCGAAGAAAGCGGATATTATTTAACAAAAAGTATTGCGCAAACAGATGCGGATGGGAAAGCATACACAAATTTGATTCTGGAATCAGTTAATGAAACAGCACCTGTGGAAGTAGTTGTGAAGGCGTCATGGCATAAAGGGCATCCGGGAGGGGTAAGCGTCAGCAAGAGAGTGAATGTTACTTCGGTAGGGGTTTCAGAAGGAAAGAAAGTTCCAGTAATGTCGCTCTGGGGGATAATTCTTCTGGTAGTGCTTTTATGCCTATTTGCAGCTTATAGCATAAGAAAGGGTAAAGGCATGGGAAGATGATATGAAATTAACAAATTCTCCTTAATTTTTTGGTATTTTATCTCTTTTCATTGCCACTTTCAAGGCAAAAATAATGTTTTTCGGTATTTCATATGGAAAACGGCAACAATGCCTCCCTGCATCCTACTTTCACACAAATACCTTTCCCCGTTGCTTACTACGCCCTCCTTTTACTTTTCCCACCCTCTTCCGCTTTCTCTGGCTCTCTGTTCTAATTCCCTCACCCCTCTCTTTTTCCCCATCCCTTTCTCCCATTCAAATATGGCTCTTCTGCACTCCTGTTGACGCTACGAATCGTTGCGTATGTTTGTCTCTCAATAAAATGAATAGCAAATGAAAAATAAATTAAATAGGAAGCACTTAAGGAGGGCAGGGATGGTAGGCGAACTTGTGCGGTGGTTTGAAGAGTTGGGCAAAGAAGATGTTGCGTTAGTAGGTGGAAAGGCAGCGAATCTCGGCGAGCTTGCATCCAAAATAAAAGTGCCAGTGCCTCCGGGATTCGCAATTACCGCAGAAGCATACAGATATTTCATAGATTACAACGACATTAAGGGACGATTGAACGAGATATTGAGCGGAATAGATGTAAGAGATGTGCAGAAATTGAGAGAGAAGTCTGCTGAAATAAGGGAACTCATAGAAAGCGGGGATTTTCCTGCGGATTTGGAGGCGGAAATCGTGAAGAATTACGAGAAGTTAGGCGAGAGGGTGGGGATGAAAGAGCCTTTTGTTGCGGTGAGAAGCTCTGCGACTGCTGAAGACCTTCCCGGTGCGAGTTTTGCGGGACAGCAGGAGACATTTCTGGATGTTCGTGGTAGCGAGGCGGTGCTTACTG
>Ga0190316_1000116_pt1 | contig 20030 bp, 20 predicted proteins | sample 48701112_MG_FD_161663 | JGI IMG/M metagenome (GOLD analysis project Ga0190316, IMG submission 161663) | Hydrothermal vent sediment bacterial communities from Southern Trench, Guaymas Basin, Mexico - 4870-11-1-2_MG | ecosystem: Environmental > Aquatic > Marine > Hydrothermal vents > Sediment ... | reverse complement strand
ATGCTTTAAAAGAATGGGGCTATCAAGGAGGAACAACTAAAGATATCTTGCTAACCATACTTGAGAAATCTAAAAAACCCTTAAGTTTTGAAGAAATAAAAAAACAACTCGACAAACAATTTATTTCTAAAAAGAGTACTATTCTTTTAAATTTGCAAAGGATGCCTCAAGTTAAAAAACTACCTAATGGCAAATACATCCTTAAGAAAAAAATCAAAGTTTTAAGGGCTTAAACTTAATCTTTCTTTTTCTCAATAATTTGTTTTTCTACTTTCTTTAAAGAAAATTCTTCAAGAACACCTATTCCTAAAAGAACAAAAATTGTCAAAAAAGTAGAAAAAATCGCTAAACGAGTAAAACCAAGGCCAAGAGCCATTCCGATAGCCGCCGAAGACCAAATACTAGCCGCTGTTGTCAAACCAATAACTTTATCTTTATGAACAATTATTGTCCCGGCCCCTAAAAAACCAACGCCAACAACTATACTGGCAGCTATTCGGGAAGGATCTGTGCCTCGAGCCGAACCAAAAACATCACTAAAACCAAATTTTGAAAGATAAGCAAAAAGGCAAGAACTAAAAACAATTAAAGCATAAGTTCTTGTCCCGGCTGATTTTTCTGAAAGATATTCTCTTTCAAAACCTATCAATAGACCCAAAATAATTGCCAAAAGCAAACGCCAAAGAAAAGAATTATCAAGCATATTTTTTTATCTTCTTCTTTTAGTAGTTTTCTTTTTGGTTGTTTTTTTAGAACTCTTCGCTCTCTTAGTCTTCTTACTAACCACCTTTTTCTTTACTCTTTTTGTTTTTTTCACTTCTTTTTTCTTTTTTGTTTCTTTCTTCGCCTTCTTGGCAGCAACTTTTTTCTTTTCTTCAATAACTAGAAAAACTTTATCATCTTCTCTAACTCTTTGCTCGGTTTTTATGCCCACTTCCTGACCGGGTTTGGCTTCTTTAATATCTTGACGATTATACTGAAGAGAAATCACTTTTTGCTGAAAATCAGTCGTTGCTCCTTTAAAACGCAAGATATCACCGACTTTAATTTTTCCTTTAAGTTTAATAGCGCCAACGCCAATAGCCGTAAAGTAATGAGTAACTTTGCCAATTAATTTTTCTGCCATAATTTTTTATCTTTTCAGTTAAACGACCTTGAAGAAGAAAAAATTAAATTCTTTTTATTTTTTCTTCTTCTTTTTTAATTACTTTTATTAGCTTGCCTAAAAGTTTAACCGGATCAGAATCGTAAACAATTTTTCCCGGGCCTCGAAAAGAATTAGCCACAATTTTTCTAATTATATCAGCCGTCCCACCAGTTCCTTCTAAAACACCAATCGGTTTCTCGTCTTCAAAAGCAATAGTAAATTCATTAAGAGTACCTATCCGACCACAAAGAACAATTACTCCATCAGCAGCTTTAGTTAAAATTAGATTTCGGCCAGCATAACCCATACCACTATAAATAATCAAATCATGATATTTTGTTGGTAATTTGTATTTAGCAGTATGAGATTTTTTGGAAGCGGCTGGCGAGATACCAATAACCAAACCGTTATTTTTTTTAACTGCTTCAGCCACTGCCAAAGGAACACCGGTCGTAGCCCCAGTAACCAAAATCATCTCCCTTTTAGCAATTTCCCTTCCTAATTCTTTGGCAACGACCAGCCAATTCTTACGGCAATGCTTAGTAACAGCTGCTCCAGAAACACAGATTTTGTATTTTTTAGCGTTGTCTTTTATAATTTTTTCTTGAGACATTTTTTACAAAATTTTGCTGCTGGGTTGGCTAACAAAACTTCAACTTCAATTTTCTTTGAGCAACTTTGACATTTACCAAAATCGCCTTTCTCTATTCTTTTAAGGGCTTCATTAACTTCGTTTAATCGCTCTTTTAATTTTTCAATAGCAGCTAAACGATTGCCAAATTCTTCATCCTCTTTAGCTTCTCTTTCTTCAAAATCACCTTCACCCATTAAAGGCGGTCTAATTTCATAGACATTATTTTTAATTTCTCTAGCCAAAGGAGCCAAAATTTCCTTGAGGAATCTCTTTTCTTCTTGGAGTTCTTTTTTCATTAAGTCAATGAACTTCTTTTTCATCTTTTATTCAATTGGTGTTTGACTGAGTGAAGGTAAATATTTGAGAATGATTTTTAACGATTTCATCGAAGTAAAAACAATCAATTTGTTATCAGCACTTAAGCCAAAATCAAAAGCTAAATCAGGATTGCTGAAGGTTAAAAAGTAAGTTTCAATATCTCCTAATTTTCCTCGACGAAAACCTCTATCACTAGCTTTGCCTGGATCAGCAAAAAAATGAAATTGCCTAAGAGAATAAACTAAATCTTTTTCATCAATTAAATCTTCAACCAGCTTTCTTGCCTCCTCTCTTTTTCCTTCTTTAATTTGAGCAATATAAGCCAATTGAGGATAATCTTCTGGATAAGTAATAACTAAAGAGAAATCATCTTCAAAAATAGTTTTTAAATCAATATTCTCTTTTGAGGCAATCGAATAAATCTCCGGAATAACTGTTAGAAAGAAATCACTGAATTTTACTGGCTTTTTCTCTAAAGAAAGAAAAAATTCTCTTAAAGTCCCTTTTTCTCCCTGCGTTTCTTGAGAAAGCAAGTGATAAATAACCTCTCGATTAAGAATAGGAATTTCTAAAGTTTTCTTTTCAGCTTCAACTGCTAATAAGCCCTTAAAAGTTAAAGGGGTTGGTTGGGGGGTTAATGGTTCAGTCGGCACTGGAGTAACAAAAGGCGTTGGCATTATCTCTTCTGTCTTTTTAACTTTTTTTAGGGTTAAAAAATAGATTAAAAGAAAAGCTACTAAAATAATAAAAATTAAGCCAATTAAAACAATTAGCCACTTTTTCTTAAAGCCGGTTTTTTCTTTTTGAGAAATTTTTTCTTGTGATTCTAAAAATTCTTCGGCCTCATCCCGAGAAAAACCTCCTTCTTCTGAAGGCAAAGGCACTTCTCTATCTTTCTCTTCAAAAGGAGGAGGGCTAAAAAGAGGCTCTTTGTTCTCCTGACTTTCTTTTTCTTCAAAAGTATCAGAAAGGTCAATTTCTCCTTCGCCTCGTTTTATTTTTTCTAAATCAGAATCAAGAGTATGAATTTTTACTTTTTCTTTTTTTTCTGGTTCAGGAAATTTTGCCGCTTCCTGGTTTTGATTATTTGCTTGATTGTTGTTTAAACCTTCAACCATAATAATTTTTTTAAATTAAACGACTTTAAATAAATTTTAGCAAAAAAATTAAAAAAGGCAAATTAATTTCTTTTATTCCTCGTCAAGCATCCTGGCAATTGCCTCAATATCATACTTTCTTTTCCTTTCTTCCTCTTTCTTCTCTTTAACCTCTTCGCTCTCTTCCCTTACTTTTTCTTTTTCTGACTTCCTTTCTAAAACAATTTCCCTTTTGATTTCTTTTTTTGCCCAAAAGTAATGTCGATTGCTCAAAAAATGATTAATGGCAACTAAAAGAAATTTTTCCAGCCTCTGCCCTTCTGGCTTCCAAAAAGCAAAAAGAAAAGCAATTGAACCAGTAATCAAACTTAGAACAAACCAAAAGGTTCCGGAAAAAATAAAATGAGTTAAAAAAATAATCAAACCAGCCCCGGCTAAAAAAAGAAACTGCCTCAAGGTTAAAGGACCAACAATTTTGCTTTCTATTTCAATATATTGAGGAACTTCAAAACGCATTTATTGAATTTTCTTTAATTTCTTTTTTATCTTTTTTGGCGAGAGTTCTCTTATGAAGTACAACTTCGCTCTCCTTACTTTAAACTTCTCTAAAATTTCTATTTTGGCAATTTGAGGAGAGTAAAGAAAAAATGTCTTTTCCACGCCGATACCATCTAAAACATTTCTGAGGGTAAAAGTAGTATTGGCATCTTTTTTGCCTTTAACTCTAATAACAATCCCCTCAAAAGGCGACAACTTTTCTTTTTTTCCTTCTTTAACTTTCTCATAAACTCTTATTTTCATTCCTGCTTTGATTTCTGGAACTTCTTTTTTTAGATATTTTTTAATAATTGTTTCACTTTTTTCCATTTTTGATTATTTATGATTGTTTTAAATCTCCCCCACCTTTATCCCCCCCTCAAAGAGGGGGAGGACTAAGGAGGGGGTCACCACTATTTTTTCCTTTCTCCCCTTACTCCTCCCTTTCAAAACAAATCAGAGAAAGAAAAAAACTTGTTTTTCTTCAGCAATCTGCTTTATTCTCTGATGTTTTTCTTTTTCTGTCAAGAGTAATTTTTTAAAACTGCCTAATAAACCTTAAATCTCCCTTATAAAACAACCTAATATCAGGAATATTGTATTTAATCATTATCAATCTCTCTATACCGGCCCCAAAAGCAAAACCAGTCCATTCCAAAGGGTTTATTTTAACATTTGCCAAAACTTTTGGATGGACCATTCCTGCACCCATTATTTCCAACCATTTATCTGTCTTTTTCGGCTTGATATCTATTTCCACACTCGGTTCAGTAAAAGGAAAATAGCTTGGCCTAAAGCGAATATCTGTTTCTTCAGAAAAAAATTCATTAAAAAATTCTTTAATAATTGCCTTGAAATTACCTAAAGAAACTTTTTTATCTACCATCAATCCTTCTATTTGATGAAATTGAATCTCATGACTAGCATCGGTAGCTTCATAGCGAAAAACCTTTCCCGGAGCAATAATTCTTAAAGGCGGATTGTTTTTCTCCATGTAGCGAATTTGAACAGGCGAAGTATGAGTTCTCAGAAGATAATTTTTCTTTTTCAACCAGAAAGTATCCCAAAGATCTCTGGCCGGATGATTTTCTGGAATATTGAGAGCATCAAAATTATAATAAGGAGTTTCTATCTCTGGTCCATCAGCCACAGCAAAACCCATTTTCTTAAAAATTTCCTCTATCTGCCAAATAGTTTTGGTAATAAGATGAAGATGTCCTTTTCTTGGTTTAATACCTGGTTGGGAAATATCAATTTCTTCTTTTTTTAAAATCTCTTCTTCTAGCTGCCGAGCAAGAATTTTTTCTTTCCTTCTTATCAATTCAGTCAAAAAGGACTTGGCTTCGTTTATCTCTTTGCCCTTTTTTCTTCTTTCTTCAAGTGCCTTTATTTTTTTAAGGTCTTTTAAGAAAAGAGAAATTTTTCCTTTTCTGCCTAAAATTTCAACTTCAATTTCTCTTAATTCAGCCAAATTTTTTACTTTGGCAATTTTTTCTTTAACTTCTTCAACTAATTGAAATAGTTCCATTTTTTATTTTTCTCTATATTTTATAACCACTCTTCTCTCCGGTTCCTCACCAATACTTTCTGTTTGTAAATCAGGATATTGAGCAATTTCTAAATGAACAATTCTTCTTTGATAAGAATTCATCTTTGGCAAGGTAATTTCTTCTTTAGTGCGAGAAACTTTAAGGGCAATTTTTCTGACGATTTCTCTTAATTTTTCTTCTTTCTTCTTTTTAAGATTATTAAAGTCAAAATAAATAGGGACTATTTCTTTAGTTTTTTTAAAAATAATTTTTCTAATAATAGTTTCAATTGCTTCCAAAACTTCCTCGTTTCGGTTGACTAAATTTTCCTCATAAGGATGAAAAAGAAGAATTTGCCAAGAATCATCCTTCTTACTAACTTTCACCTCTAAAAGCTCGGGTTTACTAAAAAGATATTTAACAAAACTTAAAATTTTTTCTTTTAATTCATTTTCCTCCATCTTTATTTTTTCCTGAATAAATAAAAACTTTCGACAAAAGAAAATAAATTTGAAACTAGCCAGTAGAGGGCAATAATAGACGGCAAACTAGCAGCAATAACAAAAGAAAAAACTGGTCCTAAGAAAATCATTTGTTCTTGAATTTTTTTAGAAAAACCTCCTGACTGACCAGCCAAAGTTTGTTTGGAAAAAAATTTTGATTGCAGATACTGAGTTAAGCCAGTTAAAAAAGCCAAGAAGAAATTCTTCTGAGAGAGATTAATAATGCCTAAAAATAAAAGATTCACTTGGCCAGGATTGGCAACAAAATGATAAAGTTCTTGGCTTAATTTTTCTGGTAAAAAACCTCCCCAAAAAACTCGGTAGAGAGCAAAAATAACCGGTATCTGGATTAAAAAAGCTAAAGTAGCAAAAGGATTAACTCGATGCTTTTTATAGAGGTTTCTCATCTCCTCGGCTTGTTTGGTCAAATCGTTTTTATGCTTCTCTTTAATTTTTTTCAGTTCAGGTGTTAATAAAGCCATCTTCTTTTGTGTTTTCATCCCTTGATATTGAAAGGGAAAAAGAATGACTTTAATTAAAATAGTTAAAATAATCACTGCCAAACCAATGTCTTTATAGGGCAAAATATTGTAAATTAAAATTAATAAGTTAAAAATCGGTTGAATAAAAATTGCATGCCACATAATAAATTCTTCACATTCTACTTTTTTTCCTCTTAAAAGTCAATGTTTTTCTATTTGATTTATTTTTATTTTTCTTTTAGAATTTTAGAAATTTCAAAAAAGCAATGAATTTTTTAAATTTTTTGAAAAATAAATTTAAGAAAAAAATCATCTTCCTTTTTTTATTTTTGGTGATTTCTTGCGGATATTTTTTATTTTTAATAGGAGGACTTTGGGGTTATTTTTCTGCCAAATTCCTTGCTGGCAAAAAAGAAGGTGAACAGCCAAAAATTTTTAAATCTCTGATTATTAAAATAAAAAATTGGCAAATTCATCTTCACCATTGGCTTTACTCTACTCTTCTTCTTATCTTAGGAGTTATTTTGAAATTGCCAATTATCAACAATGAATTATTTCTTGGCTTTTTATTAGGAGTAATTTATCAGGGAATTAACTGCTACCAAGATTGGAAACTCATCATTAAAAAATAATTTCCTTTTTCTTTTAATTAAGACACGATTATATCTTAATTTGAAATTCTAAATTCTAAATTCTAAACAAAATTCAACCCAGAACTACTAAAGAGTTCTGGGTTGCCCAGTACCCTTCAGTGGTACTGGGCAAAATTCAACCCCGAACCATATGAGGTACGGGGTTGCCCAGAACCCAAGATGGTTCTGGGCAATGTTTCAAATTCTAAACGTTTGTAATTTGGGATTTGAGATTTGGAATTTCGTTTAGGATTTAGGATTTCGGATTTAGAATTTAATTGCTTTTGCGCTTTAAGTTGTATTTTGCACTTTGCGTTTTGTACTTTGGCTTTGCGTTTTGAGTTTTGCGCTTTACGCTTTAAATTTCAATAAATTTCTATAAGTTTCTATGAATATCTATTTGCCAATAGCTAATTGCCAATAGCTAATTGCTAACTGTTAATAGCCAATTTTTGACTTGCTTTAAAAAAGTTTTTTTGCTATTATAAAAGTGGTCTCGCTTAGGCAAGATCTCGGGTCGAACATCATCTTTCGGGAGCCCGGATCCACTACTCCAGTTCTGAGGAACAGAGTAATGGTATGGGCACCCACCTGGTGTTAAGCCGGGAAATCTCGCCAGGCGAGGCCATTTAAAGAAAAAAATATGATTTTAAAAATAATCCTTTCCCTTATTGCTATTATTTTTCTTTGGTTGGTTTTTGTTTACAACAAATTAATCCGACTTAAAAATCAAGTTAAAGAAGCCTGGGCTGATATTGAAGTTCAATTAAAGAGAAGGCATAACTTAATTCCAAATTTAGTAGAAACAGTTAAAGGTTATGCCTGGCATGAAAAAGAGGTTTTAACCAAAGTAACTGAAGCCAGAAGTAAAGCTATCAAAGCTGATTCTTTAGAAGAAAAAGCTAAAGCCGAAAATTTTTTAACCCAAACTCTTAAAAGTCTCTTTGCTGTAGCCGAAAATTATCCCCAGTTAAAAGCTAGCCAGAATTTTCTTTTGCTCCAGAAAGACCTCACCGACAGCGAGGATAAAATTCAAGCAGCCAGAAGATTTTACAACAGCAATGTTAGAGACTACAATATTGCTCTAGAGAAATTTCCCAACAACTTGATAGTCAAATTTTTCTCTTTTAAAAAATATCCTTTTTTTGAAACAGAAGAGGAAGCCCGAGAAGTGCCCAAAGTGAAATTCTAATTGCCCTCCTCAAACCAAAGGTACTTCTTTCGGTGGGATTAATTCTTTTTTAACTGGCAGAGAAAAATAAAAAGTAGAACCACGATTCTCTACTGATTTAAACCATATTTTGCCTCCGTGCCGACGAATAATATTGCGGCAAATATAAAGGCCCAAACCAATACCTTCAACTTGATGTTTTTTGGCTTTCTCTGAACGGAAAAATTTAGCAAAAACTTTTTCTCTCTCTTTTTCACCGATACCAATACCAGTATCTCTAACACTAACAATTAAATAAGGTCTTTGAGGATCTTTCTCTACTTTCACTTCAATCTCTCCGTTTTTAACATTATAAAGAATAGCATTCTCTAAAAGATTATCTATAACCAAACCGATCCTAAACTTATCAAAAAACACTTTTGGCAATCTCTCTTTACTTTTAGAAAAATAAACTTTTAGCGAATGCTTCTGAGCAATATCCAACCATTTTTTTAATCTCTCTTCTATCAATTCCTCTATGTCACCTAATTGGAAATTATAACCAAACCTTCCTTCCTCTATTTTGGCGGCCGAAAGAATTTCATCAACTATCTCAATTAAATTACTAATTGCTCGTTTAAGCTTACTAATCAAAGAAGAAACCTCCTGAGGAAGGTCCTTTCTTTCCTGTAAAATTTGAGACAAAGTTTCTATACCCCATCTAATTTCAGTTGCTGGTGTATTTAAATTATGAGCAGCAATATCTAAAAATTCTGTTTTTTCTTTAAGAAGTTGTCTCTCTCTGGTAGAATCGTGAATAACTTTAACGAAACCAATTATTTTTCCTTTAGCATCTAACAAGCGACCAGAAGAAATATGAAATTCTCTTTCTGGTTCTTTAAAAACCAAATCAAACTCCTCACGAAACTTGCTCTTAACCCTGTTCTTTATTGCCGGTGCCAAAGAAGGAAAAACAACTTGAACCAAAAGTTGCCAAGAGGGCTCTCTTATCAAAGAAGGTTTAATCACCTTGCCAATAACTTCTTTCTTTGACAAAGAGAACATTTTTTCAGCCGAAGAATTAAAAACAGTAACAACAAAATCTTCATCGTAAGCAATAACCGCATCAAGCAAGCCCTCAACTATAGAAAGAATATAGTTTCTTTCTTTACTTAAAATAAAATATCTTTTGATCAAAGAGAAAATCTGTCTGAAAACTAAAAAAAGAAAGATAGATAAAATTGCTAAAAAAAAGAAACTAAACCAAGAAAACTTAAAAGAATAAAAAACTAAAAAAAGGACAAGAAAAAACAAAAAGAAGAAAAAAGGCCAAAATAAAGAAAGCTCTCTAAAGGTTTTTTTAAAAATTTTCCAATTATTTTTCATTTTTAAAAAATTAAACTCTCTTGTTTTTTCTTTTTTTCAGGAGAAAAAATTTCTAAAAATCTCTGCCAGAGAGTATTAAATTCATATTTTTGAAAAAGTTCTTTTATCTTTTTTTGATTAATTTTTAGAGTTAAATCGCCAAAACTGATTTTTAAACCAAGATCTAAACGAAGAGCAATGAGTTTTTTGCTAAAAAAGGCCTTTTCCTTATTTTCTTTTAAAGAAGAAATAACTTTTTTAGGAAAATCAGCGAATTCTTCTGGCTCTTTTTCTAATTTCTGATAAAGATTTTCTAAAGTTTTAAATTTGGCAATCAATTTCTGAGCCGTTTTCTCGCCAATACCAGGAACTCCGGGAATGTTATCAGAAGGATCACCCTTAAGGGCTTTAAAATCAACTAAATTAGCCGGCTCTAAAGCAAATCTTTTTCTAACTTTCTTTTCGTCATAAACAATCGACTGACTAAGCCCAGTTTTTAATGTCCAAACCAAAACCTTTTCATTCTTAACCAATTGCAAACTATCCAAATCGCCAGTAACAATAATAACTTTTTCAATTTTTTTATTGTCTTTAAATTTCTCTACTAAACTTCCAATAATATCATCAGCTTCATAACCAATTTTTTCTAAAATTGGCACACCAAAAGCATAAAGAATTTCCTTAACTATAGGAATCTGAGAAACCAACTCTTCTGGCGTCTTCGGCCTTTGAGCTTTGTATTCAACAAATTCTTTATGCCTAAAAGTTTCCTCTGGCCTGTCAAAAGCAACCGCCAAATAGCTTGGCTTGATCTCTTTAAACATCTTAAAAAATAAACTAAAAAAACCATAAACCGCCTGAATCGGCTGGCCGTTTTTGGTTTTTAATTGAGGTAAAGCATGAAAAGCACGATGAATCAAAGCATTGGCATCAATCAAAACTAATGATCTGCTCATTTGTCAAAATTATAAAGATTTCTGTCTAAAAGACAAGAGAAAAAAACCTGAAGATTTCAAAAAGAAAACTTAGCCAACTCTTCTAAAACATCTTCAGGAATCTTTATCGGCTTGCCTATCGGAGTTTGACCAGGATATTTCCAGGCACTAATAATTCTAACTTTATATCTCTTATCAATTCTATCAATTTCCTTAACTTTCTTTCTTTTAGGAAAAATTATCTGGGCCATCAGCCAAATCTCATAAGGATGTTTTTTTGAACCAGCCGGTTGCATCAAAGCCAAAGTTCTCGGCGCAATACCCTCTTCTACTCTTTGCGGATTCCTCAAAACTCTAACAATCCTCGACTTGCTCAAATTATATTCCCTTAACTTCTCTTGAGAATGCTTAGTCCAAATAATATCTTCATTTCTAACTAGCATTAGTTATTTTCTTGAGGAAAAGAAAGAAGTTTTGGAAAAAAAGAAGCTCAAATTTATCAAAGAAATCGCGCCAAATCTTTAGAGATTCGGTTTTGTACTCAACCAAAGGGTCTCTTTGACCCCAAGCCCTGATATTAACTGATTCTCTTAAGGATTCCATATCTTCCAAATGTTGAGACCAAAGGTTATCTAAAATTTGCAAACTCAAAACTTTAATTGCTAAGAAGACCTTACTTTTTTCTTCGTTATTTCTTTTTTCGATATCTTTAAATTTCTCTTCAAAAACCTTTAAAGAAATTTCTCTTAAATAAGACTCTAAAAGAGACTGGCCTTCTTTTTCCTTTGCCTCTTTAATCTTCTCTATAAAACTTTCTTTTTCTTGAATTAAACCAAGATTGAGAAACATTTCAGCTAAAGAATTTTCTTGAGGAAGAGAAAAATAACTAAGAGTTATTTTTCTTAAAGAATTAAGAATAATCTTTTTGGCTTTTTCTAAAAGAAGATTTTCTTTTTCAGCTAAAAGAATACTATCTCTTTCTTGATAAAATTTCTCTCTTTGTTTTTGAAGGACTTCATCGTATTCTAAGGTTCTTTTTCTAATATCAAAATTTATGCCTTCAATCTTTTTTTGGGCTTCTCTAACTGCTTTAGCCACCAATTTTGACTCTATTGGCAAATCTTCTGGCATATTTAATTTCTCCATCAATTTTTTTAATCTCTCTGAACCAAAAACTCTTAACAAATCATCTTCTAAAGAAAGATAAAATTGGCTTGAACCAGGATCGCCTTGCCGGCCAGCTCGACCTCTCAACTGATCATCAATTCTCCTAGCTTCATGCCTTTCTGTACCAAGAACTAAAAGACCGCCCAATTCTTTAACTTTTTTGGCTTCCTCCTCATCGGGAGGATTTCCTCCTAAAATAATATCTACTCCTCGACCAGCCATATTAGTAGCCACGGTCACGGCTTTTAATCGGCCAGCTTGAGCAATAATCGCTCCTTCTTCTTCGTGATGTTTAGCATTCAAAACTTGATGAGGAATATTAAATTGCTCAAACAACCGAGAAACAAATTCGTTCATCTCGATTGAACGAGTACCTATTAAAACTGGCCGACCTTTTTGATAAGCTTCCAAAACTCTCTTAGTTAAATTTCTAAACTTGGCTTTTTTAGTCAAAAAAACCAAATCAGGCAAGTCTTTTCTTATCATTGGTTTATTAGTCGGAATAGAAACAACTTCTAAATGGTAAACCTTATCAAACTCTTCAGCCGAAGGCTGAGCAGTACCTGTCATCCCAGACAATTTTTCATACAAACGGAAGTAATTTTGGTAAGTAATTGTCCCCAAAGTCCTTGATTCGGCTTTAACCGGCACTCTCTCCTTAGCTTCTAATGCCTGATGAAGACCACCAGAAAATCTTCGGCCAGGCATTAACCGACCAGTAAATTCATCAACAATAACTATTTCGTTGTTTTTAACCACGTAATCCTTGTCTTTAAAAAACAAGGCCTTGGCTTTAAGGGACTCATCTAAATAATGAACTAAATGAAAATTATCCGGGCTATACAAATTAGTCACCCCCAGCATTTTCTCAACTTTTCTTATACCAGAAGAAGTCAAACTAACCGAACGAAATTTCTCATCAACTTCATAATCTTCTCCTTCTTTCAACTTTTCAACAATCAAAGCAAATCTCTTGTACCAATCAGAAGATTGGATATCTGGCTGGCTAATAATCAAAGGCGTTCTGGCTTCATCAATCAAAATACTATCAACCTCATCAACAATGGCATAATAATGACCTCTTTGAACTTTGTCCTCTAAAGAATAAACCATATTGTCTCGCAAATAATCAAAACCAAATTCATTGCTGTTACCATAGGTAATATCAGCCAAATAGGCTTCTTTTCTAGAAATAGGCCTCAAAAAATCTTTAATTACTTTAAAAGCGCCTAAAGTATCTCTCTTTTTGTCCAACTCTTTTTTTTGCCACTGGCTATCATATAAATAGGCCTCTTCATGAATCAAACAACTTGTTTTTAATCCCAGAAAATCGTAAATTTGACCCATCCAAACCGTATCTCTTTGAGCCAAATAATCATTAACGGTAACTATATGAACTCCTCTACCAGTTAGAGCATTAAGATAAACGGCCAAGGTAGCGGCTAGAGTTTTACCCTCACCAGTAGCCATTTCAGCAATTTTGCCTTGATGAAGGACTATTCCACCTAAAAGCTGGACATCAAAATGTCTTTGGTTTAAGGTTCTTTTAGCCGCTTCTCTAACCGCAGCAAAAGCCTCGGGGAGAAGATCGTCTAAAGATTCTCCTTCTTTTATTCTTTTTTTAAAGCTTAGAGTAAGATCTTTAAAATCCTCATCTTTAAGAGAAGAATACTTTTTTTCAAGAGAGTTAATTTTTTCAACCAAAGGCCAATGTTTTTTGAGGTATTTTTTATTCGCATCCTGCCAAAAAAATAACATATTTCTGTATTATAAACTCCCACCTTAAACTGTCAATTTAAATTTTTGGCAATTACTACAAATTGGTTTTCTTGCCAATCAACAAAAAGATTTGTTCCAGGCAGCCAATTATTTTTTAAAATTTCTCTAGCCAAAAGACCTCTGATTTCTTTTTTAATAACATATTTTAAAGGCCTAACACCGAATTCTTGAGAATAACCTTTTTCAGCCAAAACTTCTATTACCCGAGAACTAAAAGATAAACTATAGTGATGTTTTTCAGCTATAATTTTCTTCAGCAATTCCAAATTAAGAAGAGTAACTTTTTTAATTTCCTCCTTGCTTAATGGTCTAAAAACCGCCAAACCACTAAAACGATTAAGAAGTTCAGGAGGAAAATCTTTAACTAAAAGATTTTTAAATTCTAAAACAATCTCAGAAAATTGCCTGCCTTTTCTCATTTCTTCAATCAAAAAAAGAGAATGAGCATTGGAAGTAGCAATAATTAAAGAATTGGTAAAGTTTAATCTATTTGAATTGTTATCAATAATAAAACCCTCATCAAAAATAGGCAAAAAGAGGTTTTGAATTTCTCTCGACGCCTTTTCAAACTCATCTAAAAGCAAAACGCTATAAGGTTTATTTTTAATAGCTTTAGTTAATTTTCCTTCTTCACCTTCTGGCGAACCAATAAATTTCCAAAGATCAAACTTCGTCTGATATTTAGACATATCAAAACGAATTATCAATTCTTCCTTGCCAAAAAGTATTTTAGTTAAAATTTTCGCTAAATAAGTTTTGCCAACACCGGTCGGGCCAACAAAAAGCAAAGAAGCAATTGGCTTATTTCTTTCTTTTAAGCCAGAAAGATAAGTTCTCAAAGCTCTAGATACTGTCTTCACCGCTTCTTCTTGATTAACGTAAACTTTGTGGATTTCTTCTTCTAAATTCAAAAAAAATTCTTTCTTTTTTGGAGAAAGGGTAGTTAAAGGGATTTTAGTTTTTCTCTCGACTATTTCATTTATCAAACTGGCTTGAAGATAATTTTCTTTTCTGTCAATTAGCTCTTTCACCGCTTCGTCCAAAAGTTCAATTGCTCCAGAAGGCAAAAGTTTTTGAGGGTTATAAATTTTGGCTAAATTCACTGCTCTCTTTAAGCTTTTTAAACTAATCTCTATTTTGTGCTTCTTTTCCAAAAAGAAAGAAAAGAAAATCAAAACCGTTAAAGCGTCTTTAACTGAAATTTCTTTAACTTCAATCCTCTCAAAAAGATTAAGAAAATCTTGATTTGAGGATTCGTACTTAGATAAAGCCCTCGGACTAATAGTGGCTATAACTTGAAAAGTAGCATTTCTTAAATAAAGAGAAAAAATTTCTTTCAAAAAAGAGACGTCTTCTTTTTTAAAAAACTGATCAATTTCGGGCAGAAAAAGAATAATGTTTTTGGCTGAAGCAATTTCTTTAACAACTTTTTCCCCTCTTTCTCTTATCTCGCCTGGAGTTCTTAAACCAGAAACCAAAGCGCCAAGATTTAGTTTAACCAATCTTTTATCAAAAAGTTTAGCCGGCACGTCATCTTTGACTATTTGCCAAGCCAAAAAATTTACTAAAGATTCTTTACCCGAACCTTCTAAACCAACTAAAAGGACGTTATTCTTAAAATCTCTGGCTAAAATATCAATCAATCTGTCTATTTCTTCTTGATGATTAACTAAAAAACCTATTTCTTTTTCTCTGGCTAAATCAGTCAAATCCAAAGAAAAAGAATCTAAAATAGGAGTTGCTTTGGCTGTCCAACTGCGATTCATTATCCGATGACTTATCCTTTTAGGAGAAGGTCTAAAAAAAGAAAGGGGTCTCCTTAATCTTTTTTCTAAAGAAAGTAAACGAGCAGCGTCAAACAAATCCTCAAAAGTCAAACTTAAATGAAGAAGAATTTTTCTCAAAGATCTATTTTTTTTCTTGGCTAAAGCCAAAAGAAAATGATAAGGTTCTATCTTTTGAGAGTTAATTTCTTTAGCTGTTAAAAAAGAAGTTTCAATCAAAGAAAAAATTTCTCTTAAAAGAGAATTTTTTTCTCTCTCTTCTGGAATTTCTTCTAAAAAGGAAACTTCTTTTTTAAGTTTATCTTTTTTTATATCTAATTCTTGAAAAATTTTTTGAACATCTTTGTCTTGAGAAAGAGAAAAAAGAAGAATTATCTCAAAATTCTTTTTCTCTTTTAAAGCAAGAAGAGAAATATTTATAATAATTTTTTTAACTTGCCAGGAAAAATAATCGAAATAATTTATTTTTTCTTTGTCTGTTTTTAAAGAAAAACTGTCAAGATCTTTTTTATTAGAAAAGTGGTATCTTAAATTAACAAGAAAAATTAAAAAAAGAAGAAGGCCAAGATAAAAACCTTCAGAGATTAGAAAAAGAAAAGATAAAGAGAGATAAAAAAACCAAAAAAACAAAGAGAGAAATAACCAAGAGAAACGACAAAAAGAATTAGAAAAGAAATCTAATTCCTTCTTAAAAGAAAGAAAGTTTTCTTCCATTTTTATTTATTTTTCTGATAAACAACCCTTCGTTTAAGAACTGTCCTTTGACCAAAAGGATTCAAGCTTTCTATTTCAATAATATTTGTTCCTTCTAAAAGAGGAACTAAAAAAGAAAAATACCCATCTTCCTTTAAAGGAATTTTTTGATGATTAATAAGCAAAATTGAAGCATTCGTTCTCCCTTCTATTTTAATAGAATTTTCTGAAACTATCATATTATTCTCAGGAGAAAAAAGTTGAATCTCTGGCGGTTTAAGAAATTTTTTAATTTGCCAAAAAGAAAAAATACCTATCAAAATAAAGAAAATAATAATAATAATAACTTGAAAAAAAGTTGTCCTTTTTTTTGAGTTTCTCTTTAAAAAAGGAAGATGGTTTTTTATTCTTTTTATTTTAGCCCTTCTTTTATCTTTTTTGTACAAAGACCACAATTCCTCACCATCCACCCCTAAAACTTCTCCTATTTTCAGAAGATACCCTCTAACATAAATATCTGGCAAAAGTTCGGACCAATTATCTTTTTCTAAATTTTCTAAAACTTCTTTTTCTATCCCGCTTAAATAAGATAACTTATCTAAAGAAAGACCTTTTTCTCTTCTTTTTTGAAAAAGAAAATTTCCTAAATCTAAATTTTCTTTTTTAATTTCTTCCATTTTTTGATTAAGAATAAATTTTTTCTAAAATCATCTTTTTTATCTCTTCAGCAATTTCCTTATTTTCCTTAAGAAACTCTCTTGTTTTTTCTGTACCTAAACCAAGTTTTTTATTAGTAAAAAGATAAGTTAAACCGCTCTTTTTAATAACTTCATATTTCAAACCAAGATTAACCAAATCTGTCTCTAGCGAAATCCCCTCGTTGTAATAAATATCAAATTCGGCTATCTTAAATGGTGGAGCAACTTTGTTTTTGACAATTTTTGCTTTAATCTTATTACCAATAATTTCATTTCCTTTTTTAATTTGAGCTATTCTTTTTACTTCAATCCTAAGAGAAGAATAAAACTTTAAAGCCCTACCTCCAGGAGTGGTTGTTGCTCCAGCTATCTGAAAAGGACCCATACCAATTTGAGATCTAATTTGGTTAGTAAAAATGATAATTGTTCCAGTTTTACTTGTTAAAGCGGTTAATTTCCTTAAAGCTTGACTCATTAATCTCGCTTGAAGTCCTATATACTGAGCACCCATCTCGCCTTCAATTTCAGCTTTAGGTGTTAAAGCGGCTACTGAATCAACAACAATTACCTCTATCATTCCTGTTCTAATCAAACTCTCTAAAATATTCAAAGCATCTTCACCACTATCTGGTTGAGAAATTAGCAATTCGTCAAGATTAACACCAATTCTTTGAGCATAATCAGGATCCAAAGCATGTTCAGCATCAACAAAAGCTGTCTTTCCTCCTTTTTTCTGAGATTGGGCAATAATATGTAAAGAAAGAGTAGTTTTACCAGAAGATTCAGGACCAAAAATTTCAATAATCCTTCCTTTAGGAATCCCACCAACTCCTAAAGCAATATCCAGACTCAAAGAACCAGTCGGCACTACATCAATATCAAGTTTTTTTACTTCTCCTAATTTCATTATTGAACCATCACCAAATTTATCCCTAATCTCTTGAATAACTTTTTCTAATTCATCTTTTTTTTCTTTTTCTTTTTTCATCTTTTACATTTTTAGTGGCATAACAATATATAAATAAGAAGGATCTTCCTCATCTTTTATTAAAGAAGGAGAATTGTTTTGATTAAAACCAATAAAAACTTCTTCGTTTTTTATTGGTTTTAAACCATCTAAAACAAACTGATAATTAAAAGTAATTTCAACTTTTCCACCTTTAATCCTTCCTTCTAAATAAGATTTGTTTTCTCCTAAGTTAATATCTTGAGAATAAATTTCTAAATTCTTCAAATTTTCTGGAATAATAAACTTTAAATCCTTAGTCCGGGAAGTAAAAACACTTGCTAATTTAATAAATTGAATTAATTCGTCTTTTTTAACAACTACTTCAGCATCAAATTTTTTAGGAATAACTGCCTCATATTCAGGAAAATTTCCATCAATTAAACGAGAAATTAATTGAACGTCAGGAAAATCAAATAAAATTTGATTCTCTTCAAAATAAAAGTCAATAAAACTGTTTAAGTTTAAATTCTCTACTATTTTTACATATTCTTGAACGGTTTTAAGAGGAATAATTAACTTTACTTTTTCTTCTTTTAAAGAAGTTTTAAAATAGTTGGCGTTAATTATTTTTCTTCCTAAACGAAAACTATCAGTAGAAACAATCTCAATTTCATCTTTATTTAAAAAAAATAAAACTCCGCTTATTTCTGGTTTTAAAGAACTTAAACTACTAATATAAGAAACTGAATTAAAGGCCTCTTTAAGAATTTGAGCATCTATTTTAATACTCTTTTCTTTTTTAACTTTAGGAATGATCGGAAAATCATCAACTGGTATTCCTTGGATTTTTGTTTTTAAATTTTGACTAATAATAGTCATATTCTTTTCTGAAACTTTAAGATTAATCTTTTCATCAGGAATATTAAATAAGATACTATTAAGAATTGAAAAAGGAAGAGTTATCTCTTTATCCTCGCCTTCTATCTTTGCTCTAAACCAAGATTTAACAGCTATTTCTAAATCAGTGGCTATTAGGTTGACTTTACCATTATCATTCTTTAAAAGAATATTTCTTAAAATAGGTAAAGTTGGCTTATTAGTAATAGCTCTTTCTAAAAGATTAAGCGATTTTTTAAAATTTTCTTTTAAACAAGTTATTTCCATAACTATTAAATTTAAATTTTATATTTTAGTATTAGTAGTAATTTAATAGAATAAGTGGAAAACTAAAGAAAAAACTGATTTTTTCTAAACTATTTTTTTGGAAAAAACCTGAAAAAATAAATTAAAAAACAAAAAAAATTCTGAATAAATTTAATTAATTTTTTTTATTTAAAAATTTTAACATATTTTTAATAAATAAAAAAGAATTTTTTCACTTTTTATTCACTTTGATATAAAATTTCTTTTATCTCGTTTATTTCTTTTTCTAAAAGAGGGTTATTTTCTATTTCTTTATTAATTTTTTCTAAAGAATACATTATTGTTGTATGATCTCTGTTGCCTAAAATAGAACCAATAGAAAGATAAGGCATTTCTAATTCTTCTCGAAGGAAGTAAATTATCATTTGTCTGGCATGAACAAATTCTTTTTTTCTTGATTGAGAAACAACTTTGCTTGTTTCTAAATTAAAATATTGGCAAATAGTGTTTATTACTTCTTGGGGTTTGATTACTTTTCTTGGTTTGAAAATTGAATTGAGAATTTCTTCGATATTTTTTTTAGTTGGCGGAATTTTTTTATATTTTAAGTTATTGTAAACTAAGTTCAAAGAACCTTCTAGGTGTCTAATATTATCACTGATATTTTTGGCAATAACTTCAACAACTTCTTCAGGAAGAAAGATATTGTTTTCTTTCATTTTTTGATGAAGGATAGCTATTCTAGTTTCAAAGTCAGGTTGAGAAATGTCAACTATCATTCCTCCTTCAAATCTTGATTTAAGTCGTTTTTCTATACCGACCAAAGAAAAAGGAGGTTTGTCTGAACTAATAACTATTTGTTTGTTGTTTTCATAAAGAGCGTTAAAGGTATGGAAAAATTCTTCTTCAGTCCTTTCTTTTCCGCCAATAAATTGAATATCATCAATTATTAAGAGATCTACATTTCTGTACTTTTTTCTTAATTCAAGAGTTGTTCGATAATGAATGGCATTTACTACTTCATTGGTAAATTCTTCAGAAGTTGTATAAATTATTTTTTTACTTTTGTCTTTTTCTAAAAGAGCATTACCTATTCCTTGAATAAGGTGGGTTTTTCCTAAACCAACTCGGCCGTAAACAAAAAGAGGGTTATATTTTCTTCCTGGTTTTTCAGTGACGGCTAAAGCAGCAGCATAGGCAAGTTCATTACAAGGACCAACAATAAAATTGCTTAATTTGTAACGAGGATTTAATTTTGTTTCAGGAAGTAGGTTGATTTTTTGAAGAGAAGGTTGGAGATCTTCGTTGACAATAGCTTTGGCTAATTTAATTTTTGTTTTAGGGTTTGCTTCTTTTTCAATAGTCAAGGCTGGTTTGATAACGTATTTTATTGATTTGATTTGGTCATTAAAATTTTTTAGATAACAAAGAATAGATTTTTGATATTTATTTTCTATCCACTCTTTAGCAAAATTTGAGTTTACCCTT
>Ga0190316_1000115_pt1 | contig 20083 bp, 27 predicted proteins | sample 48701112_MG_FD_161663 | JGI IMG/M metagenome (GOLD analysis project Ga0190316, IMG submission 161663) | Hydrothermal vent sediment bacterial communities from Southern Trench, Guaymas Basin, Mexico - 4870-11-1-2_MG | ecosystem: Environmental > Aquatic > Marine > Hydrothermal vents > Sediment ... | reverse complement strand
GTGGTGATAGGAACCTCTGCTGGTGCTTTTATAGGTTATCTTTATTCTTTAGGATATTCAGTGGATTTAATAGATTATATTGTCTTTGAGAAAATAAATTGGTTAAAGTTGTCTTTGAAAAATCTAAATCCGAAATTCTGGCAAGGCTTTATGACAGGGAAAAGTTATGTAAATCTTTTGAAAGAATTGAAGAGAGGTTCTTTGCAGAGACAGTTTATAGCAATAGCCTGTAATTTGGAAAATGGTTTATATAAGTTATGGCATAAAAATGTAACTCCTGAAAAAGTTGTATCTTCTATGGCCGTTCCTGTATTATTCAAACCTCAGGAAATAAATGGAATACAATACGGAGATGGTGGGATAACAAAAAATCTTGGGGTTGAAGTTGCAAAAAGAATAGCAAATGAACAGGATTATATTCTTGCTATTGATGTTATTTCTGGAGAAATTCATGGAAAGGTGAAAAATATTTTTTCTTATATATTTAGGATAATAGATATAACAAGAAGTCAATTAAAAAGAGAGGACTTAGAGGAAGTGCGAGGTATGATAGATTATGTTCCTGTTAGAATAAAAGGTTGTTTGCTTCCTGATAGAAGAAAGATGATGGAATACTGGTTGGAAGGATATCATAGAGTTCTTTATAGGAGGTTTCAGATATAAAAAGGAGGTACAACATGACTTATGAGGACAAATTAATGGATGTTCTTTATTTTGTACAACATACGAGTAGAGATGACATTGAATATCTATTTAAGAAGATTTTTGGTCAAGATGTAGAGGATTTTATCAGAGATAAGATAGTTGATTATTTAGAGACTTCTTATGATGAAGATTTGGTAAATGAATTATACGAGGAATTGTATCCTGAGGAATAAATAAAAAGGAGGTGTAATTATGGGAAAAATCTTATTTGATGGGGAACTTAAGGTTGTGGATATTAATGAGTTGTATAGTCTATGTCGTTATGAAGATATTGATATGGGTGAAGTAGGTGGTTTTATAATAGAAAAGAAAATACTTGATATAGATGATCCTGAGTATAAGCGAGAAGAAGAATATTTAGGTTGGATTTGTTACTTTGATGTGGTATTTCAGGGAGATTATTATGATTCTTATGATTATCGTTTTGATTACTCACATTGGACTGTAGAGGCTTATTGGTGGAATTTTGAAGAACCTTTTATTTATGTAGCTGAAGATGTGTCTATAGAAGACATAGAGGACTTAATAGCAAAAGTTGAGGTGACAACTTATGAAGATATAGTGCCTACTTTGAAAAAATATATTAAAATTTTGAGGAGACAAAAAGGAGGTATAAGATGAATCTTGTTGCTTTTATTATTTTGGTTTTATGTTTTGGTGCTTATCTTGTTCAGGAATTCAAAAATGTTATGAAAGACAAGGATATCTATAATAAATTACATATAGTTTTTTCTATGGTTATATTGATAATTTTATTTTGTCTTTTTTATTTTGGAATACACAATTCTTTGAGAGTTAGTTATGCTTTGTCTTTATTTGTAACTTTTGGATTGGGAGTTGCTAAGGAGGTTTATGATAAGTTTGTTAGAAAGACAGGATTTAGTTGGGATGATTTGGCAAGGGATGTTTATGGTATTGTATATGGAACGGTGGTTATTGCACTTATTATAGCCTTTATTAACTTATTCTAAAGAGGTGAAAAATGGATAAGTATCCTGTTTGGCTTAAGTTGTTTGTTAATACTGTTTTTGAAGAAACTTTGTTTAGGTATACTTTGATAACGTTGTTTATATTGTTTATTGATTTTAGATTGGCTATTTTGTTGAGTTCAATTATATATGGTTTGGTTCATAGAATTTATTTTGATTTAAATATGGTGGTAATTACATTTATACTTGGGATTGTATTAGGAATTGTTTATTATGTTTTTCATTTCAGTTTATTAGGATTGTGGATATGTATAATGATACATTACTTTGTAGTTATGATAGGTTATTGGTTTAATCTTTACAGATATTTTGTTAGGAGGTAAATATGAAATTTTCAGAAAGAGAAAAGAAAGAAATTATCAAAAAGATGGAAGAATATATAAAACAGAATTATAGGATGAGAAGTAGATTGTATGATATGAAAGAAATAGATAATACGATTATTGCTTCTTTTGTTTTATATGATGATATGTTTTCAAGAATAGTTACTTTATGTTATAAGAATGAAGAGGTGGAGGTGTATAATGATATTTTCTAATGATAACTTTTTCACATGTATGAAGATAAGTGATAAATTTTTACATCTAGTAAGTTCTACTTTTGGAATGTATATAGGATATCTTTTTGTTACAAAGAATTTAGTACATTTAAGTTTGTTAGTTTTTATTGTAGTATTTTTATGGGAGATAGTAGAAATCTTTTTTGCTGATGGTATTTCCTGGAGAGATTTAGTTGCTGATAGTATAGGAATATTAGTTGGTGTATTGACATTATTGGAGATTAGATATCTCTTTATAATAGGTATTGTAATCTTATTAGTTTGTTATTTGATATTTAATCATAAGTGTCTTTTGAAAAAATAAAGAATTACAATAACAAATGTATTATATATAAAAAGGAGGTGTTGTATTGACAATAACATTAAAAGTATCTGATTTAGAAGAGATAACAAAAATAGATAATATACGTAATATTCTTAAGTTAGATATAACACCACAAGATTGGATGGGAAGTTCATTCACTTCTTGGTATAAAGATTTAGGTATGTTTCCCAATCAGAGTTTATGGATTATAACTGATAGTAAACTAATGATATACAAGGTAACAAAAAATAACTTTGAATTATATAAACAATTTGAATTTGATACAGATAATATTTTACAAGGTATAGAAGACATAAGAATACAGGAATTTGTAGGTATGGTAATGGTGAAATATGATAAAACATTGACAATAATAGACTTTTATCATGATGAGGTGTATAGAATTGAATATGAGAATATATATAAATACAATGGAAATATAATGGAATCAGGTAAAGGTTGGACTGTTTTGTATGATAGAGGAATACATGATTTTTATTTGCCTGAAGTTGATATAAGTAATAATTTCAATATAGACGCTTTTGAGATGGTATATTATAATATGAGATACTATTTTGTTCTACATGTAACTGATTTGGATGAAGGAGATCAGTATCAAGTTATAGTTTATTATCCAGATTTTGAAAGATATGATGAACCTCGTATTGATTTTCAACGTTGTGTTTTAGTTAAATCTTATAATAGTGATGTTTGGTTGTTTAATGAAGACACTTATAATTTATATTATTATGACATAACGAATGTTAATTTTTTTATTTTTTATACATTACCTATAGATATGCACGATGGGATAACAGATTTTATTTTTAATAGTTATAACAGATATCATGAAAAATCTGTTTTTCCATTTATTTTATATCAGTTTTCAAACAATCCTTCAAATTACAAAGTTCTTATAGGTGTATCTTCAATAGAGAACATAAATAATACTGGATTCTTCGTAAAATATATAGATAAAAATACATCTTCAGGTGTAAATACAATTGGTATAGATGTTTTAGATGAAACATTATTTTTAGAGTTTAAAAATGAAAAGTTTTATATATATGATTACAATACATTAGAAATGTTATATGAATATAATAATACTTTAGATATAAAATATCTGAAAGGTTTTGTCTTTGATGATGGTTGGTATTATTCTTTATTTCTTATAGATGAAGATAATCGTATATACAGAATAGATGTACAGAAGTTCGTGAATAATATTTATGGATATATTTCTTATAATCCAGATTTATGTAAAGTTTACGGTAGATTAATTTATCCTAATTTAGTTTCTGTTTATAACAAGGTCATTGAATTTACATTAGCAGAAGTTCCTGAGGTATATCAAGGTAATTTTTTAACTAATCAAACAATATATATCGTAACAGATGAAAATGGTGAATTTAGTGTTGATTTACCCATTGGTAGTTGTGTTTATGTTAGATGTAAAGAAATAGGTTTGGATAAAAAAATAAGAATACCTAATAGAACAATGATCAGTTTAACCGAACTTATCTAACAGAAAGGAGGTCATATGAACAGTGTCAATATCAAAAATGGTAGTACTTGGGGATTTATTCTGATTATTTTTCAGATGGTAATTATTACGTTACTTAGTTATCTAATAAAAGTTCCTTTTACCAATCAAGAGAAGATAGCAGAATTAAAAACAAGAATAGTTGCAGCCGAAACAAATATGAATAATATAGATAAAAGACTCGAAAGAATAGAAGATAAACTTGATATGATGATAAGGAGGATGGAAATATATGGCAACAGATAAAAAAGAAGTTTTAGGTAGTTACAGAGGTAAAAGAAAAAGAGGTAGTGTAAAAAGAGGAACAGCATCTGTAATGCAACCTAAGATAAAATCTATGCCACCAAGGTGGTATAGTCCATTATTATCTTTTATAAATTATTATCTTCCGTTTGATAGAGCAACTTTATATCAATACTTAAGATATTTTGATACATTTCATCCATTGTTTGGCAATGCGATTGACTTACATACACAAATGCCTTTATCTCGTTTTGGATTAAAAAATATAAAGGACCCGAAGATACAACAGTTTTATGAGGATATGCTTGATAACATGGATGCTTTTGTTCTTATGTATGATCAGTTAAGAGAGTATTGGTTGATAGGAGAAGTTCTAACTTATTTGAATTGGAATGACGAACTTGGCGTGTTTACTGATGGTGAGATATTAGTTCCTGAATATATAGAAATAAAAGGACATCCTATAGTAGGGAAAGGTCAAGATAGTTATTTGTATTATTATATACCTGATGAAGATTTGATATCATTTGTTAATGATAGTTCTCCAGAAGTAGAAGAATTGAAACAGAATTTACCACCAGAATTATTAGATGCAATAGTTTCGAATAAAAAGATTTTATTAAATAATTTCAATTTAATGGTTATGATGAATAAACAATCAAGATATGCGAAAAGAGGAATAAGTATTGGTTTGAGAACTTTAATTGATTTGATATATGAGAGTAAATTGAGGGAGGCACAGATTGCTATTGCTGAAAGATTTATAACTCCAAAAGAATTATGGTTTGTAGGTAATGATGAATTTTTTCCAACACAAAAATATTTAGATGATTTTCTTGATATGGTACTACAAATAGAACAGCAAGAAACATTTACATTAGTAACACACCATGCTGTTAGGTATGAAATTATTGGTGCTACTGGTAAGTTTCCAAATCTTTCTTCGGAATTTGATTGGATTGAAAATAGAATTCTCACTGCATTATTTACAAATAAAGCAATGACACATGGTGAAGGTCCGAATTATGCTACAGCAAGTGTTGCAGCAAGAGTTCTTTTAATGAGATATATGGAAGTAAGAGCAAAGTTGGAGGAGGCTTGGAAAAGAAATGTATTTCTTCCTGTTGCAATAGCAAATGATATGTATGAGATAACAGAAGCAGAGTTATCGCATAATATAAGAAGACCATATAGTGAAAGAAAACCTGTTATTCCTGATTTTGATTGGAGACATAAAACTAATTTACTTGATGATAATTCTTATAGAGAATTGATTACAAGAATGAGGAGAGAAATTGGTTTACCTATGAAAGTAATTTCTGATGTTCTTGGTATTGATTATGATTATATGAAACAATGGATAAAGAAAGAAGAAGGAACTGTATTTGATCCATTATATCAAGAATGGAGAAAGACATTATTGAATGAAATAACGAAGGTTGAAAAAAGGTCTGGATTAGAATTGAAAAAAGATATTGATAAAATACCAGAACCACCTGATGTAACAAAGGAGGTAGGTGATTTGTCAGAAAAAGAGTTTAGTTTTTTGATGCATGGTGGATTAAAGAGGAAAGCAAGGTTATCGGCAAGATATCTGAAACATAAGAAAGAAGAAGAAATAGAAAAAGAATAAAAAGGAGGTTATTATGGATTTTCTAAAAGATATTGATACTGATGAAACTATGTTAGAAAAGATGACTGATATCGAAGAGAAGGATAGTTACAAAGAATATTTTCGAGAAATGATTTTTGATTATTTTCAGAGTATGGGAATAGATATTGATATGAAGGATATGAAAATAAAAGATTTTAAAGGAGAGGCGACAGTAATTGTTAACGGAAAAGAGTATGAAATTGAATTTTATTATGATGAGGACAAGGATGAATTTTATGTAGATTCTGAGGATATAGAAAAAGATGTTGATGTAAAAACAGTTGTAATGGATGTAGAAGAAGAACCTATAACAGTTAAACATGTTAATGAAAAAGAGGCTTACCGTAAATTAGCACAAATACTGGTAGATAGATATGGAGAAGTTTATGTTGATGGTAAAAGGTACAATATGTTTAACTATGAAATACTTGCAAGTGTAATTGAAAAAGATGCAGAGAAAAAAGAAGTTGAAGAAGATGAAATATTAGTTGAGGAACCAGATGTTATTGTAGAAGATAACGAAGAGATGATGTATATACCATCAGATTATGATGAAGAAGAAATAACAGAAGAAGAGAAAAATAAATCTTTTAAGAAACAGATTGAAGATGCTGTTTCTGAAGAACTTGAAGACATAATTGGCGATGAATTTTCTATTGAATGTGAAATAACAAAAGTAGATAAAGAAAAAGAGAAAATTGAAGGTAGTATAAGAATTACCTCATCTGTAATTGATACTGATTTATATTTTACTGCAAATTATTCTGATTATCTTGTTACTGATATAGAAGCACCGTTTGAAATAGTTAAGAAATATTATGGAGTGAAAAGATACAGTATTGAAATACCTGAATTAGGAGAAGTGACTATTGAAGCGATGGATAGAAAAAGTGCCAGTAAAGGATTATTGAATTATCTGAATGATAATATTGAAGGTGAGATAACTATTGCAGGTAGAAAACTTAGAAAAGATAATGTTGAAAATCTTTCTAACTATATTGAAAAAGAGTTAAAAGAAATAGATGATACAGAAGAAGATAAGGTTATTGGTAGTTATTTGGAAGTTAATCCAGATGGTTATAATAGGCCTTGGGTTGTTATTGAGACAAATGGTAAGAAGTACATACAGAAATTAAATAGTTTATTGTATGATAACAATGAATAAAGGAGGTTATTATGGGATTTATCAAACGTTCAAAGGGTAAGATAGAAGAAATTTATGAGGTTGAACAGAAAACGACAAAAAAGAAAAAAGTGAAACCAAAAGCAAAAAAGAAAAAGAAAGAGAAAGAGGAAAAAGATGAAGAAGAAAGAGATAACAAAACTGATAGTTAGTTTATATAAACTACTCAAGGATTATAAGATAGATACAACTATTATCTATAAAGTCAAAGTAGATGTAAAGGATGATTTATGTAGAATTACTGTTGTTATTGATGATAATGTGTATAAGAATATGGAATTTTTAGGAGAAGGTGCTATAATAGTTATTTTGAAGAAATTGAGTAAAAAATTACCTGATAATATTAATAGTAAAAAGGTAGAATGGTTATTTGTACCAAAAGAGATAGAAAAAGTATCTATGGTTAAGACAGCACAATATGATGAATTCGATACTGGATTATTAAATTCAGCACTTGATAGATTAAGTAATGTTGTATTGAATTCTGGTTTACCTGAAGTTTTAATGGCATATGGTGTGGCAAAGTATATTGCTAACAAAATAGATGAGGAAGAGAATAAAAAGGTAGAACAGATGAAATCTTATCAGGATAAATATTATAGTGAAGTTTGGTAAGGAGGTGAATATGGGAAAGATAGTATATGGTAGTTCAAAATTAGTAAAAGTTTATACAGATAGGGAAGAACTGATAGAGGATATATCTAAGACATTTAAGACTTTTTCTAAAAGAATAGCATCCATAAAACCAATAGAATTGAATCCTGATAGATATTTATACTTAAGAAATAGAAGTGTTTCTTCTATGGAAAGTTATGGTCCAAATGATAATGCTGATGCTTTTCCAAGAGAAGAATTAAGAATGAGATATCTGACATTTATTGGTTCAAGACTCACCATTGACCACGATCCTAATAAAGTGATTGGAATGGTTATTGATAGTATGTTTATAGAACCTGTTTATTCTGATGGTAAATTAGTTACAGGAGATTATGTTGAAAATATACTTGCGATTGATAAAGAAAAAGCAGAAAGAATATGGCCAGGATTTATTAGTTTGTTAGAATCTGGTAGGATAACAGATACAAGTATGGGTGCTTATACTGAATATACCGAATGTTCTGTATGTTCAAATATCGCACATAATGAATATGAATATTGTGAACATATAGATCCAAGATATGGTGTAAAAGGTAGCATAGTTAGATTAGCATCTGGTGAGGAAAAATTAGCTTATGAGATTTGTCATGATGTAACATTTTTTGAGGATAGTATTATCGTTCCTTTGGAATTAGGAGGAACTGCAGGCGGGCAAGGTGCAGATAGAGGTGCTAAGATTTTAGAGAAAGTTGCATCTCGTTTTAGGAGAAATGATTTTCCGCTCGGTAAATACATTGTAGATAGAGTTAAGATTGCACAGAAATATCAAACTCCTGTAGAAAGAATGCCTAATTTTGATACACAAACGCCCACTACTAAAAAATCACCAACAAATCCAATACAGAAAAATGTTTCAGAGGAACCTACAGTTATAGATAATAATGAAACAGTTACATTTGGAGAAAAACCTAAGGAAGTTGAAAAATATGAGAAAGAGAAAAATACCAAGAAAACTAAATATGTTAAGGCTGAAGTTAATGAAGAATTAGTAGATAATGCTTTAGATTATATTATTGAGTTAATGAATCAAGGTAAAACTTTACCTGATGCAATAGAAGAAGCAAGAATGATATTTAAGAAAGAATCTTTCAGAATAAAAGGAACAAATAGAAAAGTCTATTTAAAGAAAGTTTTATCCGATAGACATTTGCTTGTGTTTGATGATAATGGTGAAGAATATATTTTAGATAAGGAGGAGATTGATGGATAAAAAAGAGTTAAAAGAAGTTTTGTCAGGAGTGTTTAAGAATATTGATGAATTGATGAAAAATCAAGAAGTTTTGCCTTATCTTGAAAGAATTGCAAATACAGTAAAAAAGGTTAAGGAAGAGAAATTTCTTACAAAGTTATCTATGTTAAGAGAAAGAAGATATAAAAGGATTGAAAATGTAATAAAACAAAAGAAAACTTCTGGATTTATTATGACTGATGAAGATTTTACGATGAGTAATATCAAAAAGTATGATATAATAAAAGCAATAAGTGATGAGATGTATATTGATGAAAACTTTTTTGTTGATAAGGAGAAAGGTTATTGAATTTGAATTAGTTAAAACAAAAAATAAAGATTTTGTATAACTTTTTGTTAAAAGATGAAAAAAGGAGGTATACTATGAATTTAAGAACAATTGAAAAGAATTATGGAAAAGTTATGAGAACATTAAATGGTTATCTTGTTGATCTGAATCCAAGACATGTTGATAGTGTGCTTCGTAGGTTTGAGAAGACAGGTAGTGTTCATTCTGGTGTTTTTCGGTTAAAAAGGATTGCTAATTTTATTGCAAAACATTTTGGTAGTGATTATATTGCTGATGGATTTTATGTAGATGATGATAAACAAAAGATAATCTTGAAATTTAAGAGAAATGGAGTTAAAAGAATGTCTTCGAAAAAAGAAGAATTAATTAAGAGAAAGATAAAGACAAAATTAGCAAGAAGGAGATTACTCAAGAAGAAAGAATCAACAGATGTATCAAAACTATCTAAGGTAAGAAAACTTCGTAAAATTGTTTCTCGTGGTAGTTATAATCCTATTATAAGAACAGACCTTACAGCAAAACCCCCATATCCTGGAAAAACTGAGATGGCTATGGAGAAAGTAACGAAGAAAGAACAACCAGTTCAGATGGCAAGCGAAACAGTTAAGAAGCCCAAACCAGAATCAAAACCAACTATGGCTCGTGAAGCAAAGAAAAAACTGGCAATGGAGATTGTTGATGAGTTAACTCTTAGAGGAATCATATCTGAGGTAAGTAAGGAAAAAGAATTTGAGGAGTTAATGAAAAAGAGTTATGCAAGCTTGAAGCAGATAAAAGAAAGTATTGAAGACATTGATAAGGAAACTACAGTATTTACTGGCGGTAAACTTGTTGATTTGGAAAAAATATTTGAGTAATTAAACATTAAACCAAACAGGAGGTAGATATGATAAAGAGAGAGATGTATTTTGTATTCAAAAACGGTGAATTTCCTATTGATAACATTGGTATAGGAACTGAACAGGAGCCTTCACCAGTTAGGTTTGTTGGAGGTTCACCAATTGTTTTAACAAAGTATGGAGTGTCTGGTTCTCTTGATGAACTTTCTTATTCTGGTATTGCTATGCATGCCTATAATGTATTTGCAGACAGAGGAGTTGCAACTTATATTACAGCTCCTGCAATTGTTACATTATTTAAGGGAACTGATGAAGATCTTTATCTTAGGGATGAGAATTCCACTTATGAAGCAAAGACAGATCCTACAGCACCTTGGGATGAATCTGTTACTCTTGCAGAAGGAGATTTACTTAGACCAAAAGTTGTGACTATTGATGATGTTGATTATGCAGTTTGGACAAATGAAGAATATTCTGCTGGTGCTTCTGGTGATGTTTTGTATTATCCTGCAAGGGTAATTTCAGTTGGTGGAAGAGGATATGATACAGTTTCAAAGATAATTCCAGAGAACTTTGATTTTATTACTATTGAGTTGGGTTGGTTCCCAAAAGTTAAGTCATAATAATTGAAAGAAAATAATAAGGAGGTAGATATGGGAAAGATAGAAATTAAGAAAGCATCTACAAACAAGAATCCAGAATTAGTAAAACAGGATATTATGAAGAAGGAAGCTGCAATTTCTATGGCTCTTAAGACTACAACTGGTCTTAAGAAGCTTGCAGCTGCACTTGCAAATCCTGTTAGAAAGTATCTGGATTATGTTGCTATTTTCAGAAAAGTAGTTGTTACAGAAGTTATTCCTGATGGTATGATTGCTTATTTTGATAATGATATTGAAGAATGGTCAGGTGTTAAGGTTGGAATGGATGGCAATAGTAGGTTTGTTGTTGTTAAAGCAATTCGTACAATTGTTCCTGAGTTTGAGATTACATCTAATGTTAAGATTCCTTATCGTGAATTAAGGGTAAGGAAATATAAGGTCTTTGATAGAGCTAAACAGAGGTTACAGCAGTCATTGCAGATTAAGGAAGACCTTACAGGATTTGCATTACTTCATGATGCAGCAACAATTACAAACACAGAGATTACAGTTGCTGGTATTCTGACTAAGAATGCTCTTGCAATTGCATTCAGAGAAGTTGAGAAACATAGGTTGTTAGGTGTTTCTGTGATAATGAATCCAGATGCAGTTTCTGCTATTAGGAGATGGGATTGGGAACAGGTAGATGAGGTTGCAAGGATTGAAATAAGACAGACAGGTTATCTTGGTAATCTTTGGGGAGCAAATTTCTTTGTGACCAATTTAATCGAACCTGATAATTCTGGTAATTCTTATGCTTATGTTACTGCTTCTCCACAGTTTTTAGGTTGGATGCCAATGAGGGCTGATACTGAAATAATTCCAGCAGATAGACCTGATGATCTACTTCTTGGATTTACTGGTTATGAGTTACTTGGTATGATTATCCATAACGCAAGGGCAGTTGCAAGAGTTAAGTTTAATGTGTCTATATAATAGTATTATATAGATTATGGTTGGGGGTGTGGGGCTTGCCAGGTCAGCAAGAAGCACCCCCTTCCATTTTATCCAAACAGTTCAGACTGGCCGACAAGCCTTTTTTATGACCCCCAACTGATATATTTCTATATCTTTAGGACATAAGTTAACTGTTCAGAATATAAAAATTGAAAAAGGAGGTGTTGTATGGCAAAGTTAACTAAACAAGAATTAGAAGTTCTTGAAAAAGAAGGACGAATTCTTTTTGGTGAAGACAAGAAACTCAAGCAGGTTAAACCTACTAAGATCAAGTATGTGTATAATGCTACAAACTCTGTTATTATACTTTCTGACTTAAGATTTGCAATAAGACCAAGGGAACTTGTTGATTTAACTTATTTCTTTGACCAACAGACTTTACTTAAATCACAGTCCTTGAATATAGCTCTTAATGCTCAGGAAGGGCTTAAGGTTGTTTTACCTGAAACAATCGATAAGAAAGATCTTCAGAAACCAAAATCAACTCTGGATAAATTAGAAGAGAAAGTTCCAGGTGGAACACCAGAAGGTATTGAAGTTCCTTTGACGACAGAAAATGAATTTATGAAGAAGAAAGAAGAAATAGAGGAGAAGGAAGAGAAAATAGATAAGAAGAAGACAGGAAAAAGAAAGTAAAAAATGAAAGATGCCAATAAACTATCAGATAGTAGATTATTCAAAACAAACAACTGGAATAGCATACGAGGAATCTCATGTAACTCTATATTGTCAGTTTCTCGTTGATAATACTCCTGTATATGTAGAAAATCCTACATTTGAACTTCGTTATAATTCTAATCCTGTTTCAAATCTCTATCTTCTAACACCATTACATAGAAGTGAAGATAAGGAAGGTTACTATAAAGTAACCTTTCTTACTAATGGTCTCCAAGAAGGAGATTATGAAGTTTATTTCTCTGGAATTTATGAAGGCAATCTCTTGGAGATAACAGGTAATTTAACTTTGAAGAAAACTCCAAGAGTTCAATATCTAATTGATATGTTACACACAAGTCTTGGTGCTACTTATGATCTCAAAGTGCCCAAACAGTATTTGATTTATGACCCAAATAAGCACTTTTGGGAAGATGGAAAATTATATTCATTCCTTCAATTGGCATTACAAGATATAAATGCTATGCCACCTTTATCTACTGGTTTTACCTTAGAGGATGTTCCGATTACTAATTATCTGATAATGGGTGCACAGATATATGCCATAATGAGTATAGTAGCGATGGAAATAGGTGCATATTTTGATGTATCTGTTCCTATAAGAATAAATCTATATAAAGGGGATAAGTGGGAGAATCTTGCGAGATTTTATGAAAATAGATATCTTGAGAATTTAAGAAAATGGAAAAGATATTATACATTTATAACTACAAGACCTGGTGCTATCACAAGTTTAAGAATACCATACAGAGTATTGAGGCCATTGACTGTCAATAGGTTAACCAAAATACTAACTCCGAATGGATATAAATTTATTAAGGATATTAATCCAGGTGAAACTGTGATAACCAGTAAAGGCAATGATATTGTTGTTGCAAAGATTAAATACTATCAAAAGAAGATGGTAAATCTTAAATTAAATAGTAATGAAACTATAACAATAGGTCTTTATCATCCATTGTTAACAGACAAAGGATGGAAGAAAGGGATACAATTTGAAAGAGGTGATAGAATTCTAAGTTTAGATTATCCTGTAAAAGTTAAAGATGTTTTAATAATAGATAACAAAGAACCTGTTTATGATTTAGAGACATTGAAACACCATATGTATACAATTAATAATTATATTATATCTCATAACAGTATGGTGCTCTATTATAGTAGTTTATTCCCTTATTAATAGCGATCAAACTTGATATAAGGTATGGTATAATGGTTAGAGATATATTTATACAGAGAATAAATGAAAATAGTGTTTTGATCAGGTTTAATCCTGTGATTATTAATGAACCTTATATTTTAGGTATCAATATATATAGAAGAAAAGAAAGTGATAATAATTATATTAAGATAAATCAAAATCCTGTTACAGTTGATTTTTTTGTTGATTATAATAATTTCTTCGAGTTAAATGAATCTTATTATTACAAGTTAACTTATATTGATAGAAATGGAAATGAATCTTCACTGGATGAAGCAGAAGAATATGCTGTTTACTATATAAAAGAACAATTTGAAGATATCATACAAGATATATCTACAAATGTAGTTTTTAGAACTCAGTGGGCTATGGATTCATTTGGTGAAAAGGGATATGTTTTTATTCGTAAAATAAATGGTAATAGATGTCCAAGATGTTGGGATGAAAATGCAAAACTTCCTACTGATTCTAAATGTTCTGTTTGTTTTGGAACAGGTATAGAAGGTGGTTATGAAAAACATGAAATAAGATTTACTATTGGTGAATTTGGTAGAAAAATGCGGGAAACAGAGTATGGGTTTGACCAGGTTACAGCAATAAGAGGTTATTCAGGAGTAGAAGTAATGCTTCATCCTTTTGATATATTGGTTAGACAAGATGGTAGAAGATATGTAATAACAAATGTTAATCCAATTCTTTTGAGAAATATGTTAATACAACAGGTATTTGATGTCAATTTCTTACAACAGGAGAATGTAGGATGGAATCTAAAGATTTAATTGATTTGAAAATAAATGATAATGGTGAAGTTATAATAGATTTAAAGAAAAGAATGAATATCCCAGTTTCTTATCTTGTAGTTATGAGAGAAAAAATAAGCACACTAATTGAAGAAAAACTACCAGAAAAGGTAATTGAATTTGTTCTAAATAAATTGGAGGATATTATATAATGGAAACTTTTTCTGTACAAAGATATATAAGAGATAGTATAATAGATTTTATAAAAGAAAATCAGGAACAGATTTTTCCTGATGAATATAAGGATGCTATTGTTTCTTATACTTATCCAAAAGAAGAAGTTAAACATAATGCTATTCTTGTTAGAAATCCAACATATCATAAAGAACCTGTAGGACTTGGATTCTCATTTGGTTTTTATAATAATCATTTATACAGAATACCATTTTCTATTGTTATTGTAGTTAGGGGTGCTAATCAAATAGAAGTAGAAGAATTGAGTGATATAGTAGAATACATTTTAGGATTAAAATCTTTCTTTGCAAAAATGTATGAAAGAGCAATAGTGATAGATATAAATAGAGGAATTACAAAAGGTGAAATAAGTACAATTCCTATTCCAGGTGCAAGTGATATATATTACTATCTATGCAATTTATCTTTGTATGGTGAGATGTTTATAAAGGAAAGTGTTCTTTACGAAGAACCAGAAATAATTAAAGATTTTATAATACAAACCGATATATAATGAATAAAGGAGGTGAATTATGGCTATAGGAGATGTTGTTGTAAAAAGAGTAGAAGGTGCGAATGTAAATATACCAATTAATCCACCATCTTTCAAACTATGTGTTATAGGTCGTTCAAGGGGTAAAGCAACAGAAAATTCTAATACTTATGAAAGAAGTGATACTACAACAGATTCTTTAGCAACAGTTTCTTTCAAAGATGAGATCGCAAGAAGTATAGAAAAAATAATTTCTAGATATGGTAACACATATTATCCTGGTATAGATTTTCTGGTTAAGAAAGGTAGTGTTATTGTAGATTATAAAAATATTCCTGATTATAAGTTTTCTGAACTAACTATTGATTGGAATACAGGTTCTGTTATTAGAGGTGCAAATATTGAAATATATCAGACGTATACTGATGGTGGTAGTTTACCAGATAATACAGAATTTACATTTTATGTATGTTCTGTGAATGAAAATGACGAAGAATCATTACCAGGAACACCTTTAACTATAAAATCTCCAAATACAGGTAGTAATTCAGGTCGTATTTTTATTTCTTGGAAAAGAGTAGAAGGTGCAAAAGAATATCATATTTATATTAATGAAAAGGGAACTAATAATTGGTATAGAGACCCTATTACTACAAATGATTATGTAGTAGTTACAGAAACTAATTATATTTTTAGTGATTTCTCTTTCGATGAATTCGTTCCTACGATACCAACAAATCCTGTTTCAAAAATACCTGAAGATAATTCTAATGTTGCTCTTTATTATACTTATTCTTATTTTGAGTATGATACACCAAAAGAATATACAAGTTATGACGAGGTTATTGCTGATCATGGAATTGGTTCAGAAGTTTCAAATTTTGCAAGATTTGTATTAACTCCAGAATTTGTAAATGCTGGTAGATTAGTTATTGTAGTTCCTAAAAATAATCCAAGTAATGATAAACCAGGGTTAACACAATATCTTGAAGCACTTGATACTTTGAAGAACTATGATGTTCAGTTCATAACAGTTTTGTATGCAGGAACAGATGTACCTGCAACATTTATTACAAATATGCAACCTATATATAATCATTGTGCTTCTTTATCAAATCCTATTACAGGACAGAGAGAAAGAAGGATGGTATTCGGTCCAGTGAATGGAATGGTTAAATCAGATATTGAAAGTATATTATCAGCGTTCCAGAATTTTGATGATAATGGTAATAGAGCAATTTTTGTAGTTCCTGATGGTAGTTATTGTAAACTTCAGTCCTGGCAGAATATAGATGGTAGTTATACTTATAATACTACTGTAACAGATAGTGATGGTTATGATATAACTCCTATGGTAGTTTCAGGTATAACAGTAGCAAAGTATTTGTCACTTGGTGATTTGGCAATGCCACTTACTAATAAAAATGTCCCTGGTATAGTTTTTGATAGTAAAAGAAAATATACAGATGAAGAGATAAAAGATATCAGGTCAAAAGGTGCTTGTGTTTTAGAAAATAAAAATAATATTGCAGTAGTTAGTTTAGGAATACTTATGGGATATCCAGTCAGTGGACTTGAAGATTCTTCCCTTAATATTGCTTCAGTTGAAGATTTTATGAAAATGGATTTAAGACATGCTTTAGATACAAAAGATGTTAGAGGGCAAAAAGCACTACCTACTATATTATCTTATGTCAAGAATGGTATAGTAACAAAGAAACTTGCGCAATATGTATCTGTTAGATTGATTACTGCTTATGATCCAAATTCAATAAAAGTATATATGGATCCAGAAGAACCAAATAAATTGAGAATATTTTTCAGATATATGCCAGTCTATTCTATTGATAAAGTTTGGGCTGAATTTGATTACTTCTTAATAAATTTACAAGTGTAAGGAGGTGAAAAATGGCCAGATTCTTACCATATGCAACTGATGGATTTCCAGGATTAAAAGTTCCAGAAAGAAATAGAATAATAGTAACACCTGCGATAACTATATTATCGGAAGGTCAGGAAATTGGTTTTATTACTGATATTACTCCAGAAACTACAAGAAGAGTTGAAAGAATAAGACATCTGAATTTTGCAGATGCTGGTCGTATTGTAGAACAAGTTCCAGCACCATCTGATTTTACTTTGAGAGTAAATGGATTTTCATTATATGCATCAACATTAATGGCAAGAATATCAGGACAAAGAACAGGTGATGAAGAGACACCTGATGTTACAGAAACAGATCCTGGTGGAATAATATTAGTCGAAAATTGGTTAGATAGTTTACTGTTTGATGTTAATTGGGTTATTAAACATCCTACGAAAGATAATATAAATTATACAGTTATATTTGGTGATTGTGTTATGGTTAGTCATTCACAAACAGTAAGTATTAGAAATCTATATGTAACTGCTACTGCTACAATACAACCCACATGGTTAAGGGTTGTTCCTGGTGATAGTGGAATAGAAAACCCATAAAAATTAGAGAGGTGATATGGATATAATTGGTAGTTATAGTTTAATTAGATTTAATTATCCTGATGAATCTCAAATACCAGAAGAATTTAGAGAACTAGTAGGAATTGGTAAAAAGGTAATAGAAGTAGATGTTTTTGGTAAAAAATGGTATCTATCTACTTTAGAAGAATGGGAAATGAGAGAAATTAACATGAATTATGGTTCAGCACCAATGATGAATCTTGAATATTTGAAAAGAGTAGATATATTGACATTTTCAATAATAAAAATAGAAGATGGTAGTAATCAGTATGATTTTATTTCTGAAGAAAAGAAACCAATATTGAGGTCGATTTTGTTATCTTTAGATACAAAAGTAATAGATGTTTTATATAATGCTTATTTACTTTTGGTTAAAAAGAGTACAGAGGAATTCATGAAAAAATACAGTAATATATTAGAAGATATAAGTAAACAGATAGATGAACAATGAAAATAGAATTGAAAGAATAGTAAAACTTATTAATAATGAATATACCATAACACTTGGTAGATATAGATTTATATTCAAAATTGAGTTGGATACAAAAGATGTAAAAGATGAATTCCTTTTAGTTTCAAAATCACTTAAAAAGATTGAACATATCTATTATAACACGACTTTAGATGTAAATTTATTTCTAAATTCAATATCTTATAACTTTTTTGTTTTTCTTAAAACATTAGTTGTGAGTCTTATAAATAGACAAGTTAGAAAAACAAAATTGCTATCCATTTATTATGATAAAGATGAAAAAACAAAAGATATATTATTTACTTTATGGTTAATAATGAAAAATACTAATTTTAGTTTGAAAGAAACATTTGATTTGTTAAAAAATCCTTTCTTACTTAGATGGATAACTGATAGTATAAATAGGGATATTGAGAATGAGAATAAAAAGTTTGAAATGTTGTTAGCATATACAAATCCAGAATTGTATTCAGAGGTAAAGAAAAAATTAGGTCGGAATGAATTAGATGAGGATTTGAAGAAAAAAATAGAATATATAATGAAACAAAAAGGTAGGTGGTGATGAATCTTCTAACTATAGCAGATGGATATCCAAATCTTACTATCATAGATCCTGATAAAATAAACTTAAAAGATTCTACAAAAATCTATTATAATGTTATGTTATCTTCTGTTCAACAGATATTATCACAGGTACCTGAAATTAATAATTTAGAAACTACAATTTATGCTAATGATATAGTTGATTTATTGTTAAGAGATATAAAATTATTCAGTCAAGGAATTTTTCAATTTCGTATAAATCCGAAGGTAATGAGTTATAATCAACCTAAGTTATATAATATAACAAAATATGGATTCGGTAATTATGTTGTTCAGCCTTATGGGAATGATTTACTTAAGATATCAATACAGAATACTACAGGCAGGCTTATTCCTTCTGATCCTGTAAGAAGATATTTGAAAAAGGTTTTAGATATAACTACTTTCTTTAATCAGTATTTAGTACTTGATCCAAGATTTAGTAATGCTTATTGGAATTTTGAATTGTTCAAAATATATTACAGAGATAGAAATAAAAAATTGATAATTGTATTTCTTGATAAACTTATAATAGGTTTAATCAATAATTTTAATTACAATTGGGATGCCAATGATGTCCATCAGATAAAATGGAATTTAGATATTACAGCAAGTCCAAATGAGGTGTTTGATATGAATAAGAATAATTTAACGGATGTTTTCAGTTCTTTGAAAGGTAATAAAGTTTACATAAATGTAGAGAATAGTTTGCAGAATAATATATTCAATGGAGCTTCTATTCAAACAGAAGACTATCCTTATCAAACAGGAGTTACATAATGGATAGAAGATTGATAAGAAGTGATACAAAGAAATTTTTGGAAGAAATAAAACAAGATCTTGTTAGTATAACTGAACAGTTTAACAAGATAAAAGAGACTGTTCCTGATATAAATCTATATATGAGAGATTTAACTGAAGATTTGATGAGATTACTTATGTCTTTAGATAAAGGTAAAATTGATTTTAGAGAAATAAAAGATGTATTAAAAGATTTACCTGAGCATTTGGAGAAAGCAAGAAAAGAAATAGAGAAATCTACAGATTTAACAAAGGAACAAAAGAATGTATTAAAAGGATTTCTTGAAACTGTAGAAAGAGAGATGATAGATAGAACAACGAGAACTGTTCGTAAACCTACAGAAGTTGGTATGCAAAACATATCAAAAACTTTATATCAGATAGGTAGAATTCCTGGATTAGAACCTATAGGTATGTTAGCAAGATTAATTCCTGGAGGTTTAAGTGTTGGTGCAATAGTAGCAGTTATAGGTGCTTTTATTGAAAATATGGATAAACTAATAGATGCTGCAAGAAGAACAAGACAGGCTTTAACAATTGCAGGTGCTGAAACAATAAGATTAAGTGTTAT
>Ga0190316_1000114_pt1 | contig 20136 bp, 17 predicted proteins | sample 48701112_MG_FD_161663 | JGI IMG/M metagenome (GOLD analysis project Ga0190316, IMG submission 161663) | Hydrothermal vent sediment bacterial communities from Southern Trench, Guaymas Basin, Mexico - 4870-11-1-2_MG | ecosystem: Environmental > Aquatic > Marine > Hydrothermal vents > Sediment ... | reverse complement strand
CGCTCCCCAGCTCCTCTCGGCGACGGCGCCCATCACCCTGCCCGATCCCGCCTGGCGCATCGGCATCACCGGCGATGGCCTCTATCGCCTGACCTACGCAGCGCTGGAAGCTGCCGGCGTGCCCACCGGCACGCCCCCTTCCGCCTACCACCTCTCCTGGCGCGGACAGGATATCGCCCTGGAAGAGCTCGGCGACGCGCTGCTCTTCTACGCCGAGAAGTTCCACGGCTCCACGCAGGACGAGAAGTACACCGGCGAGAACGTTGTCTGGCTCACTGTGGATGCTGCCACGCCGGGGTTGCGCATGACAACCCGCGACGTGCCCCCTGGCGGCGGCGCGCCGTTAGAATGGCTCACCGCCACGGCTCGCACCGAGGAGAATCTGAAATACTGGGCGCGTCACTCCAGCACCCCCGGCACGGACGCCACCTGGTTCTGGGAAAGGGTCAACACTCCCACAACAGTCACCTACACCTACCCTCTCACGCTGACCGCGCCGGTCACGCAGGGCTACACCGCCACGTTGGTTGTGGAAGTCGCTTCTTACAATTACAACAACAGCGTGAACCCCGACCATCACCTGCGAGTCGCGCTCAACGACGTCGTGGCGGGCGAGACTTTTTGGGATGGCAGAACAGGTCACATTTTCACCGTGACCGTGCCCGCCGTGGCCCTGCAGGACGGAGTCAACGACCTGCAAGTGGCCTACCTGACCGACGTAGGACACCAGACGGTCTACTTCGACCGGGCCACGCTGACTTACCGGCGACAACCCATCGCCAGCGCAGGAGCATTGGCCTGGGACGCCCCGCTGAGCGGCACACTGGCTGTCACCCTCACCGGCCTGACCGCCGGGGCGCGCCCCTACGACGTGAGCGCTCCGCTGCGGCCTATCGCGCTCACCGGCTACGCCACGACCACCGCCGGCAGCGTGCTGACGTTCACCTGGCGCGACACGGCCACGCTGGGCACGGCGTATCGCGTGGAGACGCCGCGTCTCATCACGCCGACGCTCACCCACCCGCCCACGGATTTGCTCTCCCCGACAATCGGGGCCGACGAGATCATCATCGCGCCGCGCGCCTTCTGTGACGCGGTCGAGCCGCTGGCGGAGCGCCGCCGGACACAAGGATTGCGCGTCAAGGTGGTGGCTGTCGAGGACGTGTACAATCTTTTCAACGGCGGCGTCGTCCATCCAGAGGCGATCCGCGCCTTTGTGGCCTACGCTCACGCCCACTGGCCCGCCCCGGCGCCCCGCTATCTGCTGTTGGCCGGCGATGGACATTTCAACCCCAAGGACTACAACCCGGCAGTCTACGGCGAGTTCGTGCCCGTCTGGATTCCGCCTTACCTGGAATTTGCCGATCCCGATCAGGGCGAGGTACCGGTGGATAGTCGCTTCGGCGACGTGGACGGCGACGGCTTCCCGGAGCTGGCGGTAGGGCGGCTGCCGGTCAACTCGGCGGAGGAGCTGGCGGGGGTGGTGCAGAAGCTGCTGGATTACGAGGACGCGCCTTTCGCCCCCTGGATGGGGCGCGCGCTCTTCGTGGCCGACGATGGGAGCACTTACCCTGAAGGGTTTGCCAACACGCTGGACCGGCTCCAGACGGATTTTATCTCCCCCACGGTGACGACGCGGACCGTCTACATTCAGGATTACTGCCCCAAGACCGCGCTCAGCACCACGGCGGAATGGTATGCGGACTGTCCTTCTGCCACGCTGGCGCTGACGCAGACCTGGAGCGCTGGCGCGGCGCTGCTGACCTACTCCGGTCACGGTTCGATCCACCGCTGGGCGCACGAACCGCTGCTGGTGAACACCCAGTTGCCGACCCTCCAGCCCACAGACGGCATGCCTTTCTTGATCTCCTTGGATTGCTGGGATGGCTACTGGATGTTCCCGCCCCAGTATCCCGTGTCGGGGGGCACCGGGGACGTTCGTTCCATCGGTGAGTGGGCGACGACGGCGCTGACAGATAGCGGAACCATCGCCACGTTTGGCCCGGCGGGACTGGGCTACCTCTACATTGAGGAGCCGCTGGCGCAGGCGATGTTCGACGCGCTGTTCAATCATGGCGTGCGCAGCCTCGGCGAATTAACGCAGGCGGGGCGGCAGGCGGTATCGGGATCATACCTGGCGCGCACCTACACGCTATTAGGCGATCCGGCATTGCAGCTGCGCTTGGTGGAGATACAGCGCGTGTACCTCCCGCTCGTCCTGCGCCAGTAGGGGTCGCTCGGGGTGGCTCGGTCAGAGACCGGCCACAGCTGTAATTTTCCAGCTCGGGCCGGTCTCCGACCGTGCCCGAATAGGTTTGGGCTTTCGTTTATGGCTCGGTCGGAGACCGTCCACAGCTAGATTGGGAAACCGGCCACAGCTTCAAGGGGCGATTCGCGAATCGCCCCTACCGCATTGTGGTATAATTGCGACATGGCAAGACGTGATTTATCCTGGGTAGAAATGTTAACCGACTCGTGGTCCGGCCCTCTGCGTTTGCGGGTGCGCGGGCTTAGCATGATGCCCACCTTGCGTCCCGGCGATGAGGTATTGACAGAGCCGGTCGAGGCGGCAGCTCTTCATCCCGGTGATTGGATCGTCGTGCAAGCGGATGGTGGCCCATTCATCCACCGTTTCCTCGGCTGCACGCCGGAGGGACAGCTCCTCACCAAAGGCGACGCGCATCGTGCCCCCGATCCCCCCTGGCCGCCGGAGGCTCTCCTGGGCCGGGCGGTAACTCTCTCCCGCGCCGGCGAGACGCTCCCCGTGGACTCTTCCTCTCTCCGGGAAAGGGCGAAAACGCAATGGCACCGCCTGATCGCGGCGACCTGGTCGCTGGGACATCGCGCCGGGCTGTTGGCCTGCTTGCTGGCCTTGCTGTTGCCCCTCACGGTCGGGGCCGCCGTCACATTGGTTTCTTTCGAGGCGCAACCGCAGGAAAACTCAATCCTCGTCACCTGGGAAACGGCCAGCGAGGTGAATATGTCGGGGTTTTACGTCCAGCGTGCGCTCCAGGAGGCCGGCCCGTACGAGCGGCTGCCCATTGGGGAAACCCCTGATTTCATCGGCGCCGAGGGCGACATCGTCGGCGCTACCTACGAGTACCCCGACCCGGACGTGACAGTCGGTACCACTTACTACTATCGCCTGGAAGCGCTGGAAGCAGACGGCAGCTCGGAATTACATGGCCCCATCTCGGCGGTGATCTCCCCGCCGGCCACACCTACGTCTACGCCAACGCCTGCCCCATCACCGACGCCGGCGCTCGCGCCCGGCCAACCTACTCCTACGCCGGAACCTCATGTGAATTTTTGGGCCGATGAGACGGAATTTCTCGCTGGCGACTGCACCACACTGCACTGGGAGACAACGAACGTCACTGCAGTGTACTTGGATGGCGCGGGTGTTCCCGGCAACAGCGGCAAAACCTTCTGCCCCTGTAACGACGAAACGCACACGTTGCGCGTCTCCTATCCCGACGGCAGCTCCGAAGACTTCTCGATCACGCTCACCGTCACAGGCAATTGTACGCCAGAACCTTCTGGCGCGACGCCCTCTCCTACACCTTCTCCGACCGTTCGCGCGGCGGCGACACCGCGACCGACCGCGACGCCCCGCCCAACCACAACGCCCCGCCCCACGACGGCCAGAGCCACATCCACACCGTTTCCCGTCACGTCTACCCCCACGTCACTCCCTACCCTCACCGCTACCCCGGCGCTGTCGTCGCCCTTGCCCACACCGCTAATTTCACCTCTACCGGAGCTCTCGCCCCTCGGCACGCCAAATCTGCCTCCCCGGCGCGGACTTTCCGGAGGCGACCCCTCCACGCCATCCTCCGGCTGGCTGTGGATTGGGATAGGAACGGGCGGCACGTTGCTCCTGGGCGGCTGGGCCATCTGGCAGAGGCGGATGCAGGCATGAGGCGCGCAACTCTGGGGGCGATGGTAGCCCTGCTGCTGGCGTCGTGCGGGACCGGCCCCACACCCGCGCCTATCCAGGCAGTTCCCGGCGACGTCGAACCCGGCGTCTGGTTCGTGGACGTGGCACAGGCAGGGGGCGTCTGGTTAGAACCCGAGACCCTGCGCGCGTTAGGACTTGATCCCCAAGCTGAAGCTGCGCCCGTGTTGCGGCTCTCCTGGTCAGATGACGAGCTCTCGTATTTGCCGCTATCCACAGAGCAGGGCTGGGGGGTGCTGTTCTACGCGCCGGAGCGCGCCACCCGTTACACGCAGCAGACATCTTTCCGCCTGGAGCCGGGCGTCGCCGGCCCCCACATGTCCTCCGAGGAATCTCCGTCCCCCGTGGGAACGCCGGAGGCTGGGCTATTTTCCGCGCGCTGGGAGCAGAATCGGCGTTACCTGCCGCAGGCGACGTTGACCGCGCCCTGGTTTTGGGAACCGCTGTACGCGCCGGGTGAGATTGCCCACACGGTCGTCCTCACCTCCGCGCTGCCCGGCCCGCTGACGGCGACGTTGTCCCTCTGGAGTCACACCTCCCTCTCGCCCACCCCCGATCACCGGCTGCGGCTGCAGTGGGATGGGGAGACGGTAGGCGAGTGGGAATGGGCGGGCCGGGGAATGCAACGGCTAACGGCGACGTGGGATGAGGCCCAGCCCGGCGGCGAGCACACGCTGACCATCGAAACGCCCGCGACTTCCGAGGGGGTCGCCGTGGTCTGGATTGACGGCTGGGAGATAACGTACCGCCGGCCGGCGGAGCAGGGTGTGTACCTGGCGGAAGGCTCCTCCCTGGCAGTAACTGCGTCCAGCGCGCGTGTATTGGATGTGACGGAGCCGCTCGCGCCGGTGGATTTAGGCATCGCGGAGGGGGCAGCCGTCGGCGCGGTCGCCGGGCGGCGTTATTGGGTGGGGATACCGGAGCCGCCCCGCTCGCTCCGGCCGGCATCGCGGGTGGATCTGGCGTCTCTGGCTGGCGTGACCTACCTCGCCATCGCGCCCGCCGCTTTCCAGCCGGCCTTGCAGCCTTTGTTGGATCACCGACAGGGACAGGGACTGACCGCCGCTGCGGTCACGCCGCAAGCGGTCTACGACACCTTCGGCGGGGGACGGCCCGACCCGGACGCCATCCGCGCATTGGCGCAGCAGTTGCCCGATTTGCGTTACCTGCTGCTGGTGGGCGACGCCTCGGTGGAGCTGGGAGGCTACGACGGGGAGGCCGGCGCACTGCAAGTGGTAACGCCCTTCACCCGCACGACGATACTTGGAGAGACGCCCGCCGACGCGCTGTTGGGCGTTGATGGGGAAGGCCGCCCGGCAGTCGCCGTGGGCCGTTTCCCGGTCGAGAGCGATGTCGAGGTTGCCGCGCTGGTGGAGAAGACGCTCCGCTGGGAGACTGGGGACGCAACGCCGGCCCCGCTGCTCCTGAACGACGACGAGCCGGAATTTGTCGCGCTGCTCGACGAGATTGCCCCGCTCATTCCAGGGGGCGAAACTGTGCCGCGCATTGACATGGGGGATGCGGGCAGCCGTGAGGAGCTGCTTGAGGCCCTCAACCGGGGACCGACTTGGCTCAACTACAGCGGTCACGGCAGCCTGACCCGTCTCGGCGACGAGGGCATCCTCACAGTGGAGGATGGCGCGGTCTTGAAGGAGCCGCTTTTGGGAGTCGCCTGGACTTGTCTGGCGGCGTACTTCGCGCATCCCACGCAGATTTCTATGGTCGAGACGTGGCTGCGGCAGCCGCAAGGCGGCGCGGTGGCTTTCCTCGGCCCGGTGGGCGAGACGATGACCTTCGAGCAGCAGCCTTTCGCGGAAGCGTTCTACCGCGCCCTGGAAGAGGAGGGGGGCGGGCGGTTGGGCGATGCCTGGCTGGCGGCTTTGCAGAGCGCGGGCGGTTCCGACGACGTGCGCTGGGGGTTCGTGATTTTGGGGGACCCTGCGTTGCGGATTGCTGGAAGCTGCAGGCCCTAACCTGGACAAGTTAGGACCAAACAAACTTCAAACCACAAAGCGTAGTATAGGCAGGAAGTGCCCATAACACCAAGTACACTAAGGGTCTGTAAAAGAATAGTTTCCCGCACTGACGCCCCCGGGGACGGGGGCTTAGAGCAAAAAATACGGGAAGTTATATTTTTATGAGCCCTAAGGGCAATACGGTTTAGTTAAGATCTCCGAGGTCTTCGGTAAGAGTTTTGTAGACGCAATGATATGCCGGCGGTCTCCCTGTAGCGTGTTGGTCATCCTTTTGAGTGAAAAATTCACCGCAAAGGCGCAAAGAACGCCAAGTTTTCCTGAGTTTTTTGCGCCTTGGCGTCTTGGCGGTTCAAATTGCGGCCTGACCGTGCCCGGTCTGTGGCTCGGTCGGAGACCGGCCACAGCTTGGGTTTCCTTTTCCAGCTCGGGCCGGTCTCATTGGGGCCTGCCGCCCCAAACTGCGCTGACCGTGCCCGAATAGGTCTGTGGCTCGGTCGGAGACCGGCCACAGCTAGATTGGGAGACCATGCCCGAAGTTTGTGGCTCGGTCGGAGACCGGCCATAGCTAGATTGAGAGACCATGCCCGAAGTTTGTGGCTCGGTCGGAGACCGGCCATAGCTAGATTGGGAGACCGTGCCCGGTCTGTGGCTCGGTCGGAGACCGGCCACAGCTTGGATTGGGAGACCGTGCTCCAGGTTTGTGGCTCGGTCGGAGACCGGCCATAGCTAGATTGAGAGACCATGCCCGAAGTTTGTGGCTCGGTCGGAGACCGGTCACAGCTAAGATTGGAAGGCCGTGTCCGTGAAGTCTGTGGCTCGGTCGGAGACCGGCCACAGCTTGGATTGGGAGACCGTGCTCCAGGTTTGTGGCTCGGTCGGAGACCGGCCACAGCTAAGATTGGAAGGCCGTGTCCGTGAGGTCTGTGGCTCGGTCGGAGACCGGCCACAGCTTCGATTCGTCATTTGCATATTTGCCAATTTTGAGGAGGATGGTTAATGTCCAATTTGCCTTTGGGTGAAGAACGAGAGGTCAAACGTTCGAGCGGCGTCTCCCTTGATGGCGCGCCGCTCACTTACATCGTGACGTTGGCAGCGGTGGTGGCGGTGCTCGCTTTTGTGCCGCTGTCGGTAGTGCTCGGCTCCGGCAAGAGTTTCCCGTTGAGCCAGGGAATTTATCCTCTGGTGGGGTGGCTTCTTGGCCCGGTGGCCGGCGCGGTCGCCAATGCCATTGGCGCGCTGATCGGGGTTTTCTTAGCCCCGCACACGTCCACTTTCCCCGTGGCGACGATTTCAGGCGCGCTGGCCGGCGGGTTGGCCGCCGGCGCGATGGCGCGGCGCGGGTCGCGCAGCCGCTGGTGGCTGCCGCTTTCCGTCGTCTTTCTCCTGGTGTATCTCCTCTACGCTGGGCGGGCGGTTTTCCAAAATGGCGCAAGGCTCGACGCAGTGTTGGCCGGCTCGTTCATTGATTGGTCAGCCTGGCTGTTGTTCGTGCTGCCGACCCGTGGGCTGGTCGCCGGCTGGCTCGCACATGCGGAAAAGCAGCGAGTCGCCGCCGGGCTTTTCTTGGGCACGTGGATCGCGGCGGGCCTCTCGCACCTGACAGGCTCCTTAGCCGTCTACCTCCTCGTCAATTGGCCCAACGAGGTCTGGGGGGCGATGGTCCCCCTGGCCCTGCTGGAACACCTTGCCCGCTGCTTAGTCGGCGCTGTCATCGGCAGCGGCGTGATCGCCGGCCTGCGGGCCACCGGCATGGTCAAGCCCACCCATGCCGTTTACTGAGGGAACTGTCCCCGTCGTACAACTGGAGCAGGTATCTTACCTCTACCCACACGCCGGCGCGCCGGCGCTCAAGGACATCTCGCTGAAGGTGCGGCCGGGTGAATTCCTGGGGCTGATCGGCCCCACCGGCGCGGGGAAGACGACGCTGTGCCTGACGCTCAACGGGATCGTGCCGCAGTTCTACGGCGGGCGGTTCTTCGGGCGGGCCACCATCGCCGGGCTGGACACGTTAGAACATCCCAGCAGCACGCTCGCGCGGCACGTCGGCATGGTTTTCGAGGACCCCGAAACGCAGCTCACCGCCACTTCTGTCGAGAACGAGATCGCCTTTGCCCTGGAGAACCTCTCCGTGCCGCGCGAGGAGATGCGGGCGCGGATCTCGTGGGTTTTGGAGGCGGTGCGTCTGGAGGGGATGGAGCACCGGCACCCCCACGAATTATCGGGCGGACAGAAACAGCGCTTAGCCATCGCTGCGGCGTTAGCACTTCAGCCGGAGTTGTTGGTGTTGGATGAGCCGACCTCGCAGCTGGACCCCGTCGGCGCGCAAGAAGTCTTCGCCACTGTTCGCGAGCTCAACCGCGCGTTGGGCATGACGATCGTGATGGCCGGTCACGCCTCGGAGGAGCTGGCGGAGTTCGCCGACCGCATCGCCTTGCTTTCTGCCGGGGCACTGGTGGCGCTCGGCACGCCGGATGAGATTTACGCTCAGGTCGAGCTACTACGCGCCCATCACCTGCGGCCTCCGCAGGTCGCCGCTACTTTCTACCTGATTGGACGAACCGGCGCCGAACCCCCTCGGATTCCCGTGCGTTTGGAGGAGGGGAAAACCGCGTTGCACCGGCTGGCCGCTACTTCTGGTGTCAATCCGCCGGCGAGGCTGCCCCATTCTCCGGCCGGCGAGGGGCCGCCGTTGCTCTCCATCCAAAACTTGACCTACAGGTACGGCGACGGAACTCTCGCGTTGTGTGATATCTCCCTAGATATCCGGCAGGGCGAGTACGTCCTGGTGATCGGGCAGAATGGCGCCGGCAAGAGTACGTTGGTGAAGCATTTCTTACGGCTCCTGGAGCCGACTGCGGGGAGCGTGCGGGTGGCGGGCAGCGATACCCGCGCCTGCCGCGTGAGCGAGCTGGCCCGGCGTATTGGCTATGTGGCCCAGAACCCGGATCAGCAGCTTTTCAACGCCACGGTCTGGGACGAGGTCGCTTTCGCGCTGCGGAACCTGGGATATGCTCCGGGGGAGGTGGCAGCGCGAACGCGGGAGAGTCTGGAGTCGCTGGGGCTACTGGCGCGGCGCGCGGTGCATCCTCTGTCGTTGCCCAGGGGCGAGCGCGCCCGCGTGGTCATCGCGGCGGTGCTGGCGATGCGGCCGGAGGTCATCATCTTCGACGAGCCGACGACGGGACAGGATGCCTGTGGTGCGCGAGCCATCCTCGACGTCAGCAAGCGGCTGCACGAGCTGGGCAAGACCCTGATCGTGATCACGCACCAGCTCTATCTCATGCCGGAGTACGCCGAGCGCGTGATCGTGATGGGGAAGGGCACCCTATTGCTCGACGCGCCGCTCCGGGAGGCTTATCACCAAGTTGCGCTGCTGCGTTCGACGTACCTCGCGCCACCCCAGGCGGTGTTGCTGGCCCGTGAACTTCCGGGGGAGCCTCCCTTGCTCACGCCGGCAGAAGTAGCAGGCTGCCTGGCGTGCGTTCTCGGAGGCGCGTGTACATGAAGATGTATCATCTCAATATTCTGGGACGATTTTTACCACAGAGACACAGAGTACCTCAACGACCATGAGGTCTTATGACCGCTAGCGAAGGACACGGAGAAGAGGAGGAAAATTTGCTGTTTGGTTTAAGAAAATTACACTTTACACATCAAAAAGTTAATTTTTCCAAGATCAAGTTTAAATTCTGGGGCTCTGGGACTTTGCATGGTGGGTGTACCAAGAGGTGAATTTTTCACCACGGATTAGTGGGCACTGCCTGCCCACACTGCGCACAGATTGCACTGATTTTTTTATTTTTTCGCGTGAATTCGCGCCATTCGCGGTTGACTTTGGCTCGACCATGCGAAATCCCAAAGAGCCTCTTTTTTCAGGAGAGTCAGTTGTATCTTCTCAATAAGTAGGAAGACTGTTTGTAGTAGGCGCTTCCCGTGGGCCGTCGGCCTCGCAGACCATGCAGCATGGCCCTAAGGGGCCTTAGTGTTTACGGCGCTGAAGCGCCTACTACGAGCTCTTTTCTTTGCCGTAAAAACTCGCCTTAATTCTAAAACACACCCTATCACGGAGGTCAAGTACGATGGAAATTCACGAGCTAGCACTGGGATATATCGAAGCTTTAGGCGGAGAAGCCAACATTGACTTTATCGAAGGGTGCGTCACGCGTCTGCGCGGCACTCTGATTGATTCCAAAAAGGTGAACGCGCGAAAATTGCGCCAATTGGGCGCCGTGGGACGTCCCATGATCATGGGCAAAGGTATCCAGGTAGTTGTGGGGACTTACGCCGAGTTGATTGGCTCAGAGATGAATAAAATTATGCAGGGAGAAACGTGAACGAGGTACAGATTTTAGCCCCTGTCAGCGGTCAGGTTTTACCGTTGGCAGATGTGCCGGACCCTGTTTTTGCGGAAAAAATGCTGGGAGATGGCCTGGCAATTGATCCGGCAACCGGAGTCGCTGTCGCGCCCCTCGCCGGTAAAGTCGTTGTGTTTCACAGCGCGGGGCACGCCTTTGCCATTCAGGGAAATACGGGACTCAATGTGCTCGTACATCTGGGGCTGGATACCGTGCAATTGAAAGGCAAAGGGTTCACCCGCCTGGTCGAGGTCGGCACTGAAGTCACCGCCGGCCAAGAGATTGCGCACTTTGATCTGGACATCATCGCCCAAGCCGGCTTTTCCCCCCTGGTCCCGGTGATTATGATTGATTTACCCGCTGACTACCGCGTGGAACCGGTCGCTGCTGCTGCTGTACAAGCCGGCCGGGACGTGCTGTTTTCTGTGATGATGGAGGACAAATCATGAAACGCCTGTTGGATGCGAATGCCTCGGATTTTGCCGCGCTGACGGCCTCGGAGCTGGTGGAGAGCATCCGCCTTTCCGAAGGGCGAGTCGTGACAGCGGAGATCATCGCCTCCGCCCCGCCGCTGCTGGACAAGGTCTCCAACGCCGAACTGGCCGCCGGGATGGGCGCGGATCTGATCCTGCTCAATTTCTACGACGTGACCGCGCCTCAAGTGATGGGCTTTCCTGACCGCGCTCAGCAACCGTCATCTGAACCTTCTGTCTTTGGTCGCCTGTCGTGGGGACGCGGTGTGACTTTAGCGCAGGTCAAGGACTGGATCGGACGTCCGGTGGGTTTGAACCTGGAACCACTGGAAATCAGGGAAACCGCTGACGTTTCTGGGCGGATGGCTACTGCCCGGAACGCGCGGGCGGCGGTCGCGCAAGGCGCAGATTTCATCGTGATCACCGGCAATCCCCATACCGGCGTGACGCGGGACGGCATCGCGCGTGCTCTGGCAGAGATTCGAGAAGCGGTCGGTGAGTCCGTCGTGCTGTTTGCCGGCAAGATGCACGCGGCAGGCGTGGCCGAACCGGTGGTCACAGCAGCGGACGTGGAGGCCTTCGCAGACGCGGGCGCCGCTGGCCTGGTACTGCCGGCCCCCGGCACCGTGCCGGGCATGACGATGGAGGAGGGACGCACGTTGGTACAGGCGGCGCACGCGCGGGGTTTGTTGGCAATGAACACGGTCGGCACCTCGCAGGAAGGGGCCAGCGTCACGACCATTGAACAATTGGCGCTGCTGAGCAAAATGACCGGCGCTGACATCCACCACATCGGTGACGCCGGAACATTAGGGATCGCCGTGCCGGAGAACATCACCGCCTGGTCGTTGGCGCTGCGCGGGCGACGCCACACCTGGCACCGCATGACGGCATCGCTCCGGCGCTAGGGAAGAAACAGACATGAGCATCACCTTGACCGGCGCCACGCTTTTCACGCCCATGCAAATCATTGAGCGCGGCGCGATAGTAACCTCTGATGAGGGGAAGATCACATACGTGGGGCCACTGGAAAGCGCGCCGCGTGTCCCCGGGCCGCGCCTGGACCTGCGCAGGCGCATCGTCGCGCCGGGCTTCATGGATATTCACGTACACGGCGGTCATGGCATCACCTTCGGCAACCTGGACAGTCTGGCGGAGGATTTGGCGGCTTACTCCCGCTGGATCGTCACTCACGGCGTGACGGGCTTTTTCTGCACCCTCGCGGCCCCTGATACGGCTACGCTTCTGGAGATGATCGCGCGGTACGTTGAACTTCTGGAACGCGGGAATCTACCGGGGGCCGTCCCGCTGGGGCTACACCTGGAAGGGCCTTATCTCAGCCTGGAGAAGAAAGGCGCGTTCAATCCTGCTTGGTTGCACCCCCCCACGATAGAGGAGGTCCGGTCGCTCCTGGATGCCGGCCAGGGCTGGATCCGGCAGGTAACCCTGGCCCCGGAGCTGCCGAATGCGCAGGCAGTGGCGGCTTTGTTCCGTCAGCAGGGTGTCGTCGTAGCGTTAGGCCACACCAACAGCGATTACGAGCTGGCCTCCGCCGCGCTGCGGGGCAATTTCACCCACGTCACGCATACCTTCAACGCCCAACGCGGCTTTCAGCACCGCGAGCCTGGCGCGCTGGGGGCGGTGTTGGCCTCCGACCAGGTGACGGCCGAGCTGATCGCGGATACGATTCACGTACATCCTGCCGCCATGCAGGTGTTGCTGCGCTGTCTGGGCACGGACCGCGTCGTGCTCATCACCGATGCGATGGCTGCCGCCGGCTTGGGGGATGGCACGTATAGCCTGGTGGGGCATCCCGTTACCGTCAAAGACGGCGTGGCGCGTGAAGCAGATGGGACCATCGCCGGCAGTTCCGTGACTTTGGATACCTGCGTGCGCAACATGAACCAAAAAGTCGGCGCGTCGCTGCCGGATGCGGTGAAGATGGCCTCTTTAAATCCGGCGCGGGCGATGGGGTTAGCGGACCGGTACGGGCAGCTCGCCGTGGGCCAGGACGCCAACCTGATCGTGATTGATGAGAGCGTCAACATTCACCTGACGATGGTGCAGGGCCGCATCGTGCACGGCCACATGTAAAAGTATCTTTTCAAAAAGTGGGAGCGAGTAGCTGTGGCCGGCGTGGCCCAGCAGGGCCACCTGCCCTGCGGGTCTCCCGACCGCAGCCCAGACGGGCATGGTCAGGAAGCCTGCCCTGAGTCCACGAAGGGACCGGCCCGAGCTACCTCGAATTATTGAGAAAATACAGGTAAAAAGTCACATCCGGCGAGGCATCCATGAAACAACACGTCAGCGTGGGATTGGTCGGTTTTGGCTACATCGGCAAGGTACACACTCTCGGCTATCAGGGTGTGCAGCTGTGCCTGCCTGATCCGCCGGTGCTGCCCAGACTTCAAGCAGTGCTGCGCCGACGTATTGATCCAGACGACACGTCGTGGCGAGAAGCCGGTTACCAGTTGGCGACCGCTGATCCTGACACGTTTTTCGCGCAGCCCCTTGACATCGTTGACATCTGCACGCCCAATTCCCAGCACCGCGAGCCAGTACAGCGCGCTATCGCCGCTGGTATGGCCGTTTACTGCGAGAAGCCACTGGCTCACACCCTGGCGGATGCGCGCGCCCTGGCGGAGCTCGCCGCCAAAACCCACACCCTCACGCATATAGCCTTTGTCCTGCGTTACCTCCCGGCTATCCGTCAAATGAAAGCACTGCTGGAGCTGGGCGCTATCGGCGATGTGATCAATTTCCGCGCTCGCATGGATCACGGCAGCTACCTCAACCCCAACCGTCCCTTGTCCTGGCGCTTGCAACGCGCGCAATCGGGCGGCGGTGCTTTCATGGACCTGGGCACGCACCTGGTTGATCTGGTACACTACCTGCTGGGCGACGTGGCAACGGTACAAGCCCAAACCCGCACGGTGATCGAGAATCGCCCAGTCACTGCCGGCAGCAGCGAGCGTGGGCAAGTGGACGTTGATGATTGGGCACTGGCACTGCTGACACTCCGTAACGGCGCGGTGGGCACCGTTGAAGTCACACGGATGGCTGCCGGCGCGCGCGAGGCCACCAGCTTAGAAATCTACGGACGGCGGGGCACGCTCACCTTCCACGCCAGCGCTCCCTACACAGCTCGACATTTCGACCTCAAACAGGGTGAATGGCGCACCGCTCTGGCAAACCTCCCCACCCCGGCAGGCGACCGCCCGCTGTCGCAGCTCCTGCCAGCCAGCAAGTATTCCCAGGGCTTCATGACCGATATACATCTGGCGGCGGCATACGATTTCGTCCTCAACGTTGCGGAAGGTAAATCCGCGCAGCCGGACTTCCAGGCGGGACTCGCGGCGCAAGAAGTCGTCCAGGCCACGTATCAATCTGCGGCAGCCAACGGCGCTGAGGTCACGCTTCTTTCAACGTAGGAGCGCACCCTCGTGGTCGCCCGCAAACGGGCAGGGACAAGCTCAGGATAACCACGAAATCGCTGAAACGCTAAAACGTTGAGCCACACTCAGTCACCAGTCACCAATCACCAATCACCAGTCACAATTTATTTTCGAGGCAGCTACGATAAAAAGAGGCGAACATGAGCTTACGTGATGAAATTCTAGAGCAACCGCTCACTCTCCAACGTATCATTGACCGGCAGTGGAACCACATTGTGCAAATCGCGGAACAGATCCAGCGTCGGGAGATTGAGTACATCTTCCTGACCGCGCGCGGCACCTCGGATCACGCCGGGCTGTACGCCAAGTATCTGTGGGGCGCGTACAATCGCCTCCCCATTGCCCTGGCTGCGCCGTCCTTGTTTAGCATCTACGAACGCCCGCCGACGTTAAAGCGCGCGCTCGTGCTGGGGATCTCGCAATCAGGCCAATCCCCAGACATCGTCAGCGTGGTACGGGAAGGCCGGCGACAGGGTTGCCCTACGCTCGCCATCACCAACGATCGCAGCTCACCTTTGGCCGCGACCAGCGACTGGACCATTGACATTGAGGCCGGGCCAGAAAAAGCGGTCGCTGCCACCAAATCCTACACGGGGCAGCTCATGGCGATCGCGCTGCTCTCTGTAGCTCTATCCGGCAATCTGGAACGCTTGGACGTACTCCGGCAGGTGCCGGCTTGGGTTCAGAGCGTCCTGGCCCAGGAAGACAACATTGCGCTCATTGCAGAACGCTATCGCTACATGCAACAATCGGTCATCATCGGGCGCGGGTTCAACTACGCCACCGCGTTCGAATTCGCGCTCAAGTTGAAGGAGCTCACTTACACCGTTGCTATGCCGTACTCCTCCGCAGATTTCCGGCACGGTCCCATCGCTATCGTCGCGCAGGGCTTCCCGGTGCTCGCCGTCACACCGGGAGGAGCGGTCTTCCCAGATGTACTGGCGCTGCTGACAACCCTCAAGCAGGAGCACCACGTGGAGTTGTTGGTCGTCTCCGACGAAGAAGCGGCGCTTGAGCTGGCCGATCGCGGGATGCAGCTCCCGGCCGGGATGCCGGAATGGGTCACGCCGCTGGTCAGTATCGTGCCGGCGCAATTGTTCTGCTACTATCTCACACATGCCAAAGGATTTGACACCGAGGCTCCCCGGGGATTGCGCAAAGTCACCCGGACGCAATAGAGCAGGGATAAACCCTGCCCCGACACTGGAACGGGTGACTGACCATCCGCGAGGGAAACCGCCAGCATGGCGCCCCTCTGTGATCACCCAATCACCAATTACCAACTTGCCGGCTTATTTCCCTAGGGTCTCTGGGACTTTGCATGGTGGGTGTACCAAGAGGTGAATTTTTCACCACGGATTACACAGATTGCACTGATTTTTTATTTTTTTTTCGCGTGAATTCGCGCTATTCGCGGTTGATTTTAGCTCGACCATGCGAAATCCCAAAGAGCCTTTCCCTATTGACAATCCTATTATTTTGTGATAAAATGAAAATAGTTTCACGGTATGAAAGAACTTGCAGATATCTTCATCTGTAAGCTGGCGCATTACAGCGCAAAAGGAGGTGACAGACCCAAAAGAGTACAGCGACCCGCACGAAAATTATCTTTTTTATCAACTAGTATTGTACACACATTTTTAGGGAGGAAAGTAGATCATGGACGGATTGTTAGCTGCTATCAATTGGTTACAAGAGCTAGGGCCAACCGTGTTGTTGCCCATCGTCATCTTTATCATCGGCTTGATCCTCGGAGCTAAAGCGGGACGCGCCTTCCGTTCGGCATTGACCATCGGCATCGCGTTCGTGGGTATCAACCTGGTGATCGGCCTGCTGTGCAGCAATCTAGGTGGAGCTGCACAGGCAATGGTGGAGCGACTGGGGGTCTCGCTGGACGTGGTAGACGTGGGATGGCCGGCCTCTGCCGCCATCGCGTTTGGAGGGACGGTCGGCGTATGGATCATTCCCATCTCAATCTTGGTCAACATCTTCATGTTGTTCATCCGAGGCACCAAGACGCTTAATGTAGATATCTGGAACTTCTGGCACTTTGCCTTCACCGGCTCCCTGGTCTATGCCATTTCCAATAACCTGGCATTGGCCCTGGCGACCGCCGCATTGAATGCTGCTATCGCGCTCTTCTTGGCCGACTGGACGGCTCCCGGCGTGCAAGACTTCTACGGTGTGCCGGACATCTCCATTCCACACGGCTTCTCCGCCGCCTACGTACCTATCGCCATTCCCCTCAACAAACTCCTCGATAAAATCCCCGGTCTGAATACCTTGGATGCAGACCCAGAGGCGATTCAAAAGCGCTATGGTGTGTTAGGAGAACCCATCGTCGTGGGTGTGGTCATCGGTCTTCTCCTGGGCTGCCTGGCCTGGCTGGGCGACACCTCAGTGGGGAACTTCGGGACGCAATTGCAGAAGATTTTGGGCCTGGGTATCAACCTCGGCGCGGTGATGTTGCTGATGCCGCGCATGGTCGCCATCCTGATGGAGGGCCTGATCCCCATCTCCGAATCTGCCCGTGAATTCATGCAGCGCCGCTTCAAGGGCGGTGAATTCTACATCGGCCTGGACTCCGCCATCCTCATCGGTCATCCCGCCGCTATTGCTACCGCGCTGCTACTGGTCCCCATCACCATTCTTCTCGCCATCGCGATGAGCGCGCTACATCTCAACCACGTCCTCCCCTTCGGCGACCTGGCGACCATTCCCTTCATGGTAGCGATGATTGCCCCCATCACGCGGGGTAACATCGTCCGGGGTGTGATCATCGGCACCGTGGTGATCTTCATCGGGTTGATGATCGCTACCGGCATCGCGCCGTTGCAAACCTCCGCGGCCATTGACGCTCAGTTTACAATGCCTGAGAACGCGACCCAGATCAGCAGCATTTGCGACGGGGCTAACCCATTGACCTGGTTACTGTTGACCTTCGGGAAGCTGGCCGGCTGGATTGGCTGGGGCATCGCGGTGATAATCTTCGGCGTGATCCTGTATCTTTATAAACAGCATGAATCTGCGTGGGAGATCGCCGCTGGTGGGCCTAAGCCCGAAGGTGGCGAGGTTTAAAGCTGAATAGACGCCAGTGGAGGATGCGCGGGACATTCGATCCCGGATGTCCCGGGTGTCCTCTTCTGAAAATAAGTCGCAGGTTGGAAGGTATATGGGGACTCCCTAACAAATTGGGGATGGATGACATGGCTGAACGCAAAGAAGTCCTAGCCCAAGTCGCAAGCATGTATTACGAAGCCGATCTGATGCAGGGCGAGATCGCGAAACGACTCGACATCTCGCCTTCTACTGTCTCGCGCTTACTTCAAGAGGCACGGGATGTGGGCGTCGTAGAGATCACCATCCATTACCCCTGGAAGAGCAGCACTGAACTCGAAGAACAAATTGCCAACCGTTTCGATTTACGTCACGTGAAGGTACTGAGCAGCCGGGGGCAACCTTACACCAAAATGTTGCAGGGACTGGGGGTCCTGGCGGCCCGGTATCTGGAAAGCATATTATCTGCCGGGATGACGCTTGGCATTTCCTGGGGGACCGCTCTCCATTGCACGGTCAAAGCACTGCGACCGGCACGCCGGTTCCCCATCATGGTTGTTCAAATGATCGGGGCAGTGGGCACGAGCGACCCCATGATTGATGGGCCTGACTTGGCCCGGCAGTTAGCCAATCTTTATGAAGGGGAGTACCGGTACCTCTACGCGCCACTGATCGTCGCCGACCCTCACGCGAAAGAGGTCCTGCTCCAGCAGGATCAGATCCGTCAGATGCTGGAGGTAGCGCGACAGGCAGACGTGGCATTGGTCGGCATCGGATCACCGCTACCGGAAGTGTCCAGCCTGCTGCGCGCCGGGTACCTCACGCGCGAGATGCTCCCCCAGCTGCAAAAACGAGGAGTTGTCGGAGATGTCTGCGCGCGGCACTATGACATCCACGGGCAGATCGCGGATATCGAGTTGAACCAACGTGTGGTGGGCATCGAACTAGAAGACTTACATCACATTGAGCAGGTCATCGGCGTTGCTGGGGGCGCAGCCAAAGCGGAAGCTATCTTGGGCGCGTTACGCGGGCATCATGTGAACATCCTGATCACCGACGATACGGCAGCGGAAAAACTACTCGCCTTAGCTGAAGAACAGTGAAAAGAAGTATCGCAACAAATTGGAGCTAACACGGAAATGATTCATCGTTTCATTGGAAATGAGACTGCCTTTGACTGGGAAGGCGTGCCGGAGAAGATCGTGGACACAGCCAACACCAGTGGCGTGACAGGGAAAGTGCTCGTAGGCCCAAAGGACAACGCGCCGAACTTCCGCATCCGCTATTTCCGCATAGCGCCGGGGGGGTACTCAACGTTAGAACGGCATCCCCACGAGCATGGCGTGTTCATTCTGCACGGGAAAGCTCGCATCCGACTGGGAGCAGACGAAGTCACAGCCGGCCCAATGGATGTAGTCTACGTTCCGGGCAACGAGCTGCACCAATTTCAGGCGTTAGGAGAGGAACCTTTAGGTTTCCTCTGCGTGATTCCGGCAAAGAAGTAGGAGGAAATTATATGTTTGAAGCCCTGGTCAGGGGTTTACTAGGTCCCCTGAGTGGTCTTTTAGATTTTATCCTGGATAATCCCCTGCTAATTTCTGGCATTTTAGCAGTGTGGTTGGGCATTTTCGCAGCCGGGAAACTTCAATTGCAAAACATCGAACGCAAAACGGTTGAGATGGTGCTGGAAATAAGCCCCAGCCTCATCACTGCCAAGCCTCACATCACGTCCCGGGGACTTTACAAGCGCATCTATCCCCGCTGGGAAACGTCCTTGCGGCAGTGGGGGTGGTTCATACCCCACCGGATGGATCTGTGGCCGGTCCCCATCACACCTGAGACCGTCCGGCAAAAGTTTTCTTTTTCTCATCAATGGGTTGCCGAGGTACTGGCTCAGAACGGCATCCAGGTGGAGGGCTGATGGGAACGACACAGATGCCAACCGACGTCCAAGAACCCTGGGTCCGAGAGGAATTGGTCATCGTGCCCCTGCAAGCAGCGACGGCTAACGATGCCATCACCCAGTTAGGGGCCAAATTACAGGCTGCCGGATGCGTGAAGGAATCCTGGGCGCAGGCCGCGATTGACCGCGAGAAGGTCTTCGCCACCGGCCTTCCCACGGAAGAGATTGGAGTGGCAATCCCACACACAGATGTAGAGCACGTCTTGAAACAGGCCATCGCGGTAGGTGTGCTGGAAGAACCGGTAAAGTTTGTGGAGATGGGAAACCCCGACTCCACCGTGCCGGTGCGGATCGTGTGTGCTTTAGCAGTGGCCCAATCCGAGTTGATGGTGAAATTGTTACAGCAGCTGGTCGAAGTGTTCCAAAGTCCAGCGGTGTTACGCGCCATCACCGGCGCAGGCAACGCGGCGAAAATCGTGGAAATTTTCGAGCAACATCTTACAATTAACAGAGGAGGCAATTAGAGATGACAAAGCGAGTTTTAGTTGCTTGTGGTACGTCCATTGCCACGGCTACGGTCGTGGCGGAAAAAATCAAGGAAATCGCTAAGGAAGTGAAGGTCCCTGTCGTAGTAGCACAATGTAAGGCTTCTGAGATCCGAGGGAGAATCTCCACTTTTCCCCCCGCTTTCATCGTCGCTAACACCCCCGTCCCCAAGGACCTCGGCGTTCCAGTACTCAGCGGGATTCCTTTCCTCTCAGGTGTTGGCGCAGATAAGTTGAAGGCCAAAATCATCGCGGCTCTAAAAGAGAATTAACAAGGTGCAAGAGAGATTGTGAAAGAGCTAGCGATGAATGTTGAGAAGAAATTAGAGCTACTCCGCCAGATGTATACCATCCGCGCCTTCGAGGAACAAGCGGAACAGTTGTACGCGCTGGGAAAAATTCACGGCACCAGCA
>Ga0190316_1000113_pt1 | contig 20143 bp, 22 predicted proteins | sample 48701112_MG_FD_161663 | JGI IMG/M metagenome (GOLD analysis project Ga0190316, IMG submission 161663) | Hydrothermal vent sediment bacterial communities from Southern Trench, Guaymas Basin, Mexico - 4870-11-1-2_MG | ecosystem: Environmental > Aquatic > Marine > Hydrothermal vents > Sediment ... | reverse complement strand
TGGAGCTTGCCAGGAAAGAAAAACGGATAGGCCTTGCCCTGGATGCCAGGGTCCTGATAAAGCCTCCGGAAGATATGGCGGATTTTCTGGAGGGGCGCAGGGAACTATTAAGGACTATCACCATTGTCTCTCAGCTTGACTTGATGAGCGGGGAACCCGACCCGGGAGATAGCGCCGTATGGCAAAGCGATGAGATTGAAGGGCTTGCTGTCAAGGTTATCCGGGCATCGGGTGAAAAGTGTGCCAGGTGTTGGACCTGGAGTGAAGATGTGGGCAAAGATCCTTCATGGCCTGATGTGTGCGGCCGGTGTGCGGGAGTACTCAGGAATTTGATGATTCAGTGATTTGGTGCTTAAGTGATTAATTGGTCTTTCAGCGACTGGTGCCGTGACCGGTTCAGGCCCTATCTGCTTTCAGTGGCCCGTTTTTTGGGAGGGCTCGGCCTTTCTCCCAATATGGTCAGCATCATCGGGCTTATTGCCTATGGAGCAAGCGGCCTGGCACTCGGCATGGGGCATCCGGCGGTTGCCGGCTGGCTGCTTGCCGTATTCGGGCCCCTGGATGCTGTTGACGGAATGCTCGCCAGGGAGCAGGGACAAGTCAGCCCCTTTGGCGCCTTTCTTGACTCGACGGTGGACAGGTATGCCGAGTTCTTTCTCTTTTTGGGGCTGATGACCTATCTGATGCTGCACGGGCAGGGCGGGTTGCTCGAAGCGGCCCTTGTGCTTTCCGCAATGACCGGGTCTCTCCTTGTCAGCTATACCAGGGCCAGGGCAGAGGCCCTGGGTTTTAACTGTAAGGTGGGAGTCCTTACCAGGTTTGAACGTCTGTTCCTCCTTGCCGTGGGCCTTATCTTCGGCTGGATTTATCCAATTCTGGTAATTCTTGCGGTCTTTACCCATATAACCGCCCTTCAGCGTATTATTCACGTATACAAACAATCAAGTGATTAAATGATTCCGCTGAAAAAACCCAATCTGCGGCGTTGCTTCAATTTTCCAGTCATTGCGACGTACGCAAAGTACGCCTTTATTCCTGGAAAATTTCGCGCCTTGCACCTGCCTGCCGGCAGGCAGGTCCCGGGCTTTTTGAGCGGAATCATGTTTCAGGGTTTTTGCAGTACCTAATTTCGAATTTCGAATTTCCAGTTTCGACTTCGGGAAAAGTATAAATTGGTGAATGGAGGATGCCGATTAAATCACAACATAAAGGTGCTCTTTACATAGTAGGCACTCCCATTGGAAATCTTAAAGACATAAGTATAAGGGCCAAAGAGGTCCTTGGCCAGGTATCTCTTGTTGCGGCAGAAGATACGAGGAGTACCAGAAAGCTGCTCACTCATCTGGGCATCAGGGCCGGCCTTCTGAGCTGCCATAAGCACAATGAAAGGACCAGCGCCAAAAAGGTCATTACCTTGCTTGAAAAAGGAAAGGATGTGGCCCTGGTATCAGAAGCCGGTACCCCTGCACTCTCAGACCCGGGCGCAGGCATGGTAAAATTCGTCAGGGAGGCCGGCTTCAGCATAATTCCGGTACCGGGGGCATCCGCTATTGTCGCGGCACTGAGCGTGGCAGGCATGCCGGCAGGCTCCTTTTTTTTCGCCGGCTTTCTTCCGAGCAAGCAGGCTGAAAGATGCAAGATCCTTGAGCAACTGGCAGAAATCCCGCACACGATCGTGCTCTTCGAGGCACCCCATCGCCTGCCTGATGCCCTGGAAGATATTCTGGGCATCTTAGGTGACAGGCAGATGGTAATGGCCAGGGAGCTCACAAAGATACACGAGACCGTGATATACGGCTCGGTATCAGGTATTATGGAGCAGGTTTCAAAGCAGAGCGTGAAGGGTGAGATTACATTGGTGATAGAAGGGGCGGAGGAGGGCGAATACAAAGAAAACTTCCAGGACCCGGAGGCGGTAAAAAAAGCGCTTCAACACCTGATTTCAGGAAAGAGCTTGTCAGTCAGGGATAGCGTGGATCTTCTGGCCCGGCTTACCGGCATTACCAAAAGCCGGGTATACCCGCTCGCCCTGGAGATCAAACAGAAAGACAGCCGGTCCAGGGGATTACGGGGAGACTGATTACCATGCAGAAAGCACATTACTGGAATCACCCCGATCACCCAATCAAAGTGGTTGCCATAATCCCTGCGCGTTTCGGCTCATCCAGATTTCCAGGGAAACCCCTTGCAGAGATTCATGGCAGACCCATGATTCTTCATGTGTATGAAAGGGCACTGAAGGTCCCCGGCATTGACCGGGTAGTAGTAGCAACTGATGATTCGAGGATTGCGGAGTGCGTGGAAACAGCCGGCGGAACGGTTTTTATGACAGACCCCGGTCATCCTTCGGGGACCGACCGGATTGCAGAGGTGGCAAGGCTTATCGAGCTCTCGGACAATGATGTAGTGGTTAATATCCAGGGAGACCAGCCCCTGCTTGATCCGCAACCAGCAGTTGAGATAGTAAGGATGCTCCTTGATGTGCCTGAAGTTGCCATGACAACTCCTGCATGCCCTCTTGAGGCCCGGGAGGCCCTGAATCCCAACCGGGTCAAGGTGGTCGTGGACAATAACTGGAAGGCCCTCTACTTCTCCAGGGCCTTAATTCCATATTATAGAGACTCTGATACAGGGGAAGATCTGCCCGGGGGATCAGGTCATTACTATCTCAGGCACCTGGGTCTATACGCCTATAGACAGAATTTTTTACAGACCTTTGTTACTCTCCCTCCCGGGCAACTCGAACAGATAGAGCGGCTGGAACAGCTCAGGGCCCTTGAAAACGGCTATTCGATCGGAGTAGTAAAGGTAGCAGAGGCTCCGCTGGAAGTAGACACGCCGGAGGACCTGGATGCAGTCCGCTCAGCCCTGGCCGGGCAGTAATGCCTGGGGACGATGAGCTGTAGTCAAATATATCCGAATGACTCCCCGTTCGGATAAGGCAAAGCCCGCAGCCCTATGACAACCCTCCGACTTATTGAGAGTTTACGATTCTTTGACGTATGAGCGTAATTTTGTTATTTATCTATAAAAATTATGAACTACGCTGAATTTATCAGAAGCCTGACGAAACCCGGATGTTGTTTTAGACGTTATGCAAAAGGCGGCCACAAGATCTGGCGGCATCTCCAATTGGAGCTGGAAGCAAAGACCGGCATACTCCGTGATCACTTGCCAAACAGGGCCTTAAGGACCTTAGTATGAAATTCCGTCCGTGTATTGACCTCCATAAAGGCAAGGTTAAGCAGATTGTGGGTTCTACCCTCAATGAGGATAATCCCGAGACCCTCAAGGAAAATTTTGTCGCTGAGAGGTCTTCCTCTTATTATGCAAAGATCTTCAGGCGTGACGGCCTTACCGGCGGACACGTGATTATGCTGGGCCCCGGGAACGAGGCCGCAGCCGCAGAGGCCCTTTCGGCATGGCCGGGCGGTTTGCAGGTAGGCGGCGGGATCAATGCGGACAATGCGGGATACTGGCTGGATCAGGGGGCGGCGGCCGTTATAGTGACTTCATACGTCTTCAGGGATGGCGCCATAGATGAAGAACGGCTCAAGGCCCTGTCGGGGCTTGTAGGCAGGGACAGGTTGGTTCTGGATCTGAGCTGCAGGAAAAGGGGAGGGGACTACTACATCGTCACTGACAGATGGCAGCGATTTACTGACGTGATAATTTCTTCTGAGACCCTTGATTATTTCTCAAAGTACTGCTTTGAGTTTTTGATTCATGCAGCAGACGTGGAGGGAAAATGCATGGGGGTAGAGGAGGATCTCGTGGAGCTGTTGGGCCGCTGGACACCAGTTCCTGCTACTTACGCCGGAGGCGCCTGCTCCATGAAAGACCTTTACCTGGTGAAGGAACTCGGCCGGGATAGATTGGATATTACCATTGGAAGCGCGCTGGACATCTTTGGCGGCAAAGGGGTTTCCTATGTCGAGGTCGTAGCCTTTAATGCGAAGCAGTTAGATTCAGGATCGGGATTTGTTCATGAAGAGCCATTCTAATGATTTAAGGGTGCAGGGATACCAAGATGTTTCAGGAAGATCCGGGTCCCCATGCGCGGATCCAGATGAGATGCGCCGCTGGATAGAATACCTGGCCCTTGAAATCGGTCCCCGCCCGTATTATTCGCCAAGTCTTCTGAGAAATGTGGCTGATCGCCTTGCAGGAAATTTTAAAAGCTTAGGGTATAATGTGGATGAGCAGCTTTATTATTACAGAGGGGAGATATACTACAATATATGCGCTTCCCCGAAAGCCGGGAAGATGGAACAGGGATCCATGCCATTGCTTGTAGTGGGAGCCCACTATGATACGGTACCGCATTCTCCAGGGGCGGATGACAACGCAAGTGGAATAGCCGGTATCATGGAATTGGCCCGGTTGATTTCAAAAGATCCGCCACCCGGCGTGCGGCTCGTGGCCTTTGCCCTTGAGGAGCCACCTGTCTTCAGGACGCGACACATGGGGAGTTTTGTGTATGCCAGCAGGCTGAAGAGCAATAAGGCCCATGTAAGAGGCATGATATGCCTCGATATGATAGGATATTTCAGTGATCGTCCCAAAAGCCAGTCGTTTCCTCTTTTCTTCATGGACCGTTTTTATCCCGATATCGGCAACTTCATCGCCCTCGTGGGCAATACGAAGTCCTCGAAATGGACTAAAGAGGTCATACACGCCTTTTCAAGAGGCACGGACCTGCCGGCAGAGAGATTGAACGCCCCGATGATAGTTGTGGGCGTAGATTTTTCAGACCACTGGTCTTTTAATCACTTTGGTTATCCTGCCCTTTTGGTCACAGATACGGCCTTCTATCGGAATCGCAACTATCATCGTCCTTCTGATATGCCCAAGACACTGGATTTTCATAGGACGGCAAAGGTGATAGACGGCCTGGCTCATGCGGTCAGGACTTTGGCATAGTGTGGAAGTGACTGGAGGCTTAATTGAGTTTTGATGTAATAATAGTTAATTACAGTTGCCATGAGGCGCTGGGCAGGTGCCTTTCAGGGCTTGAGAGATGGGAGCGCTCAAAGCTCGATACAGTCTATGTGGTGGACAACAGCCAGACCTCCTTTCCTGATGATCTGGTAAGACGGTTTCCCGGAGTAATCTGGCTGGCAAACAGTGAAAACGTCGGTTTTGCCAGGGCGGTCAACCAGGCCCTTGCCAAGGCCACTGCACCATACGTATGCCTCTTGAACCCGGATGCAGAAGTATCAGGACCTTTATGGGGTCCTCTTGAGGAATGGCTGGAAAGGAATTCCCGCGTGGGTATTGTAGGCCCGAGGATATTGAATACTGATGGCTCCATCCAAGGCTCTGCCAGGACCTTTCCCACACTGGCTACCGCTTTTTTCGGAAGGACCGCACTCATTTCACGTCTATTTCCGGATAACCCCTTTACCAAAACAAATATTTTGACATCCCGATCTATATGCGAGGCTACTGATGTGGATTGGGTCTCCGGGGCCTGCATGATCGTGAGGCGTTCGGCAGTGAAAGACGTCGGTCCCATGGACCAGAAGTTTTTTTTGTATTGGGAAGACTGTGACTGGTGTACCCGGTTTCGATCTGCAGGATGGAAGATAGTCTATCATCCAGGAGCAGGACCAGTGATCCACCACGTAGGCCAGGCCAGCAAAAATGCCAGGTGGCTTGCCCTTTACCACTTTCACAGGAGCGCGGTTCTTCTCTACTGGAAGTATGATCGTACACCGGCGAGAATCGGTTCTCTGATAGCCTTGGCGGGGGCAACATTAAGGTGTGGTGTATTGGGTCTCAAGTTGGCATTGAGGTAGATCGCATTCACTTTTCGTCCAAAGACAATCATCCTGGAACCTGAAAACTGCGTACAGAGTTAAGATGGCAATTGTATTACCATTTCGCGGAATAAGATATAATACCGGTCGTGCCGGGGATATGGCCCAACTGGTAGCCCCGCCTTATGATGTAGTTGATGATGAGAGACGAGATGAGCTTGTATCCAGAAATCAATACAACATCTTTTCCCTTGAATTATCCAAACCTGATTTTAACGGAATGCATAAGGTAGATAAATATACCTGTGCAAAGAGGAGATTTGAGAGCTGGCTGTCAGGAAAAATCCTGGAGCAGAAAGATGAGCCTGCCATCTATCCCTATGACATCGGCTTTTCGTTCCGGGGTGGTGATTATTGCAGAAAGGGATTTGTGGCGTTGATACGCATAGAGGAATGGGAGAGTCGAATCGTACGCCCCCATGAGCAGACCTTCGACAGGGTGACGGAAGATCGATTTTGCCTGTTACAGGCCACAGAGGCCCAGTTCAGCCAGATTTTCATTCTTTATCGCCACAACCCTGATGTCGCTCGTATCTTGGGCGGATCAGAAAGGAAAGAGCTCTATACCGTAAAGGACGAGGCAGGTAATACCCATAGATTATGGAAAATAACTGATGTGGACAGGCTGAAATCTCTTCATGAGTGTCTGCTGGAAACTGTTCTGTATATTGCCGACGGTCACCACCGCTACACCACTGCTATAAGATACCGAAACAAGATGCAAAAGCTTTATGGAAAAGACCCGTCAAGGCCTTATAACTACCTCATGGTTTATCTCGTAGATGCGGAAGATCCAGGCCTTGTAATCCTTCCGGTTCACAGGGTTGTTACCCTGCCGGAGGACCTGGATGTGAAGCTCGCAGAAATCACGGCATCTCAAGTGTTCGAAGTTGAAACAATCTCTCATGCCCAGAATATGGAGCCGGAGCAACTATGCAACAACCTGATTCAATGCCTTGATAATAAACCGCAGAGACGAGGGGTCGGAGTGGTTTTTGGAAAGGGGAAAGCGGCACAGGTCTGGTGGCAAAAAGCAGCGGATCAGAGCAGATTATTGCCGCGCTTACACCCAGCCCTGTCAGAACTTGATGTGATCCTGGTGGAAGAGGCCGTTATTAAGAAAGTCTTTAAAATCAATCCCCAGGGCCTGGAGGCGGGAAAGACCATGAAGTTCACAATAGATGCTCCAGGTGCCGTTAAGGCCTTAGGTGAAAGCGATGTGCTTTTTATCCTGCGGCCAACACCGGTTGATCATGTCCTGGATGTTGCCGATGCAGGACTTATCATGCCTCACAAATCAACCTACTTTACACCGAAGATCTTGACCGGCCTGGTAATCAACTCGGTGGACAGGAATAAGCCGGTGTGGACGATTTCCTAAGCAAGGAAAAACTTCAGGCGTTCGCGGCGGCTCGAGTGCCTTAACCTGTTCAGGGCCTTCTTTTCTATCTGGCGGATACGCTCTCGTGACACGTTGAAGCGCTTTCCTATCTCCTCCAAGGTATATTCACTGTCTTCGCCTATACCAAAGCGGAGACGAATGATCTTCTCTTCCCTTGGGCTGAGAGTGGCCAGAATGCCTTTTATGCGCTCTGTAAGCTCTCTTTCACGTACTGTTTCGTAGGGGGAGACAATATCCATGTTTTCAATAAAGTCGCCTAAGGTGCTGTCTTCATTTCCGACCGGCGTCTCCAAAGAGACCGGTTCCTTTGAGGCCTCCAGAATAGACAAGATTTTTTCCAGGGGCAGTCCCGTTCGCAGTGAGATCTCGGCAGGCGTAGGCTCCCGGCCAAGCTCCTTTAGCAGGGCGTAAAATGCCTTAAAGAACTGGCTACGGAGTTCCAGGAAATGCACTGGAAGGCGTATTGTGCGTGTCTTGTCCAGGATGGCCCTGGTAATAGCCTGACGTATCCACCAGCTGGCATAGGTAGAAAACTTGTTGCCCTTTGTGTAATCAAACCGGAAAACAGCTCTCATCAGACCGAGGTTGCCTTCCTGGATCAGGTCGGGCAGTGACAGCCCTTGATGCATATATCGTTTGGCAATGCTGACCACCAGACGGAGGTTGGCATTGATCATTTCATCCTTGGCCACCTCTATTTTTGCCCGGTGTCTATCGACAGCTACCCCGAGAGGTTTAAGGCTGTCATCCTCGGGGTAAATTTCCAAGATACTGGAAACCGCACTTATCAAATAATTTAATTGCTGTTTTTTGGGCTTAAGGGTGGGATCACGACGTCTCCATATACGAATCTGCTCTCTCAAGCCTTCCATTGCAGGCAGATCCGAGGGGTGTTCCATGATGGCCCTGATAATCCCGTTAAAGCCTTCTCTGATTGTGCGGCTGAGATCCCGCTCATTTTCTGGCGTAAGAAGTTCATATCTACCCATTTCTCGCAGATAAGTAGTAGTAATCTCCTCTGAATCGGTATGACCTCCGGCATCAAGAACCACTGCCGCATTCTTGGATTCAGTCTTCTCCTCAGGGGCATCGTCCGCTCCTTTTTCGGCCGGACATTTATTTTCTGCGAGTTCTTTTAACAACTTCTCTTTGGAAACGGTCACTAATTCGGGGCCATCAATGACTTCAATATTATTAAGGCACAGCAGATCAAATATCTCTTCAAGCCTTTCAAGATCCTTTTCCTCATCAGGTATCAGCTCATTGAGCACCTGATAAGTAAGTGTACCTTTTTGGCCTGCCTCAATCAGACGATACAGATAATCATTGGATGATTCATTCTTTTTAGTAGGCACTTTTTCGGCCATGGTTTCATCCAGAACAAACTTTGTTAATTATTGTTTCATTATATTGTAAATATTCGGTAAACCCGTTATATCCTGCCTTGAAGCGGTTACCTTTTTCCGGGTTTCAAAGCTCACTCATCGCAGACCGGAGAGGCAGTGCAATCCGGCCCGCGATCGAAACCCTGCAAAAGGCAAACCGCTCCCGCGGCAGGGTACGGATGGCAACTTCCACAGCGGACCACGGGTTCACCGGATATTTACATTATATGTCAAACTGGACCTGGACATGGCTGATGCAGACCATGAGCAATTTTCCTGTTTGGCCAATTCTGGCCACAAGACAAACCTGAAATATAGACGATTACCTGTTTAATTGCAAATATTAATTAAAGAGTTTAGGTCCGATGACCTTGAATGTAAAGTGCTTAACAGAAAAAAAGACAATACAGGCAGCTCCCCGCCAAGGACCTTGGAGGCACTTTATAACCGGTCACAGAGTGCTTCTTCTGGAAACGATTTGCGTCAGCCCTGTAGTTTTCTTGGTCTTTGCAGCATGGGAAACCCCCGGCTCCGGGCGCAGCGAAGGAGAACGGGGGAGGGCCTCCCATGATGCGAAGGCCTCAAGAAAACAAGGGGCGAGAGCATGTTGGAAGAAGAAGCACTCTGTGACCGGTTGCGTCACTTTTTTACTTTCCATATCGGCGGGGAAGATATCCGTGCCGTCTATATAGGTCCATGGCTGTTTCAAAATTGGAAAGCCAATCGCTTGCATCCGTTTCCCTTTTTGGTATTTATGGTTATATTGCAAAATGTTCTGCAATATGATTCCACATCTTGGAGTATAAACTATGGAACGGACCCCATTTACAAAAGAGGGTTTCGAAAGGCTTAAAAAAGAACTTGATACCCTGGAGAGGGTGGAAAGATTTAAGGCAATCAAGGCTATTGAAGTAGCCAGGGCCCACGGTGACCTAAGTGAAAATGCCGAATATCATGCTGCAAAGGAACGACAGGGTCAACTTGAAGCCCGCATTCGTTACCTTCACAGCAAACTCTTTGCAGCAGAAGTGATTGAAAATGAAAACCAGGACTGTGACAGGGTTGTATTCGGGGTCAAGGTCAGGCTGGTAAACATGGATAGCGGAGATGAAGTTGTCTATAGACTGGTGGGTCCGGACGAATCCGATGTACAAAAAGGAAATATTTCGGTTAAGTCCCCTCTCGGCCGGGCATTGATAGGCAAATATGAGGGAGATGATGTTAAAGTCAGCACACCGGCAGGGCTCAGGAATTATGAAATACTGGAGATCTTTGTCTGACGTGCTGCCTTAAATATTCTCGGTGGGCCATCCCATGGGTACGCATAGCACAGGGCAGGGGAGAAGGCGAACCACTTTTTCCACTGTGCCGCCGAAAAATATCTCGTCGATCTGTCCCTTTCCCTTACTTCCGTAGCCGCCCATTAAAATAAGGTCGGCTTGAAGTTCCCTTGCCTTTATGGCAATTTCCTGAAATGGGGAGCCATAAGATACGATAGTATCTTTTATCAAGACATCACTGTTCCAATTATTCAAAAGATGCCGAAATCCCTGTTTGGCCTGGTTTGTAAGCCGTTCTTTCACATTCTCAATCGTTTCTTTGGTATAATTAGCGATTCGTGAAACCTCACTCGAATTTACTACATGAATGAGCAATAATTCCGCTTTCCATGAAGAAACTATTTTTCTCGCATACCTTATTGCATTTGCTGAACAATCTGAAAAATCCACAGGCACCAGCACCAAAGATATTTCCATTCTGTACATAACCTCCAAATTTTCATTTACATTACAAGAAAAAACAACAAATAAAAAGACCCGCTTGTAAATATTCTTATGAACCCGTCCGTGGTCCACTGGCAACCGGTCACACAGTGTGCTTCTTCTTCCAACATGCTCTCGCCCCTTGTTTTCTTTAAGGCTTTTGACATGGTGGATGTCCTGCCCCCTCTGCATTCGCCTGCGCTGCGCTCCGGAGCCGGGGGGAGGGTCTCCCTCCCATGCTTACGAAGGCCTTAAGAAAACAAGGGGCTGAAGTGTGAAGTGAAAAGAAATATCCCCTGCCAGTGAACGGCTACGTGGGACCACGGGTTCATAAGAAATTTACGACTCACTGCACAGACAAATTGTTCAGGATGTGGTCCTGAATCCATTTCTGATCCCACCACTCTAAGGGATCAACAAATACCCCCTGGATCATCATTCCGAAGTGCAAATGGTCTCCACCCGCCAGACCGGTCATGCCGGTTGTCCCTATCTTTTCTCCACGTTCCACCTTATCACCTGCTGATACCCGGATTTCGCTGAGGTGGGAATACATACTGAAAAGGCCGAGGCCGTGATCCAGGATTACTGTATTTCCATATATCCCAAGGTAGCCTGCAAACACTACAAGGCCCGTATTTCCTGCCGGGACCGGAGCATGAGAAACTGACGCAAGGTCTGAACCCATGTGATAAGACCGGCCGATTTCCTTGCCCTTGTAATAGTAATGACGCTCATCCCCAAAACCCGCCCTGAAGGCCGAATTAGGAAGGCAAACAAAGCTTCCGTGCCAGAGGATTTCGGGAACGCTTTCCTTGCAGTAATTCTCGATTTCCTTATTGCTGCGGCGCCTCAATTCACTGTTTATTTCGAGAAATACTTCCGGGTATGAACCTTTTAATTCAGGGTATCTGGCCATGAAGTCCGGTATTTTCTGCTCAAGGAACCGGTCAGTTATATTTATCTTGTCCACCTTTGGAGGTTTGCGAAGGATGCGATAAGGAAAGCCGGCCCTGGCAATGTTTCCAGCCCGGTCTACCGCCTCGATGAGCACCTTCTTCGGCTTACTGACATTGAAGGGAACCGCCACCATAGCTACGTACATATCCTCTGCCCCTCCAGGCATTGGATAACCCCGGAAAAATCTTTCGCCTATCCAGACTCCCGTCTTACTGGGTAGTTCACTTACCCTATAAGATACAAGGCCGGCACCTCCTGTCCTTATATTATGGACGGTACTTTTCACTGCTATTCGGGGCGGTGTCATGTCTATTGAAACTTCTGTCTCCCAGGTCTGCTCATTGCCTTTGAGACCGTTCCGCCACGAAGAGTCCCTTGCTGTGATCAGGAGGAGGGCTTTGCCATCGGCCATACCCGACTCGAACGGCTTAATGACCCAGGAGACCGTCTCGTCCTTTACGCCGGATCCCCTCCACCACTCCTTTACCTTGTGAATCCTTGGATCAAGTTCAAGGACCTTATCACCCTGGCTCAGGACGGCAGAAATCGACCTTATTCCGCTACGGGCGTCTTTAACCTTAACCGTGAGCGTGTACTCCCTTCCCATTGTCTCCGGGATCTGGACTACCTGCAGATCCGGAGGGCTTCCTTCCAGAAGAAAATATCCAAGAAAGCATCCGGCAGCTATAAGGCCTGCAAGGACTATTAATGCAGTGTAACCAAAAAACTTGCCCATTTGCTCCTCCTCGAAAATCTCTAAGGGTCCTTTGCCGACCCTGCTTCTATCTTAAGGCCGTTAAATTCGTTCATAGCGGCTTCAATGCCCTTCTCCAGAAAACACACCAGACCCTTTGTGCCGATGCCGAGGATCTTATCAATTATCGGGACCTCTTCAGGCATGAAAGGTGATAGGACGTATCTGTCTATCGGCACAGGACTGCCAGGCCTTCCGATGCCGATCTTTAAACGCGGGAATTCCTTGCTGCCGACAGAACCTATAATGGATTCAACTCCTTTATGTCCTCCGGATCCACCCCCCTGTGCGAACTTCAGCCTTCCCAGGGACAGGTCCAGATCGTCATGTATTACTATGAGCCTGTCCCGGGGGATTTTGTAAAAATCAAGGACTGAGGCTACTACCTCGCCACTTCTGTTCATGTAAGTGAGAGGCTTAAGCAGTATAACAGGAATGCCTGCTATAAAACCCGATACACTTTCATATAAGGGAAATTTCTTATGCAGGATAAAATCAAGACCGAACTGAGAGGCCAGACTATCCAGGGCTGCAAACCCCACATTATGGCGTGAATTCCTATACTTGAGACCAGGATTTCCGAGGCCTGCCAAGAGCATTCTGGACAAGATCAGCTTTCACCTTTTATGCCTGCAAATAATGGCACTGAAATTGGATCACCCGCCCACGCAGTGATCATGCCATTTACTCGGATTCCTCTTTTTCCTCTTCCTCGATTTCTTCCTCTTTCTCCTCTTCAGGTTCCTCGGCTGCTGAAGTCACGACGGTCATCAAGGCCGTCTCGGGATCATCTAAAAGGCGGACTCCTTCCGGAGGTGTAATGTCCGCCACATGGACGGCGTCTCCCAGCCCGAGATCAGAAACATCGACCTGTATTTCCCGCGGAATGGCCAAAGGAAGGCAGGATATCTTAACAGTTCGTTGGATGATTTCCAGGACACCCATATCTGTTTCGACACCCTTGGCCTTACCCACTGCTGCGATGGGCACCTCAACCTGCACCTCTTCGTCCATGAGGGCTTCGTAAAAATCCACATGGCATATTTGGTCATCCACCGGATGCAACTGCAGGTCCTTGATTAGGGCGGTATGACTATTGCTGTCTCCATTGCCCGTTAAATTCAGAGTGAAAAGCAGCGGCTCTCCACGTGCCGAATTCAGCAGTTTGTTGAATTCATGAGAGTTTACAGAAAGAGGAATGGTCTCGCTCTTTGGCCCGTACAGTATCCCTGGGGTCTGCCCTGCATGGCGGAGCTTACGGGCCACGCCTTTTCCAGCCTTTGTACGTACATGGGCCTCTATTGCCACATGTTTCATTGTAAAAACTCCTTATTAGACAAATAGTGAACTTACTGAATCGTCTTTATGTATGCGTCTTATGGCCTCCCCCAGAAGGTCGGACACGGACAGCACCTTGATCTTGTCAACCTTTTGGGCCGCTTCCCTCAGGGGAATAGTATTTGTAACCACCAAGGACTTAAGTACCGATTCCCTGATGCGACTTACCGCCGGGCCTGAGAGTACCGGATGTGTAATACAGGCATGGACTTCATTGGCACCGTGTTCCTTGAGGGCCTCAGCCGCCTTGCAAAGGGTGCCGGCAGTATCCACCATATCGTCCAGTATGACAGCCGTCTTCCCTTTTACGTCGCCAATAATATTCATGACTTGCGTCTCGTTAGGCCGATCCCTGCGCTTGTCGATTATGGCCAATCCAGCCCCCAACCTCTTGGCAAAGGCCCTTGTCCGCTCAACTCCGCCTGCGTCAGGAGATACCATCACCACTTCTTCCGGAAATCTATTTCTGAGATAATTGAGCAGTATCGGAGCTGCAAAAAGGTGATCCACAGGTATGCTGAAAAAACCCTGGATCTGGGTGGCATGGAGATCCATGGCAAGGACCCTCCTGGCACCCGCCGTGGTGATAATGTCCGCCACGAGCTTGGCGGAAATAGGGACTCTTGGAGCCGCCTTTCGATCCTGCCTGGCATAACCATAATATGGCAATACTGCCGTAATTCTCCTGGCTGACGCCCTTCTCAAGGCATCCACCATTATGAGAAGTTCCATCACATTATGGTCTACAGGGGGGCAAGTGGGCTGGATCACAAATACATCCGCACCTCTTACGTTTTCCCCTATTTCCACAAACACCTCACCATCGCTGAAGGTTCGCACAGATGCCCTGCCAAGAGGCATGCTCAGGTAGTCACATATTTCCTGAGCCAGGGCAGGATGGGCATTTCCGGCAAAAATCATCATATGATCTATTGGCATAGTAAAAAACCTTAATTTTTTTAATTACATCATGGCTGGGGTGGGAGGATTCGAACCTCCGAATGCGGGCTCCAAAAACCCGTGTCTTACCGCTTGACGACACCCCAATGGTCCCATTTCAGCTATAAACTCTCTGCCAAAAAAGTGTGAAGACCCTTTCTGGCTTTGAGGCTGGAAGCTGCCCTGTGGGCTTCCTCCTGCGATATGAAGGATCCGATGACTGTCGATCCACTCCCTGACATCATGGCCGTCTCGGCTCCAAGTGCCATAAGATCGGCCTTGATCAGGCCTATTTCTGGATATCTGGCCATAACTACCTTCTCCAGATCATTCCGCCACATGGCGGCTCGAATAGCCTCACCGGAGTCAAAAATAGTGTCCTCCTTCTGCTCTGTCAATACGCAATTCTCATAAGCCCATCGAGTATTTACGCTAAAACCGGGATAGACCAATACATAACATCCATGAGGGGCATCAACGACTTCAAGCTCAGTGCCTATCCCCCTTCCCACTGCTGCAGGCGCCTCAAGAAGGAAAAACGGCACATCTGCCCCGAGACTGCAGCCGAGAAAATGGAGAGACGCCCCATTAAACGGAAAGCCGGTCAGCTTGTTCATACCTTTCAGCACGGACGCCGCATCGCTGCTGCCGCCTCCCAGACCTCCGCCTATGGGAATCCTCTTTCTCAAAAGAATTTCAACCGCGAGGTCCAGACCGGATTTTTCCAGGAACAGTCTGGCCGCCCTGTATGCCAGGTTATCCGGGCCCGAGGCCAGGTTGCTGCCAGGACATTCCAGATAAATCCCTCCCCTTTTTTTCTGGTTCACAGAAATTTCAATCTCATCCCAAAGAGAAACCTTTTGGAATATTGTAAAAATGAGGTGATATCCATCCGGACGGCGGCCGTTAATCAGCAGAAACAGATTTATTTTGGCAGGGGCCAAAAGGCTCAAAGAACTCATGCGATGGTCACTTTACTGGTAACCGTTATTGCTTCTTGCCTTAATTACATGATCAGGACATAGCCTTGACATATCTCATTCGCAAATCGTAAAGTATGTGCTCCAAAAGGCCTTTTTCGTCTTCAACAAGATTTCCAGCCGTCTTTTCCTGGAGCATGGCCAGGGTATCTATAGTGTGTTGAGCAAGAGCGAGATCCTTCTTTATCTCTCCTGAGCCGAACTCGGGGATTTCACCCAGGTGGACCAGGGCTGACGTATTAAGAGAGAATATAAAGGTGGAAAAATTCACCTCAGGAAGTGGCACTGAATCAGGCCTTTCCGATTTAGTGGACCCGGAGTCTTTTGAATCTTTCTGATCTGAGACATTCTTGGCACCGTGCCTCTTGTCCGTGACCTTAAAGCCTTTCCCGTCATTGTGACTCATTGCTATCTTCTCCTTGGATTTTGAGGTATTTTCAGCAGAATCATTTCTCTGTTAAAAATTAGAACAGGAAATGCTTTTGAGCAAGTCCATATTAAACGAAATAAGTACAATCTGTGCTTTGGTGTCGAATAGTACAGGACACAAACCTTGTCTGTTTCTTTCAGTCCACCTATAATCTAAATTATCATGTCAGAAGATTCCATTAGAGATCTGTTTCCCCCTTCTGCACTGGAAGGCATTGTCTCTCCTGATATTGACCGGGAATTTCCCCCTTCTGCCAGACATGTCTGGCAAGTCTCGGATCTTTTGGCAAAGGTCCAGGGCAGGTTGAACCTCGATTTTGATATCCTGTGGGTGGAGGGAGAAATATCAAACCTCCGGCAGCCCTCCTCAGGCCATTGCTACTTTACTTTGAAGGATGATCGGACCCAGATCAAGGCGGTGTTGTTCAAGTTTCAGGCTGCCCGCCTCCCTTTTGAGCTGAAGGATGGCCAACACGTGATCTGTTTAGGAAGGCTCAATATTTATACCGGCAGGGGCGATCTCCAACTGGTGGTGGAAACCATTGAACCAAAGGGGGAAGGGGCCCTTCAAATGGCCTTTGAACAGCTAAAGGCCCGGCTGGCAGAAGAAGGGCTGTTTTCTTCTGAACATAAGCTGCCGCTTCCACTGCTTCCACAAATGGTTTTTGTCATCACATCTCCTACCGGCGCAGCAATCCATGACTTTATCCGAAATGCCAGAGAATGCTATCCGGGGGCGGACATCGTACTCTGTCCGGTGAGGGTTCAAGGAGAAGGGGCCTCCGGAGAAATGATCGATGCCCTGAGGACTGTCCAGCGTGTTGCAAGGGAAGGTGATGTTATATTGCTCACCCGGGGAGGTGGCTCGCTCGAGGATCTCTGGGCCTTCAACGATGAGACCCTGGCCCGGGAGATATTCAATTGTACCATACCTGTTGTCTCGGCAGTGGGACACGAGATCGATTTTACGATTTCAGATTTTGTGGCGGATTGCAGGGCACCTACACCCACTGCAGCGGCACAGCTCATTTTCCCTCGCAGGGAAGAGCTGATGGATAAGGTTGCAACCCTCTTCAGGAGAATGATCCTGTCAAGTCACAACAGGCTGAAAGCCGATCGACAGAGAGTTCAACTGCTCCATCATCGGCTCAAGGATCCCAAAAGGAAGATCATAGAGCAAAGACTCCGTCAGGACGACCTCAATGCCAGGCTGCTGAGGGTCATGCAAGAAAGGATTGGTTCCTGGTTCCAGAGATACCTGGACCTGCGTGAAAGGCTCGCAGTGCACGAACCCGGGAGACGGCTTTCCCTGGCAAAAGCCGAATCCTGCTCTTTATCGAGGCGTTTGATCCGGGCCGGATCGCTCTCTGTCGAGAGGAGACGCCACCTCCTTGCCGCATTGTCCGGAAAGCTGGATGCAGTGAGCCCGCTCGCAGTCCTTGCCAGGGGCTACAGCCTGGTTTACAGGACACCCGGAGGGGAGCTTGTAAGACGTGCCGAGCAGGTGGCAGAAGGTGAACGTCTTTTTATAAGACCTGAAAAGGGTACCATTCTCTGCAAGGTATTATCCGCTGGAAAAGACCGGGACAATGATGATGCCTGATAATGGCTGACCGTTACCATGAGATCAAAAAGACAAAGACTGCCATGCTGCCTGCTTACATTTTTTACGGTGTGTTTCTTTTCAGTCTTGAGCCTCAGCCAGGAGATAGAGGCCGGATCGTATCCGGTCTCGGTAAGTATGGAACCAGAGGAGATCCCTCTGGGAGGCATTGCACTGGCCAGCATAAAAATAAATGACGAAATAAAACTCCTTGATGTCAGGTTTCTTGGGGAAAAAATCCCGTACCATCCGGATCCATCCGGCCGGGGTTACTTTGCACTCCTTGGAGCAGGTCTTGATTGTGAGCCCGGAACCCATATCCTGACTGTCAAATGGCAGGGACCTGATGGTCGTCCCGACCTTTATTCACACGAAGTCCCGGTAATGGCAAGGAGCTTCCCGGTGGAACGCCTTTCCGTACCGGAACGCATGGTGGAATTTCCCCCGAAGGTCCTGGAGCGGGTGATAGAGGATCAGAAGGCCGTAAAGAGAGCATGTAACAAGATTTCAAATAAGCTCTACTGGCAAAGGCCTTTTATATGGCCTGTAAGTTCCAAAATTCTCAGCCCGTTTGGATTAAGGCGGATATTCAATAACAAGCCCAGAAGCCCTCACTCAGGAGTGGATTTAAGGGCCCCTGAAGATACTCCTATCCTCGCTTCCAACTATGGAAAGGTGGTCATGGCCAGAGACTGTTATCTGAGCGGAAAGACAATCATCCTCGATCACGGCGGAGGTCTTTTCACCCTTTATGCACACCTTGCCAGTTGTAAAGTCGGAGAGGGACAGGAAGTGAAGCGGGGCCAGGTTGTCGGTCTTTCCGGGTCCACCGGACGGGCAACAGGGCCGCATCTCCACTGGGGGGTGAGCCTCCTGGGCAAAAGACTTGATCCTGCAGAACTGATGGCCCTGCTTGGTACCCGAAGCTGCCCTTTCCCGTGATAATAAGTTTAGAAGAGGTTGGGGCATCTTCTCAAATCTACAATTCAAACTCAGCCTTGTAAAACTCCGTCTTAATCTTCTTCGACTTAAAGGCATCAATATCATCTAAAAAATCAAGATAGCTCTCAAGGTCCTGCGCATCCTGAGAATTGTTCTTCCTCATAAACGCAAGGTCATTTGAAGAAAGCAAAAGATCATTTTCAAGGTCAAGATCCTTGCTTCTTCTCTTTTCCATCAATGATGTCATAGTACCTGTCCATCTGGCCGTACTTTTCAAAGTACTTTTTGGCTGTTTCCATTTCAATTTCCGGCAGCCTGAGCAGATATTCGATATCGGCCATCTCACGCAGCGCCCGGTTCGGATCATTTTTCATGGCAAAAACCTTCAAGGCTACGAGATGTTCAGGCCTGACTACCGGTACCGTGATATCCCCTAAAATCAAAATACGTCTTGTCCGCGCAAAAATGGTTTCTGCCGTTTCCCCTCTTACATAAACAAAATCGATTCGTCCGAGACCTGATAAAGGGTGCGCGTGATTGGAGTATCCGGTGGAGGCGTGGAGGGTTTCAAATCCCAGAGATTCTAAATTTGAAATAATTTTTGTCTGGTCTTCCTGTCTAACAATAAAGTCAACGTCCTGTGTTGCCCTCACGTATCCATAGGCCTTCAGGGCAAAGGCGCCTATGAGCGCATAGTCAATTTTCTCCTGTTCAAAAAAGTCGATCAAAAGTTGAAATATTTTCTTGAAATTCATAACCGAACGCGCCTTATATTTACCCTCATCATACATCGGATTCAGACAGTAATCACGCAATTTGTGGATGTTTACAACTGAATGCTCTGCATTTGGAGTTGTCATCAAGGCCGTCAGTCTCCTATCCCAAGTAGACTACAGTCGAAACGCATTCTGCGGGAACATCTCCCAAAGAAGCATCATATTGCAAGTTCGGATCATTAATCCCAAATTATGCAGTTCAAGTCAGGCGAATATAACACAATTTTTATAATCGGTAACACAATTGGCGTTGTAATCTCTCTTTTTAGACCGTCAAGATACGGAAAATAGGTAAAAATCAGCTAATCAATCGTTCCATCCATCTCCTTTGTATCTTTACGGCCGAGGACCTTTTCCTTGAACCTGTCTGCGTGCCACGCACAGGCAGGCAGCAGGCACGCTTGTTGTAAACTCGCCAGACCTTCTCGCCAGGAGCCTTGCTGTTGGCGGCAATCACTGATAATTATAAAGATCCTCCTGAACGCTGAGAAGCTTGAGCTCCTTACGGGGCTTTTCTCCCTTGCGAACCAATTCCCGAATCACCACCAGGCGCATGTCCTTCAGGGGGAATCGGCAGATGCAACCCGCCTACGGCAAGACCCTCGCCAAACTCCCTCCAGTTGCGGATACTGAGGATCATCTTCTGGAGCCATACCTGCCGGGGTGCCACTACATAGAACTCGATCTGGCGCATCATCAGCTAATGCAGGAAGTCGAGGCTGAAGAATCCGCTATCAGCACGAAGTCTCCTGACGGTTATCTCTCCCGGCAGCTTGTGCAACATGGCCGTCAGGAAATCCTTTGCCTTACAGGCACTGGTACGGTTGCCAGACCTGAGCATACCTCCGAGATAATCCCTGGTCTCTCCTATGAAGCACATAAGGGGATGGTAGCCGGACCTGTCACGCTTCTTGGGATTGTACTCTTTTGGCCCTGTGCTGCCTGCCTGCTGCAGGCAGGCAGGCCAAAGACCGGTATGACGTGGGAATCCAGGTCCAGGGTGATGGTTTTCATGTCACGAGATCCCCTGCGGATTTTATTCAATTGCCT
>Ga0190316_1000112_pt1 | contig 20269 bp, 25 predicted proteins | sample 48701112_MG_FD_161663 | JGI IMG/M metagenome (GOLD analysis project Ga0190316, IMG submission 161663) | Hydrothermal vent sediment bacterial communities from Southern Trench, Guaymas Basin, Mexico - 4870-11-1-2_MG | ecosystem: Environmental > Aquatic > Marine > Hydrothermal vents > Sediment ... | reverse complement strand
GTTTTATTGGAAAACCTATAAAGATGGAACCTGCACAGCTTGTTTGTCCAAAATGTGGTTCTGTTCTGTTGAAAAAGTTGGAGAAAGAATAACTATTTTTTATTTTCTTCCCTTTTTTCATTTTCTTTTTTCTCTAAGTTTTTAATTCTTCTCTCCAATTCTTTTTCTTTCTTTTTCTTGCTGCCAAAAAGATTTACAAGGGATTTTCCTGCTTTTTCAATAACAGATAAACTGAGATAGATCGTATATCCAAGGACTCCAAGATAGACAAATACCAGAATAGTTTCCATATTTAGTGGAAAACTGAAACCCAAATATTTTACCGCTATTACGGGAAAAATTGCAGAAATTCCAGCAATAAGCAAATATTTGAACAAAAGTTTAATTCCTTTATAAACTAAATAAATGAAGATAAATAATAGAACAATTAATCCAATAGTTGCTACATCAAGCATCTTGGGAAATTAATAAAAAAAGAATAAGTTACCGAACTTGTTAAAGATAAATAAGATAAAAGAGATACGGAAGTCCTTGAGAAATATGTTTCTCTGCCAGAAAGTTTCATAAGTTTTTTTATGAGATATCGTTTAAAAAATCTGTAATTTGTGTTTATATATTTCAAAGCATTGGTGTAATTCCTGTTTAATCTAGCCAGATACCAATCCGTTATCTCATTAACAGAAACATATTCTCTTTTTAATCTCGTATTTCCCAGTCTAATTTCCTTCAGGATTGAATCTATATCCGGATAAGAATTTACTTGTGTTACGCTTCTTCCAATCCATTCTTTCTGGTGCGCATCTGTCCCAGCAACAATGGGTTTACCAAATTTTTTTGCAAATCTGTATGCTCTTAAATTTGAAAATTTATCAAGTCCCATCGCATTAAATACTTCTATTGCGTCGGTAAATTTTGCCCATCCTCCAAGACCTTTTTTGGCTATATCAAAAGGATGAGGAGCAATTGTTATCCCTCCCTGCTGGTGAACTTTATCAATTGTTTCAAGAACATCTTGTTTTGGTTTTATTTCTTCCGTAATTCCAAGAGCAATCAGATGCCCCTGCAAGGTTGAAATTTCTTCTCCGGGAATTATAACAAAATCATCAAATTTTAGTTTTTTAAGAGATTCAAAACTTTTAAGATTATTATGGTCTGTGATTGCAATTCCATCCAATCCCTTTCTTCTCGCTTCTTTAACCATCTCAACTGGGGAAACCAGATTCTCTTCTCCCAAAATAGAACCTTTTGAATACCAGGAATGTGAATGTAATTCAAGTAGCATAATTTTATTGATTAGGATATTAAAAGAATATATAATGTTATGGTCAATAAACTTTGTAAAAAGATTATCTTGATCTTTCTAATCTTTATAGTTTTATTTTCAGGTTGCGTAATGAATGAAAAAATTAATGAGAAAATTGCAAAATATACCTCTGGAAAAATAAAGGAACCTGTTTTAAGTTATAGTCCTCCAGAATATTCCTTTACAGCTAAAGAATATAATAATCCGGAGTATGATTTGCCTTTAACAGAGTTGCCTGAAAATTATGAAAGAGATATTGTTGAAAAATTTGGAAAGAAACTTACAAAGGAACAAATTGATACCTTATTAAATAATGGTGTTGTTATTCTTCCAGGAAATAAAGACAGATTTGAAATGGCTTATCAGGAACTTAGTGCTACAAAATGGAAAAGCAAAGATGGGCAGGGAGTTCCAATTTTTATAACAACCGATTCAATATTACACCTGTTCCACATTGAATTTAATGAACTCTTGAAGAACATAGAAATTAAAAAACTTTCCCCTATGCTGAATTCTTTTCTGGATTCTGTTATTGATGAGTCAATTGCTCAATATAATGGATTGGAAGATAAAGAATTAAAAGAATTGTCAAGAAGGAATATTGCCTATCTCTCGGTTGCAAAGAAACTTCTTGATCTAAATTTTAGAGTTCCTAAAATGGTTAAGAAAGAGGTTGAAGAAGAAATAAAGAGAATTGAGGAACATAAGGGATTTTATAAAAGTCCTCTCTTTAGCGAAGACTGTCCGGCAGAATGTTCCGATGGTTTTGTTTTTACTCTAGGTTCTTATCCAAATGGAGAAAAATGCAGTCAGGCAATAAAAGGTCCGAAAATAAATTACCAGGGAAAATACTGGGACAGCGTAGAATTTTATAAAGAGGTTTGCTCAAGGAAATGTTATTGTGAGGATTATTCACAGTACATTCCAAGGGGTCATTACACAGCGAGCGAAGAATTAAAGAGATATTTCAAATCCATGATGTGGCTCGGAAGAATGACATTTAAGGCAAGAGGAGAAAACTGGACAAAGCAGGCTGTTTTATTAACAGATGCTGTAAAATCTGCAAAAACTAAATTTGATGGAAAAGAATACAATGCGATTGATATCTGGAACAAAATTTATACCGTAACAGGATTCTTTGCAGGAGCCTCAGATGATTTGACTTTTTATGAGTATGATAAAGCAGTTTTCAATTTGTTTAACTATGAGTTTGATGAAGAGAAAGAACTGAAAAAGCAGATTACAGAAGGTATGCAAAAAGAGATAAGAAAGATGAGGGGACCAAAGATTCTTGGCGGTTTTGAGTTTGACCTAGCAGGAAATCTGAAAGACACAACTCAAGGGTTAAGATTAATCGGACAAAGATATGCAATAGATTCCCATATTCTTTCTGATTTAGTTTACAACAATGTCGGGCCTAATCCAAGTTCTCCTTATTATGAGGAAGTTTTAGACTATTGTGTTAAGACAAGTTGTTTAGGCCCGCCAGTTTGCTCCAAACCAAAGGAATTTTATTTATCCTGCGAAAATATGGAGGAAAACAGAACAAAATACTGGAATGAAGTTTGCGATGCCGCAATAGAATTGTATTGCGGTTGTTCTGGGTGTCCAGAGGATACTCCAAAGGAGATTTATGAGAAACTTTATTCTGTTTGCAGATTCATGCCTACTGGCTTAGATGTGATGTCTGCTTTAGGTTCTAAGAGAGCTGATGAAATTCTTAAAGAGCAGAAAGTATCTACCTATTGCAATTATGAAAACAAAAATCAGGAAATGAAGGAACTGGTAAATACCTATGACCAGAAAGAATGGACAAAGAATTTATATAATACATGGCTCTGGATGCTGCAACCTGTTTTAAAGGAAAAACCAGAAGGCTATCCTAACTGGATGAGGTCTCTGCTATGGAAGAACAAAGAGCTAATAACTGCCTTATCTTCCTGGGCAGAGTTAAGGCATGACACTATTTTATATGTAAAGCAGAGCTATACAAGAGCTGTTGCTATAGGTAAAACAGCAGTAGAATTCCCAATGGAAGCAAAATATTATGGTTATGTAGAACCAAATCCAGAATTATTTGCAAGGGCTAAATTCATTACTGAATTTCTGATAAAAGGTCTGGAAGAGCAGGATTGCATGACTGAAGAAGTGAAGAATTCTCTTGAGCAGAGCAGGGATATGATGGAAAGATTGCAGGAGATTTCTGAAAAGGAGCTGGAAGGAAAATCTCTAAGCGAGGAGGATTATAATTACATAGAGAATATTGATTCAACTTTCAATAAAATTATTGAGGATTTGGCCTCTGCATTGACAATTGATACAGGAAAACCTCTTGTAGGCGATTATGAAACTCACAGAAGTTTGGAAGGAAAAGATGATGCCTTCAAGACAACGATAATTGCTGATGTTCATACAGAGACAAATACAAAGAAGGCATTGGAGGTTGGAACCGGAAAGATTGACTGGATAATTGTTGCTCACAAATCAAAAGATGGAAGAATTGGTCTTGCAGTTGGTCCAATGTTCAGTTATTATGAATTCCCTTGGAAAATGAGTGACAGATTAACAGACGAGAAATGGAGAGAAATCTTGAATAAAGGGCAAGTTGAAAGACCGGATTGGATTGCCAAATTCATATAATTATGCAAAAAGGCCAGATTTTTATTCTTAGTGCACTTGGTGTTGTTATTGCCTTGTTCTTAATAATGCCAAATCTGCAAAGAGAGATTTATTTGCCGAGCACAGATTATTCTTTATTAAACAACATAGCTAAGGAATACAATTACTGGATTGCTTATTCCAGTCTGGAAGAAAATTACAATATTCTTGATTTTGGAACTTTTGTCAAGGAGCATTATCCAAATTTAGAATTTTTCTATTTGCTTGCTGACAGTAAAAATATAAAAGTTGCAAATTTTTTTGATACAAAGATAAATTTTTCAATAAACAATAAAAAATTCTCTCTTGAGCAAAATAATTCTGTTGAGATGAATTTTTCAGATGAAATAAATTTTTCTTCCAATTACAAAAATTTTAGTTACATTCCAAAAAACAAATTTTCTGGAGCAATTTTTTTGAGAATAGACAAAGGAATTAGCAAAATACAATTATTGAAGATTTTTGAATAGATATTTTTAATTAAAAACAAATTAATTTAGATGCTGCTAATTGCTGGAGTAGATTCGGGAACGAACTTTGCTCTCAGTTTGATTAATTTAGAAGGCGAATTGATTTATTTAAATTCAGGAAAAAATTTGGAGAAAAAGGTTTTGGAAATCTGCCTAAAAAATGGAAAGGTGATTGCCGTTGCAACTGACAAGAAAGAATCAAAAAAAGCAAGGAAAATTGCTGCAAGTTTGTCAGCAGAATTAATCTTGCCAAAAAGAGACTTACCAAAGTATAAAAAAATCAGGTTGATAGAAGATTTTTTCAAAGAGAAAAAATTGTTAGCAATCAAAAAACTAAACTCTCATGAAAAAAGTTCGCTGGCGGCAGCATTGTTTGCTTACAAAACATATAAACAGAAATTAAAAAAGTTTGAGGATGAGATTGGTATTGCTCCTCTATATTTAAAAGAAAAATTTATTTTGTCCAAAAGAAGAGTTAGTTGTTTTAAATGAAATAACAGATTATTTTAATTCTAAATTAATTTTTCTCCAAAACTTATGCTTATTTGATTTTGGATTTCTTTAATACTTCTCTTCATCACTTCGCTCTAGTTTATAAAATTTGATTTCTCCATTATCATTGCAGACTACAACTGGCTCTCCGTGACAGTATTTTATTTGGCATGTTCCCATTCCAATCTGACTTGGGTCAATTTCCTCTTTTAATTCTGCTGTTACATAATATTGTCCTATCTTCTCATAGATTTTACCTTCTTTTGTCAGTTCATCCAGAACTTCTTTAATTTCTTCACTCCCATATCGTAATCTATAATAGTTTATCAAATCACAGATATCAAAAAAGCCACAGCGAATGACTCGAATTGCTCCACGACCAAGACTCTGCACTCGTGGTGCTCTATCATGTTGTTTTATAATATTATAGACTTCTTTTTTTAATTCCTCTTTTCTATCTGGTTTCATGATTAACATACAAAAAAATTTTAAATATTTTATGCTTTTAAAGAATTGCAGATTTATTATTACCCAGAATGAAAAAAGAGAAATTTTAGAGAATAAAGATATTTTGATAGAAGGAGGAAGGATTGAGAAAATAGGAAACAATTTGAGCAAAAAAGATGAAGTAATAGATTGCAGAAACAAAATTGTTATTCCAGGTCTAATAAATTGCCATACTCATGCACCTATGAATCTTTTTAGAGGAGTTTCAGATAATAAAAATTTGCAAAAATGGTTAAATGAAGATATTTGGCCAAGAGAAGCAAAATTAAATGAAGAGATGGTTTATTACGGAAGTTTGCTTGCAATCGCTGAAATGTTATTGACAGGAACAACATGCTTTAATGATATGTATTTTTATATTACAGATATTGCAAAGGCTGCAGAAAAATCAGGAATTAGATGTTTTTTAGGTTCAGCTTTGTTTGACTTCTTTGATTCTGAAAAAACATTTGAAGAAATTAAAAAATCTGAAAAAGAAATCAATAGAATTCTTGAGATGAAAAATGATCGAATAAAACCAAGTGTAACTCCACATTCTGTAGAAACTTGTTCTGATGATTTGCTAATTGAATGCAAAAACTTAGCTGAGAAATATGATTTGCCAATTCATATTCACTTGTCAGAAACAGAAAAGGAAGTAAAAGAGTGCCTGAAAAAGAGGGGAAAAACACCTTTAATTTTTCTTGAAAATCTTAATTTCCTGAAGAACAAGTTTATTTCTGCTCATGGAATTCACTTAAACAAAAAAGAGATAGAACTTATAAATAAAAATAAGTGTTTTGTTGTTTATAATCCATGCTCAAATGCAAAACTTGCGAGCGGAATTTGCCCTGCTAAAGAATTGAAATATTTCTGTATTGGGACAGACTCTGTTGCAAGCAATAATAACTTAAATTTGTTTGAAGAAATGAAATTTGGTGTTTTATTGCAAAGATTAAAATATAAAGATAGTGGTGCAATGGATGCTAACAGGATATTTGATTCTGCAACAATAAATGGAGCAAAGTCTCTTGGAATAGAAACAGGAAGCATTGAAATCGGAAAGAAAGCAGATTTGGTTTTAATTGATAAGAACAATATTTTTCTAAATCCAAATTACAATATTATTTCAAATTTAGTTTATTCTTTTAATGGAAATGTATCTGATGTAATCATAGATGGAAAGTTTGTTGTTAGAGAGAAGAAAATTTTGAATTTTAAATTGGATGAAATAATTGAGAAAGTTAATGACTTTAAGTTTGTTTTGTCTTAGTCTTTTATGAAAAAAACGAAAAAAGAATTGGAATTGGAGAACAAAGAACTAAAAAAAGAACTATCAGAAAAAACAAAATTGGCAGAAACTTATTTAGAGCAGTTAAAATATTTGCAGGCAGATTTTGATAATTATAAAAAAATAGTTTTAAGAGAGAGGGAAAATTTTGTCAAACAGGCAAATGAAAATTTAATAAAAGAATTGCTAACAATCTTGGATGAGTTTGAGAGAAGTTTAGTTTTGATAAAGAATAAAGATGATTTAAGGGGATTAGAATTAATTTACAAAAACTTTCTTAAAATACTTGAAAAGTTTGGATTAAAGAAAATTGAGGCAGTAGGCAAAAAATTTGACCCTTATTATCATGAAGTTATTTTGCAGGAAGAATCTGACGAGCCAGAGGGAACGATTCTTCAAGAAATTCAAAAGGGCTATATGCTTAATTCAAAGATTATAAGGCATGCAAAGGTGAAGATTGCTAAGAAGAAAGAGAATTAAATTAATTAATATATTGGTCCACGCTTACGTTCCCATGGTTGGTAAATAATTTTTTGCATATCTTCTGTTATTCTACTCAAAGGCACCTCGACATCTTTCACAATTTCCAATATTAAATCAGGTTCAGATAATTTTTCAAAATAATCTTTGCCAGTTTCTGTCAGTTCATAATTTCCATTTTCGTCCATTTTTACAAGACCTGCGCTTTCAATAATATTTAAACCACGATATATTTGTCTTTTTGGAAACTTCTCTTTTTTAGTTATTATCTCTTCCGGGGTTTTGCATCCTTCTCCAATTTCCTTTAATACACCAAACGCCATCAATGCATATGATTGGATTTGATCAATTTCTTCTGTCCACTTTTTGGATGTTATATCACAATTCGTGTATATGACTTCATTCAAGAATCTTCTTTCAATATTTTCTACCATAAGATTAATTACAAATAAAATATTTAAGCATAAAAAACATTACGATAGAATTACGCTTTTAAAATTTTAATTTCAATATTAAAAATATGGCAAAAGAAAAAATTATTGGGATTGATTTGGGAACTTCAAATTCTCAGGCTGCTGTGATGTTAGGCGGAAAACCAACAATTATTCCTTCAGCTGAAGGAGCGACTATGTATGGAAAAGCATTTCCTTCTGTTGTTGCCTTTACAAAAGATGGTCAATTATTAGTTGGGGAACCTGCAAGAAGGCAGGCAGTTTCAAATCCTGAAGGAACAATAACAGAAGCAAAAAGAAAAATGGGAACAAATTATAAATACAAAATTTATGGAAAAGAATATACACCGCAGCAGATTTCTGCTTACATATTGCAAAAAATAAAGAGGGATGCAGAAGCATTTATTGGAGAACCGGTTAAAAAAGCGGTTATTACAGTTCCAGCTTATTTTAATGATAATCAGAGAACAGCAACAAAGGATGCTGGTAAAATAGCGGGTTTGGAAGTTGTTAGATTGATTAATGAACCAACAGCAGCAAGTATTGCTTATGGATTGGATAAAAAAAATGAAGAATACAAAATTCTTGTTTTTGATTTTGGTGGCGGAACTCTTGATGTAACAATAATGGAGTTTGGAGGCGGAACTTTCACAGTTTTATCAACATCTGGGGATACAAATTTAGGAGGTAGTGACATGGACAAAGCAATAGTAGATTATATTGTAGAAGAATTTAAAAAGCAGGAAGGAATTGATTTGAGGAATGATAAAATGGCAATGCAAAGAATAAAGGAAAGTGCAGAAAAAGCAAAAATAGAACTTTCAACAGTTCTTGAGACAGAAATTAATTTGCCTTACATAACTGCAACAAAAGAGGGTCCAAAACATTTAACAATGAAACTAACAAGGGCAAAATTAGAAGAATTGGTTGAACCAATTATAGAGAGGTGCAGAGAGCCAATAGAAAGAGCAATAAAAGATTCTAAATTGTCAAAAGATCAGATAGATAAAATTATTCTTGTTGGAGGACCAACGAGAATGCCGATTGTTCAGAGATTTCTTGAGAATTTTATAGGGAAAAAACCAGAGAGAGGAATTGATCCAATGGAATGTGTTGCTCAGGGAGCAGCAATTCAAGGTGCTGTTTTAGCAGGGGAAGTCAAAGATTTGGTTTTGTTAGATGTTACTCCTCTTACTTTAGGGATAGAAACTCTTGGTGGTGTAATGACTCCTTTAATAGAAAGAAATACAACAATCCCTGTTAGAAAAAGCCAGATTTTTACAACAGCATCAGATTTCCAAACAGCAGTAACAATTCATGTGTTGCAGGGAGAGAGACCAATGGCAAAAGACAATACAAGTTTAGGACATTTTAATTTGGTTGGTATTCCTCCAGCACCAAGGGGAGTCCCTCAGATAGAGGTAACCTTTGATATAGACTCAAGCGGAATATTAAATGTTTCTGCAAAAGACTTAGGAACCGGAAAAGAGCAGAAGATGACAATTACAGCATCAACAAAACTTTCTGATGAGGAAATTAATAGAATGATAAAAGAGGCAAAGGAACATGAGGAAGAGGATAAAAAAAGAAGAGAAGAGGCAGAAATAAGAAATAATGCTGATTCTTTGATTTACACAACAGAAAAAACTTTGTCAGAATTAGGAGACAAACTGGGAAAAGAACAAAAAGAAAAAATTGAAAATAAATTAAAGGAGATGAAAGAGGTTCTGAAAGGAAAAGATATTGGCAAAATTAAAGAAAAAATGGAAGAACTAACAAAAGTTGTTCAGGAGGCTGGGGCATCAATTTATCAGCAAACTGCAAAACAAGCAACAAAACAAGCAGAGGAAAAACCACAGGATGAGAAAGTTGTTGATGCTGAGTATAAAGTTGAGGATGGGAATAAAGATAAAAAGTAATTGAATTCCTTCTTGATAACAAAATTTTTTGCATAGATTAGATAATGGCAAAAGACTATTATAAAATCTTGGGTGTAGATAGAAATGCTTCTCAAGAGGAAATTAAAAGAGCTTTCAGAAAACTGGCGAGAAAATATCATCCAGATATTGCTGGAAAAGAAAGTGAAGAAAAATTTAAAGAGATTAATGAAGCTTTTCAGGTTTTAGGGGACCCGCAGAAAAGGGCTCAATACGATAAGTTTGGTGCTGAAAGTTTTAGGCCAGAAGATTTCACAGATTTCAGAAGTTTTAATTTTGATGATTTATTTAGAGATTTTGGGTTTGGGGATATTTTTGATGTATTCTCTAATAGAGGAAAAAGTGGTCCAAGACCTGGTTCTGATTTGAGATATGACATTGAAATTTCTTTAGAACAAGCTTTTTCAGGGCTCACAACAAAAATAGAGATTGAAGTAAATTCAATCTGCAAAGAATGCAAAGGAACTGGAGCAAAGAACGGAAAAATGAAAACTTGTCCTAATTGCAATGGAACAGGACAAATAAAGAGAATTCAAAGAAGTCCTTTTGGTCAGAGTATTTTTATTACAACTTGCGAAAAATGCAAAGGGTCTGGAAAGATAATTTCTGAAAAATGTGAAGTTTGCAATGGAACAGGTAGAGTAAGAAAGAAGAAGAATATAGAAGTTAAAATACCAAAAGGAATTGAAGACGGTTCATATTTGAGAATTGAGGGCCAAGGGGAACCAGGTTATAATGGAGGAGCTCCAGGAGATTTATATGTAGTAGTTCACATAAAACCCCATGAAATTTTTGAAAGGAGGGGAAATAATCTGTTCTGCAATGTAAAAATTCCTCTTTTAAAAGCAATTCTTGGCGGTGAAATTAAGGTTAAAACAATTGATGGATATGCAAAAATTAAATTGCCAAAAGGAACCCAGAGCCACACAGTTTTCAGATTAAAATCTCAGGGAATGCCTGATTTACATACTGGGAGAAGAGGGGACCAGTTAGTAAAGGTTATTGTAGAAATTCCAAAAAAACTCAACAAAGAACAAGAAGAATTATTAAGAAAAATGTTTGAAAAGGAAGATACAACCACAACTAAAGGATTCTTTAATAGAATGAGAAGATTTGTATATTAAAAATTTAAATTTAATTTTATGAGGTCTATAGGAATAGATGTAGAATTCCCAAAAGAAAAATGCGAGAGCAAGGATTGCCCTTTTCATGGAAACTTAAAAATAAGGGGGAAAATTTTGAAAGGCAAAGTTGTATCTTTAGACCCCGAAAATACAGCAATAATTGAAAGGAGATATTTAAAATTTGTTAAAAAATATGAGAGATATGAGAGGAGAAAGAAAAAAATAAGCGTTCACAAACCGAAATGCATTAAATTAAAAGAAGGAGATGAAGTAATGGTTGCAGAGTGCAGGCCTATTTCCAAAACAAAGAGGCATGTTGTGATTAAAAGGGTTTAAGTTTTTTGTTTTAATCACAAATCAGTATTAAGTATATTGTATCAAATTTTCTTTTTCTTTTTCTAAAAAGTTTTCATATTCTTTCAAAATTTCATCTTTGCTCTTTTTGTATGCACTTTCTATGGTTCTTCTTATTATCAGTTCATATCCTAAAAATATCTGCCTCTTCTTTTTTTTATCTTTTATAAGGTCTGCTATAATTCTTCCAAGGCTACTATTAAAACAGCAACCAACATAATTTGTTATTAATTCATCGAAATCTGTTAATTTTCTTAAATCTCTTTTATCATAAGGCACTTCTTCCCATACGGTTTTATTATAAAAGTTTATATATGTGTGGAGATGACTGGCAGCTTTAGAAAATACTTTTGGCAATATAGTATTTTCAGCAAATGCTAGAAAATCGAAAAAATTATTTTTGGTTATTTTTCGGTCATAATTTAGACAAATTTCATAAAATGTAGTTGTATAGTATTTGAAAACTTCCGTTAAATGAGAATTTATTGAACTCTCTATTATCAACTTTGTAAACAAATCCTCCATAAATAATTTTGCTTAAATTTACTTAATTTGCTGGCCTGTTCTTTCAGTTACACATTACTTTATGAGATTTATTTTTAAGAAATTAAATTATGGTGTATTTTCCAAAAATGACTTATAGTATATATAAAGCAGTAAAAGATATAAAGCCAAATTCTTATCAGTATCCTTATCTTTCACGGCCTATTTTTATTCCATATCCATATATGAAGATTGAAAAAATTTTTTTGGATGAATCCGAAATTATGAAAATTATCGATAGAGTCCATACAGAAGTTGGGAATCAGGATTATGCAGCATACCGGACAACATTAAATTTATTTGGAAGAATAGAAAGAGGAGAATATGAAGCATATATCAGTGAGGAATGGGAAGAGTTATCAAAAAAGGTAATCTTGAAAAACAAGGAACAGATACCTGAGAAACTAAATGTTTTGAAAAAAATTAAAAAGTTTGTCAAAGAATATATAAAAGAAGTAAATATTGAAAAGATCGGTGATCTCAGATTCTCTGTAAGGAATAGCGGATTGGAAGATTTGTATCAAATTGAAGAAGCTTGTAAAGCGGGTTGCAGTCTTATAATCTCCTCAGATTCTGGTATTTTAAGAAGGAAAAATAACAAACCGATTGGCGTTTCAGTTGAAGCATTACTTCATGATTCTCTTTCACCTTTCTGGAAAGAAACCTTTCACTTTATAAGTTATGTACCAAACTCAATTTTAGAAAATAAAGTTCCTTTTGAATCTTCTTTTGAAGTTCAAGCTATTGCTTAATTTAGTCTTCATTAAATTTTCTTAGCCAATTCCTCTAACCTTTTAATTCTGTCTTCAGTTTTAGGATGGGTTGAAAATAGTTTTGATATTGCATCTGCTTTGAAAGGATTTACAATAAATAGGTGGGAGGTTGCTGAATTTCCTGTTATTGGATTCGCAAGCACAAAACTTTCTATTTTTCTCAAAGCATTTGCAAGACCTAAAGGATTCTTTGTTATAATGCCTGCTGAATAATCCGCTTCATATTCTCTTGTTCTTGAAATTGCCAACTGGACGATTGCGGCTCCGATTGGGGCAAAAATAAGGAGAGGAAGTAATATCAAACCATCTCTATTAGAGTCTCCCATAAACAAACTCCACCAAGCAATATTTGCGAGAAAAGAAATCGCTCCTCCTATTGTTGCAGCCATTGTTGAAATTAAAATATCATGATTCTTTATATGGGAAATTTCATGGGCAAGAACACCCTCAATTTCCTCCTTGTTCAAACTGTTGATTAAACCCTTTGTAACAACAATGGCGCTGTTTTTCTCATTTCTTCCAGTTGCGAAAGCATTTGGAACTTGAGTATTTATTAAATATAATTTGGGTTTTTGAATCTTTGCCTTTTTTGCGAGTTTTGAAACAATTTCTTCTATTTCTTTATTTTTTAATTTTTTTGCTCCATACATGTTCAGAACAATTTTATCGGAATACCAGTAAGAGAAAAAATTAAAGAAGGCCGCGAAAAATAACGCAATAACTGCTCCTGAAATTCCAGCAATCAAAAACCCAGCTCCTAAAAAAATTCCGGTTAACAAACTCAGCAATATGGTTGTTCTAAAGAAACTCATAATATGTCTAAATTTTTATTTAAAATAAGTTTGCATATCTTACAATATTCAACTTCAAGTTCTTCCATTTTTAAATTTCTTGAAATTATCTTTTCCGAGAGTTCTTCTATTTTCTCTTTTACTCCCGGTTTTCTTTCCAATTCCCTTACTTTTTTGCCCCTTACCTGCTTTTTATAGAGAGCAACAGCCCCCTGCGACAGATACAACTTATTTGCAATTTCCTGCTGTGTAAGTCCAAAGTTTATCAATCTATTTGCAATTATTGCTCTAATTGCCGGCAGGTAATCATTAACAAAAATCTCGCACCTCATAATATATTTAATTACACTGTTATATAATAAAACTTTACTCACTTCTTTTCTTCAAGTTCACCAATACTTTCAAGAAATTTTCTTGGATTCGCATTGTACTGCGCAAGATATTTTCCAACCTCTTTATAATCTAAAATTTTGTTCTTTGCAAGCCACTCTAAAACCTTTGCTTTGTTTTTTATATCTTCTTCCATCTTCTCTTTTTTCATTCCTGTCCTATCAACAATATTTTTTAAAACAACAGATTTGTTTATAATTCTGAATTCATCATTTTTTGGCTCCCATTTTGCAAAAGTATTTATTATTGGTCTCTTTGTTTTGTAATCCATCGCAGCTATTTCTTCTATTGAAGTTACTCTCCTCAATGTTTTATCTTCAATTTTCACCCTTGAAATAAAAATAATTATGTCAAGGATTTCTAATAAAGTAGCAGGTAGATTAATTGGTTCTGTAATAAGTCTGTCTATTAATGTGTCTATACTCTCTGCATGTATTGTTGCAAGACCTGGATGGCCTGTAGCCATTGATTGAAATAAAACAAATGCTTCTTTCCCTCTAACTTCTCCAACAATTATTCTATCCGGTCTCTGTCTCAAACTTTCTCTTAATAAATCAAACAAAGTCACAGAACCTCTTCCTCCCACTGTTAATGATGCTCTCGCAACTTCTGGAACCCAGTTTGGGTGTGGTAATTGCAATTCACCTGTGTCTTCTATGCTTACAATTTTCTCTTGCGGTTTTGCTAATATTGAAATTGAATTCAAAAGACTTGTTTTTCCAGAACCTGTCCCTCCAGAAATCAGAATAGACCTTCCATTTTCAAGAGCAAACCAAATATAAGCCATTAACTTAACATCGCAGGTATTATAAAGAATATGCATTGGTGGTGTAAAAGGGTCTTTAGAAAACTTTCTTATTGTGAAATTACTCCCCCTTCTCGCAATATCGGTCGCCAAAGTTGCCTGAACCCTACTATTATCCGGCAAAATTCCATCAAGTAATGGATGAGCCATAGAAATATCCTTTCCGCACCTCTGCGCTAATTTCATTACAAAAGAATCCAGTTCGTTTCTAGTTTCAAAAATTATATTAGTCCTCAAAGAACCAAATCTTGGGTCCCTGTGCACAACATAAATAGGAATATTAACCCCATCACAAGAGATATCTTCTATATTATCATCTTGCAATAAGGGTTCTACTTTATTGAAACCAAGGAAATCTCTATAAACATAATACCTAAAAATCTTGATCATTGCTTCAGGCAAACTCAATCTAAAATATTCCATAGCATCATCAATTTTCTTAAAAAGATAGTTTCTTGCCTCAAATTTTTTCACTGCTGCAAAATCTATATCTATTTTTTCTCTAATATATTCTTTTATCATTTCCAGAACTTTTTTATCCTCTTCTGTTATCTCAGGCTCTACAACATTGTAGTTCAATTCATTTCTATTTTTATTCCAAAAAATATGAGCATAAGCAAAAATCTCTTCTCCCCTTCTTGGATTTTTTGGTATTAAAGGATATTTAATATTTATTCTTTGCAAATCTTCTTTTTTAAATTTCTTTTCTATTGGTTTTATTTCGGATTTTATTTCTGGAAAAGGCAAACCTTCTATTCTAACTTTTTTCTTTTTTGGTGGTATTGATCTAAGGGATGGAGGGAAATATCCTTCTTGAAATTCAGTTTCTTTTTTGACCTTTACTTCTTCAACTTTTGCTTTTTCTTCCTTTTTCTTAGGAGGAATATAAGTAAGCACAATTGGTTTTTTTCTAAAAATAATTTTTCTCTTTCCCTTAATTTTTATTTTCTTTACCATAATTAAAAAGAGTGCATAATAATTACCAATAAATATTATTATAAAGGCTGTGCTACATTAAATATTTTACACATTATCTTGAGAAATTTCATATCTAATTTATCTAAAAATAGTTTATACAGGAATACAGCATCTTCCATGTTTTTATTTTTAATTAATGAAGGTATCTCAATTTCTGGTGTTCTGATATTCAGTTTTATGTTATCTAAAAAAACAATAATAAAAGTTTTTAATGTTAATCTTTCTAATTCTGTATGTGTAAATGAAAAAGTTATATACGGAATCGGCAACTCTTTCCAATATATTTTTATTGTTTTCTTATTAATCAAATCTTCAAATAAATCTTCCTTTTCTTTTTTGAAATGAAAAGAATTTTTAGATAATGTGTTGAAAAACTTCGCAAACTTGTCAAAAGTTATTTTTTCTGATAAAACATGTATCTCGTCCGTCCAATTATTCTTTCCAAATAAAATAGTTATATACTTTCCATAGATTACATTTTTTAAATCAGTATTTTTTGCAAAGTTTACAACAACCTCATCTATAACCGAAAGTTTTTTATTAATCTTCAAATAATCTACATTCATCTTCTTGACAAAGTTATATTCTCTCCTCTTGCCTCTAAAACAAAATATCTGGCAGAACTTGTTGCCTCCCCTTTTATGGTTTTATTCAGTTTTGGGGGTTTAATTTCAATTCTCTCATCTGTTCTAAAATTAGAAACTGAAATATTATTTGATAAAGAAATAACATATCTTTCTTCAGATAATTTTCTTGGAATTTCAACAATAAGATTGCAATCAACATTTTGAATATTGCTGCACAAATAAGTTTTTGTTGTTGCCATTGAAACCAAATTTGCAATCATATAATATTGATCTCTTTCTGTTTGTTTCTGCAGCGAAGTTACAGTAAAATAAATTATTCCTGCAACAGATAATGCCAATAATGCTCCTATCCCAAATAATAAAAGTTCATTAATTGCTATATACTGTCCCCGCATAAAATATAAAAGTTTTTATCTAATATCTAACCAAATAATAGTTTTTGTTATTTTTCCTCTTTCTTCACCTAATTTTTTAATTAATAATCTTGAATTTTCAGAACCAACCATAGTTGCATTTCCCGGGGTTACAATATCTAAAATATAAGTTTTTGTATCTGAAGTTAAATTTCTGTAAATTATTTTGTAAGTTGTTATAGTTGCATATTCCTCAAATTGATCTACCTGAACTCCAATAACAGAATAAGAGTCTTTCCCCCAAATTCCATTTGTTAAATTACAGTTCCTGCTAAAACAAACAAATCCTTCTTCTGTATAAATACTTCCCCTAGTTTTTAGAGAGAATTCTATCGTATTATTCTCAGGATTTATAGAGATTTCACCAGGAAGATTAAAAATTAATTCCTCCGTTCCTCCAAGTTTCGCCACCTCATCAATTTTTTTATCTAATTCTCTGAGAAAATCTTCTGCTTTATTTAAAGTTATTGCATCAATATTTTTTTGAATCATTGGCATTCCCCATTCATAAGCAATTCCAGTAAGTACAGCAAGAATACCTATTATTATAATAGAAGAAATTATTGGTGCTAAACCTTTGAATCTTTTAGTCCTCATAATTATAAATAAAAATAAAACTTGCAAATCGTTTTAATTGCGGCTGCCGGGATTTGAATTCCTTGTAAAAAACTCCACCCGGGTCACAGGCTTTTTCCATTTTTTTAAAAATGGGAAGCCTGTATCCTGACCGCTAGACTACAGCCGCATAACAAAATTATCTATTTTATTTTTATGATTGAAATAGATGGAAGTTATCTTGAAGGAGGAGGGCAAATTTTAAGAACATCTTTAGGTTTATCTGCTTTGACAAAGAAACCAATTCATATTTTTAACATTAGGGCAAGAAGACCAACACCTGGATTAAAGGCTCAGCATCTCTCTGTTTTATTGGCAATAAAAGATTTATGCAATGCAAAATTGAAAGGTGCAAAAATTGGTTCAAAGGAAATTTATTTTTTCCCGAATAAAATTGACAAAGATAAATTGAAAATAAGAATTGAAACTGCTGGTTCTGTTGGATTAGTTTTGCAAACAATTTTTCTTTCATCTGTTAACACAGATCAAAATTTAAGAATTAGAATAGAAGGAGGAGGAACTTTCGGAAAATGGGCTCCTTCAATTATTTATCTTCAAAAAGTTTTTTTGAAAACTTTGGAAAAATTTGGATTTCTTGCCAAAATAGAAGTTTTAAAACATGGATTTTATCCAAAGGGAGGGGCGAAGGTTGTTGCAGAAATTTATAAATCAAATTTGAATGGGTTTGTTATTAGAAGAGTAATAAAAAAAATTGAAGGAATTTCAATTGCTTCTGAAAATTTAAAAAATAGAAAAGTTGCAGAAAGAGAAGTTGAAGGAGTTAAGAAAATTATTGAAAACCTTAATATGCCTGCTGAAATAAAAACAGAATATGTTTCTTCACTGTCGGTTGGAACTGGTGTTGAACTCTGGACAACTCCAACAATTTTAGGAGCAAATTCTCTTGGAGAATTTATGAAATCATCTGAGAATGTTGGAAGAGAAGCAGGAGAATTACTTGCTAAAGAAATCAATTCAGGAGCAACAGTTGATAAACACCTTGCAGACCAGTTAATTCCTTTTATGGCTCTTGCAGATGGACACTCAAGCTACAAAGTTTCTGAACTGACAAATCACACAAAAACAAATATTTGGGTCACTGAAAAATTTATTGATAGAAAATTTAAAATTAAAAAAATTGGAGAATTGTTTGAGGTTTTTGTTTAGATTCAGAATTATCAAATTAATTCAAATTTCTTTAATAATTCTGTAGTGTTATATACCTTAATTCCATGCTTTATAGATTTAAATCTTCTTTCATTAGACCAAATTCCTATATCAAATCCATATTCTTTAAACCAAAGTGCTAAAGCCAAGTACGGAGTATCTTTTAAGTGAGGAAATAATAATTTAGCTGCTTTAGGAGCAAAATCTTTGAATTTAACTTCATCAACAATTTTAACAAATAATTTCAAATCTTCTAAGAGACTAAAGAATTGTGATTCAGAAATCTTAGATTTAGAACAGATTTCTTCTCTATGTTTAATTAGTTCTTTAATGCATAATGATGGTGTGTATAATTTCAATAATTCAAAAGAGCTGATTAATTCTCTTGTTTTAGTTCCACTTTTGAAAAAAGAAAATAAGACATTCATATCAACAACAAGTCTCATTCTTTATAGCCATCCTTTCTTTTTCCATTCTTCTAATATTTCTTGTTCAGCAATTTTAGATAGATTTTTGCAATCTTCATCTGTAAGTTCAGAATTCTTCAATAATTTGTTCCATTTCTTTAACAGTAAATCTCTTGTTAATTTAAGCTCTATGAAAAATCTAATATCTTCTTTTAATTTATCTCTAGATTTTTTATCAAGTTTTATCCCAGGAACTTTAACAATCAATTCCATAATACTTATTTTTTAGAATTTAAAGAGTTCAATTTAGGATAAAAATCTCAATAAAAAATAAAATACCTGTTTATTAAACTTCCTCAATCTTAATACACTGAGCAGGGCAAACCTCTGCAGCCTCTTTATTGCATCCAACTTCCTCTACTTCTGTTTTCTTTGGTTTTGCCTTTCCATCTTCTCCTATTTCCCAATTGTCACAGACAGAAACACAGGCTCCACAACCAACGCACTTTTCTCTATCTTGAATTATTTTGAACATTATTTAAATTAGAAAAAATATTTATGAAAGAAGTTTTTGAAGTTGATAAAGAGAAAGAGCAAGAAATAAAAAAAGATGAATTATTGAGCAAACAAAGTTTGATTTTTAGAGAAATTGAAGGAAAATTTTACCTTATAATTGATGGAAGCGAAGAAGCAATTAAAAAACTGAAAGAAGAATTTAACTTAAAAATCCCAGATAATAAAGAGAAGATTTTAGAAGAAGTTGAGAAACAAGAGGAAAAAGCGGTCCAAGGCTTTGGAAATATTTTTGCATGATGTCAAAAGAATTTTTGGAATAACTAAATTTCAAAATATTTTTTAACAAGATAGGAATTCAATTCCTTATTTTTGTTTACTTCTTCAATTATTTCTTCTTCCTTAAGAATTCTAATTTTCTTTTCTGAAATTCTTTTCGGAATCTCATTTTTGTTCTCTTTTAAGAAATGTTTTATTGCTGTTTCAACATTTAAAAATTTTCTTTTTACATCCACAAAAAATTTGTTGTTCTCTATATAGGGCTTGTATTTTTCTCCAATATATTTTTCAAGAAAATTGTTTACTTCTTTAGAGAAAATTGAAGGACCATCCTTCTTTTTGAATTTTGATAATCTTCTATTTTCTATTTCAAAAATAATAAATGCTTTTTTTATTTCATCTGTCCAGGAAAAATATCTGAGAACAGAAAAATCATTTTCTTTTAAATATTTTGCTAATTTTTTAGCAAATTTTCTTATCTGCGGATACAAATTTTCAGGAATAATATCAGGAGGTTTAAATTTAATTCCAGCAAAATCCGTCCCTCTTTTATCTTTTAATTTTTCTATTAGAAGATTTTTTGCATGTTTTTTTTGGACAGGGAATGTTTTTGTTTTCAAGTATCTAATTGCTTCAAGTTTTAATCTAAGAAAGTTTTGAGGAGATAAAGAAGCTGCAACATTTCTGTTTTTATCTACAGGGTCAATAACAATTAAAGCATCATCAAATTTTTCTCTTGCCTCCTTTTTTTCTAAAAGATTTTCAATATCTATGCAATCTCCAAAGTTTAGTTTTGATATTCCTTTCATACATCTTTCAAAAGTCCCGTAGTTAATAATTAGAAGTTCGCATAGATACCCGCTTAATCCATTATGCTTTGCATCTGCTCCGTAAATACCAATCTGCTTGCAAAAATATTTCATTAATCTTGCATGGTCAACCTTATATCCAGTTAGATTTT
>Ga0190316_1000111_pt1 | contig 20277 bp, 18 predicted proteins | sample 48701112_MG_FD_161663 | JGI IMG/M metagenome (GOLD analysis project Ga0190316, IMG submission 161663) | Hydrothermal vent sediment bacterial communities from Southern Trench, Guaymas Basin, Mexico - 4870-11-1-2_MG | ecosystem: Environmental > Aquatic > Marine > Hydrothermal vents > Sediment ... | reverse complement strand
TTCTCCTTAATGAAGAAGTTTTAAAAACAGTTAAAGATAAATCCTTTTTAATTTATTTAAAGGAATGGCTTATTAAAAAATATAAATGGCTTTAATTATCTAAGAATGATTCAATATAAAGTGAAAAAATGAGGGGGAAAATCGATTGGAAAAATATTGGATTAAAATGTGGTATAGAGTTTCATCAAATGCTTAATACTAAGCATAAGCTTTTTTGTAGATGTCCTACAATTATCAGGAAGGATGACCCGCATTTTATATTTAGAAGAGTGCTTAGACCTACTATGAGTGAGATGGGAGAAATAGATAAAGCTGCACTATTTGAATTTAGAAAACATCGATTCTTTCAATATGAAGGTTATAATGATACGACATGCTTAGTTGAAATGGACGAGGAACCACCTCATAGTATTAATGAAGAAGCCATAAAGATAGCTTTAGAGATAGCTCTACTTTTACATGCCAATATAGTTGATGAAATACATGTGATGAGGAAAATTGTGATTGATGGATCAAATACTTCAGGATTTCAGAGGACGGCACTTATAGCCTTAAATGGATATATCAAACTCGGTGAAAAGAAAATCGGCATAAATACTATATGTTTAGAAGAGGATGCTGCAAGAAAAATTTCAGAAGATGAGGAGAAAGTAGTGTATAGGTTAGATAGATTAGGTATACCTTTAATAGAAATTGCTACTGCACCTGAAATTTCAAGTCCTGAAGAAGCGTTAAATGTTGCTTTAAAAATCGGACAACTTCTCCGTATTACTGGGAAAGTAAAGAGAGGATTGGGTACTATTAGACAGGATTTAAATATTTCTATAAATGGGGGTAATCGAGTTGAGATAAAGGGGGTACAGCAATTATATTTGATAAAAAAAGTCGTGGAATATGAGGCATTACGTCAGATAAATCTGATAAAGATAAGTGAAATTCTTAAAAAAAGAGGATTAACCCTTAAAAAATTAGAAACAGATATGAAATATATTGATCTTACAGAAATATTTTCCAATACCAAAAGCAGATTAATTAAAAATATTTTAAAGAAGCGAGGAATAATTATCGGAATTAAAATGCCTATGTTTAAAGAAATGTTGGGATATATTATTCAACCTAATCGGAGACTTGGTACCGAATTTGCAGATAGAGTAAAGATGCAAACTAAGTTGAGGGGTATAATACATAGCGATGAACTGCCTAAATATGGGATAAGTAAAGAGGAAATTAAAAGAATTTCAAAGAAATTAGACATAGATAAGAATGATGCCTTCATACTAATTGCTGGCGAGAGCGAAGAGGTTTATAAAGCTATTTCAGTGATATTGGAGAGAGCAAAGGATGCTTTAAGGGGAGTCCCAGGTGAAACAAGAGCTATAAATCCTGATGGTACTACACACTTTACTCGTCCTGTTCCCGGAGCGGCAAGAATGTATCCGGAGACTGATATTAGACCATATAGAGTAAATAAAGAATTACTGAGAAAGATTAGAGAAAATTTACCCGAATATCCTGAAGAAAAGCTTAAAAAATTTGTTGAAAAATATGGGTTAAGTGAGCAGCAAGCAAAAGAAATGATAACATCATATCATTTAGACATATTTGAGAAAATTATGGAAAACATTAAAATATCTCCTTCTATAGTTGCTACTACACTTGAAGGTACATTGAAAAGTTTGCGGAGAGAGGGGATAAAAGTAGATAATATTACTGATAAGCATTTATATGAGTTATTTAAAGCTCTTGCAGATAATAAAATAGCTAAAGAGGCTATTCCTAAAATACTTGTATTTCTTGCTGAACATGAAAATGCTTCCATAGAAGATGCTATAAAGTCATTAGGGTTAGAAAGAATCAGTGAAACGAAAGTTGAGGAAATGGTAAGAGAAATACTTAAGGAGTATACAGATCGATTAAACTCTATGGGAAGAGATAAGATTATAAACATTATTATGGGAAATATTATGAAGAAAGTTAGAGGAAAAATTGATGGAAAAATAGTTTATAAGATAGTTAAGAATATAGTGATGAAATATGGCAAATAAAGTGGTTCTCGTTTCTGGGCCATCCGGATGTAGAATATACGAAAAGTTAATTGAGGTGAAGAGATTCGGGGAATCCATGAATAAGAAAGTTCATCTTATACGGATATTTGATGAAATGAGAAAGATTGAACCTAAACTTGATGAGAGGACTATACTAAATTATCCTGCTGATAGGCTACAGAATTTAAGGTATGAAGCTATAAGTAGAATTAAAGATAAAATACATAGCGAAGAAGGGTTATTTTTAGTTCGTACTCCAGTTATATTTTATTGGTCTGGAAACATAATTTATGGATTAAGCTATAGTGATGTGGAGGTACTAGACCCGGATTTATTTCTAGTTATAATTGAGGATGTTATGCGGGTAAAATATATAATGAAAAGGGATCCTCAGTGGAAAATACAAAGTTTTTCCCTTCGTGAATTGGTTTTTTGGAGAGCAGATGAAATAGCACGTACACAAGAATTTGCAAGGTGGAGAAGAAAAGATTTCTATATAATCCCCAGAGAACATTCTGTAGAAGTTATATATGATATAATTATGAATCGAGAATATAAAAAGGTTATATATACAAGTTTTCCTATTAGTGGTGTACCTCCAAATAAATTAGAGACACTTCTTAAGGCCAAGAATAATTTCATAAGGAAAATAAGCAGTAAATATATAGTCTTAGATCCATATACTATTAAAGAAGGAATTCTCTCTTTTAAACTTGAGGAAGCATTAAAGAATAATTCAAATGAAATAGTTTTCCAGACAGAATATAGTGATGGTATACAACACTTCGCTTTCAGTGTGAATGAGGTAAATGATGCTATAGAGGCCATTGAAAGACAAATTGTTGAAAGAGATTTAAATATGGTGGAAAGCGCTGATATCGTAGTTTTCTTTAACCCTATAGGTGTATTATCTCCCGGGGCTGCGTGTGAAATGATGCATGGATATAGACTAGGTAAGAGAGTATATATGCTTTGGGGTGGAGAATCAAGACCAAGTCCCTTCTATACAGCTAATTGCCATAAAATCTTTAGAGAAGAGGAAAGGCTAGTAGAATACTTGATGAAATAAGTTCATATAGCTATTCGTCTTCTTTCCATCTATATCCACATCTAATACATGTATAAAATCGAGTACTTGGTTCATCGGCGCTTCTCATTTGTCTTATTTCGTAATAGGCTTTATGATATCCACATTTAGGACATGTAATATTTATTTTTGGTAAAATTGATACTTTTATATCTCTATCAATTATAAGAATTTTCTTTTTACTTTTCTGTTTTTTTGTCTTACTTATACCTATTTTCTCATTAAAATCGGTATACTCTATGTATCCGCATTTTAAGCATTTTAAAATTCTTTTCCCGTCTATATATTGTGGAAGCAATATAGAACCACATTTAGGACAAAATTTCATTGTAACTCCCTCATGTAACTGGTATCAGTTGAAGAGGCGATAATAACATTTTTATCTTAACTATTTCAGCCTTTCGCAGTGGATAAATTTTTCTACACGCATTATATATCTCAGAAGCAATTTTTCCCAAAACTGCTTCTTGTATAAATTCATCAAAATTTAATTGAGAAGCTTTTCCTTCAACTACCTTTTTCATAATTTTCCTAATCTCCTTCTCCTGACTAGTTTTTATTCTATGAGTAGCTATAGTCATAGCAGTAACTCTAAGAGGTATATTGTCTTTAGTATATATATTAAAAATCCCTTCTATTTTTGTGGAACCTCTACGTACTAGGCTTTTAACATAGTCTCTAGTTAACATGTATCCTTTAAATTGTGTATAAGCCTTATTGTCTTTAACTCTAGTAATTTGAAACTTTAGTTTTATAGGTAGTTGCGAGTAATCTTGTGTGATTTCGTAAAGACTGATTTCAATAGTTCTACCTAATACCTTTTCATCGGAGTCAGAAGGTATTTCTGCGATTTTTCTTAATCCAAAAGTTGCTGGAGAATATACTTCATACCATTTCTTCAGACCCCATTTGTCCTTTTTCCTTACTTTTGATGACATAGCTATACACCATATGCATAGTAAACTAAATATACTTACTTATAGCATGTATATATTAATTTTCATCATTTCAAGTTTTTTTAAGAAACATGTCTATTACGTCGCTTAAACCGGGTTTTGACGCTTCAGTTATTTCAAATTTTATCTTTACAACTGGTTTATTTATTTTAATTATTCTAGAAAGATCACTAGGAGTTCCCAAAATTACGGTATCTGCGGGTACCTTATTAATTATTTCTGCAAGTATTTGAATTTGTTGTCTATTATATCCTATGGCTGGTAAAATATTTTTTATCTTATATTTTTCATAAATTTTTCTAAACTTTTTATTTAAATATGGCATTGGATCTATTATTTCTTTAGCATTGTATTTTATTGCTGCAATATATCCGGCTCCATACTTTAATCCTCCATGAGTTAGGCTTGGCCCATCTTCAACTATGAGTACTTGTTTATTCTTTATTAATTCTGGGTTATCAACACTTACTACTGAGTTAGTCTTTACGATTAATGCGGATTTATTTATCTTTCTTATTCTATCTACAGCATCATCTATTCTTTTTTTATCAATTAAGTTTACCTTATTTATAACTATTACGTCAGCTAAGATTACGTTTATGGTGCCGGGATAAGAGTTTATTCCTAAATCGTGTCTAAGAGGATCGACTACAGTGATATAAAGGTCTGGTTTTAGGAATGGAGTATCGTTATTGCCCCCATCCCATATTATAATATCTGCTTCTTTTTCAGCAATTTTCAATATCTTTTTATAATCTATACCACTATAAACAATATTTTTCATTAAAAGATGTGGTTCATATTCTTCTCTCTCTTCGATTGTTGTCTCATATTTATCTAAATCTTCAAAAGTTTCAAATCGTTGAACTATTTCTTTTTTTAAATTTCCATAAGGCATTGGATGACGGATTATTACATATTTTAATTTCCTCTTCCTTAAGATTTTTGAAATATATCTTGAAACGCTACTTTTACCGGCGCCAGTACGAGAGGCGCATACAGCTATTATAGTTTTCTTAGATTTTAACATAGTTTTAAATGGTGTTAGTAGTCTAAAGTCAGCGCCACTAGATAAAACTAAAGAAGCTTTATACATTAAGTCTTCATAGGTTAAATCACTATAGGATAAAATCACTTCATCTACTTTATATCTTGAAATAATTTCCCTAATATTTCTTTCCGATAGAATCGGTATACCATTTGGATAAAGTTTACCGCTAAGTTCAGGAGGATATATCCTATTTTCTATACCAGGTATTTGTGAGGCTGTAAATGCTATCACATTATATCTTTTATCATTTTTGAATAACACATTAAAGTTGTGGAAGTCTCTGCCACCAGCCCCCATAATGATTATATTTTTTCTTTTAATCATATCGATCACTGTATCTACATCCACTAAACCTAAAATAATTGTCTATATAAAACGTTTTCGAAAGATTATTTGGTGCTGTCAACTTAAGATTTATTGGAGGGGTTCGCTTCTATAATATATGGTACACAAAGCATTCATTATAAGAGAGCGAACCCTGATAGAAATAATGCTTTATGCAATAATAGATTTGCATCATATGCATGTGAATGGCTTAGATCGATGCATGCAAGGAAGGTTGTTGTAGATGAGACAGCTATAAATATTGGTGGTAGAAGATATTGGCTTTAGATTGCATTGGAACCTGAAAACAGAGCTGTAGTTTCAATACATATTAGTATGGATAGAAGTGGATTTACAGCATATAGCTTTCTACTAAACCTTAGGAGGAGGCATGGTGTTAGGCTTATTATAACTGATGGAGGCCTATGGTATGCTTTAGCTGCTAGGTGGGCTAGGCTTAGCCATACAGTTATCGTTGGCGGTGATCGCAGCTATGTTGAGCGGTTCATAGAGTCTCTTAAGGATAGGCTTAGGGGTTTCGACACATATTTCCAGAGTTTAAATATCCTCCGTCCTCGGCTTACAGGCTTATCTCTACATGGATTGGCTACTATAATTTTGCCAGAATTCATATGACTCTAGGCAGGCCTCCAAATCCACTTCCAGGCAAAACAGAGCTTGAAAACCATCAAAAATAATATTCAAAAGGTGATTAAGTTGACAGCACCGTAATATTTTCCAGCAAAACTAAAATGTCTAATATTTTTGAATTTTTGTTAATAGAAATGTTATTAAAGGTGTTTTGAATAAAATATTGTATGAGAGGAGGTTTTCAAATAATATTTGATACAAATTTTCTATTATTACCATTTACAGAACAAGTAGACATCCTTAGTCAAATAGAAAAAATATTATCTATAAAATTTATACCGGCAATACTTCAGAGCAGTATTAAAGAACTAGATAATCTTAAAACTAAAGCAAACCCTAAGCTTAAGAAAAGAATTAGATTAGCCAAACAATTAATAAAGAACTTTAGTGTCATTAGTGATGAAGAAATTAAGGGTAAATCTTTTGATGAAAAAATTTTAACAATAGTAAAAATCCAAGATAAACGATATATTGTCGCTACGAATGATAGAGAATTAAGAAAAAAACTTAGAGATTTGGGGATTCCAGTAATAGTGTTTAGGATAAAAGATAAGAGAATATATGTTGAGGGAGAAATACTTTAATCATTTATTGAAGTATTATGTGCTCGATATCGAAGTATCTTTTAAGTATCAATATCGCTCTAGAAATATTTCTTCCTTCTTTTCCAATGGCTAATCCTTTTTCTTTAGAAGGAACCGATACATACACTACTTTTTTTCCGTTAATATTCTTAGATAACCTTATGGATTGAACACTAGCAGGAAATAAAGAATTTTTTATTAGCTCATCCATTTTCTCTGAATATTCTACAACTTCTATATTCTTCCCTGTTAATTTATTTAATCTTTTTATATTTATTCCATTTTTTCCTACAGCTTTACCTACATATCCCTTTTTTACAAGAAATATAAGTCTATTTTTTTCTCTATCAAGAATACAATCTATAACGGTAACACCAGTAATACTTTCAAAAAAAGCTATATATTTCATCTCCTCCTCGGTCATTTTTATATTAGGCAAATTATCACCCTTCTTCACTTTCAACTAGAGATAATATATTGCTTTCACCTGGATCATCGATACTGAGTGCAGCAACCATAAATGGCTTGCCGCAGAGAGCTCCAAGCTCCCAACTATTACCCGGATATATATAATATGGTGTTGAACTAAGCTTGCAATAATATTCTATATCTTCTCTTATTTCTATAGGACAATTACTGGCGATAATTATCATTTTGCTTTTTCCAAGTTTCAATGTCTTTATTGTAGACTTAGATCCTAATATTACTTTACCTGTTCTAATTGCGGTCTTTAATTCTCTTTCTATATTAATCATTTTTTCTCCCCCTTCTTAGCTAAATTTATCCATATTTCAACCATACCAGTACCTAAGGGAATAGGATTAGATCCAGTAATAACATTTTCTATTACTCCCTGAAGCCAGTCAATTTCACCTTTAGTTGATGCGTCAATTAAATTTTTTACAGTAACCTCAAATGCGGCTCTTGCCAGTACACTTTCCTTACTTCCAGCTATTCCATGTCTACCTATTTGTTGAACTTTTCCTTCCGATGTCATAACATCAGCCACAAGCATAGCATGTCTAATGTCTACATCAAGAGCTTGTTCCGAAAGTGTATTCATTAATTCTCTAATAATAGCTGCTCTGGCCGCTTCTATTCCAAGTACTTCGTATATCTCATTTATATCATTTGTGGTTGTTCTTCTTATGTCTACGCCTTTCATACTAAGTATCGCGCTAAGATTGCATCCTTCAGCAATAAGGACATACTCATTTATATCTTTATCATATCTTACTATAACTCTTTTTATCCCCTTTACTCCCTTTAACTTTAAATTTAATATCCTATTTTTAATTTTTCTGAGTTTAGATAGATCTTTTATGTTTTCTTGTCTAAATATTACTGTATTTGTCTCCCTATCAACTTCTACTATACCACTTTTCCCCTTAATCCTATTTAAAACTTTAATAATGTCATCTATTTTAAGTTTATTTTCTTTCAATTCTTTAGAATCAAGTTTTATAATTACTGCTTTATTTAAATAATCTATTTCCACGCTCTCAGAAATACCTTCAATTGTAACTACTTCTATTTCTTTAGCTATATTTAATGCTTTTTCCTTACTTTGGGAATATTCGGGTGTTAAGTAAATCCACATAATAGGAGTCGCCGTTGTTTTTCTAGCATCAACTATTTCAATTATACGTGGTAATCCTAGAGTGACATTAAATTCTCTTACACCGGCGAAATGAAAGGTTCTTAGGGTCATTTGAGTACTAGGTTCACCTATTGACTGTGCAGCAACTATACCTACTGCTTCTCCCGGTTCTACTAATGAATTTTGATATTCTCTTTGAACTTTATATAATATTTCTTTAAGTTTAGTCTCAGTTACTCTCTTTCCTTTAAGGTATCTTAATAGATCATCTATTATATTTTCCGGAAGATTTGTCTTAAAACTATATATCGCTTCTAAAAGATCTTTTTCAGAAAGAATTTTTTCCTTAGACATATTATACACCTAATTCTCTTTCTAGTAATCTTTTAACATTTACAGCTTTTCCATGGTCGCTTTTTGAAGGATCGACTCCATCTTCTCCATATCTTAATTGAATAATCATGTCAGTAGATGTTCTAACAGTTCCATCATATTTTACATGTAGATCTTGAAGAGCGTTTGCAAGTCGTCTATACATGTAACCACTCTGAGCTGTTCTTACAGCTGTATCAACTAATCCTTCTCTACCACCCATAGCATGATAGAAAAATTCTATAGGAGAGAGTCCATTTTTAAAATTCCCATATACAAAACCTCTTGCTCTTGCTCCAATATCTCCTTGTTTGAAATGTGGAAGAGGGCGTCCTCTATATCCTCTTTTTATCCTCTCTCCTCTCACAGCTACTTGACCTAGACATGTAGTCATTTGAGTTATATTAATTATATTTGCTCTAGCGCCTGTCTGAGCCATTACTACAATTTCATTGTTTAAGCCAAGATATCTATTTGCTATTTGGCCAGCTTTATCTCTAGCTTCTGTTAATATTTCCATGATTCTTGCTTCAAGGGTTTCTTCTAGAGTTTTTCCTGGAAGAGGTTCAAGTTCTTTTCTTAAGGCAGCAGCAATTACTTTTCTTACACTGTTTTCTGCATTTTCGAAGATTTCATTTATACTATTCCATGCTTCCTCCGGAAGATCTAAATCCCTTAGACCTATAGAAAATCCACGTTGATCTAAAAATTCAATAAACATTCTAAATACATTATCAATAAAATTTTTGATAAAAGTATTTCCATAATCCTTTATTAATCTATGAAGTAATGATTCAGATTTCTGCGCACCTATAGCATTTTTATCTATAACTCCTGTTAAAAGTATACCATTCTTGATGATTACATAACCATCAAATGGACATTCTTCTTCATTACATTCCTCTTCTCTTATACCCGAAGACACGCGTGCCCTTAATGTATAGCTAAAATCTTCGGGTAAAAATAGGCTGAACAACTGTTTTCCGGTCCACGCCTTTATCGGTTTTTCAAATATAGGTTCAGGGATTTTCCCTTTATATCCTGCTGTCATTAAGAGTTTACATACATCCTTTTTATCAAAAAGCGTGTCTTTTCTGGTAAATAAGTAGGCTGCAGTTATATAGTCCTGTGTAGCCCCCATGATAGGACCTCCATAGCGCGGTGAAAGTATTTGTTCTTGAACTAGCATTAAACTTTCTGCTTCAGCTCTAGCTTCTTCTGTCTGAGGTACATGTAAATTCATTTCATCTCCGTCAAAATCCGCATTGTAAGGGGGGCATACACATAGGTGTATTCTAAATGTTTTATAAGGAAGTACTTTTACCTTATGAGCCATTATTGACATTCTATGAAGAGATGGTTGCCTATTAAATAATACCACGTCGCCGTCTTGGAGATGTCGTTCGACGATATATCCAGGTGTTATAGCTTCTGCTAACGCTTCTCTATCCTTTACATATCTCAAATCTATTCTACCTCCATCTGGTCTAACTATATAGTTTGCGCCTGGATAATTATCTGGCCCGCTAATTATAAGTTGTCTAAGTCTATCTATATTCCATTCGGTAACTCTTTCTTGTATAAGTAATGTTTTAGCGATATCTATTGGCACGCCTACTTCATTAATACTTATATTTGGGTCGGGGGAAATTACAGTTCTAGCAGAGAAATCAACTCTTTTTCCCGCAAGACTTCCTCTGAACCTTCCTTCTTTTCCTTTTAATCGTTGAGCTAATGTTCGTAAGGCTCTTCCAGAACGATGCTTTGCAGGAGGTATGCCGGGAAGTTCGTTATCGAAGTAAGTTGCAACATGATATTGTAGTAAATCCCATAGATCATCGATAATCATTTCAGGAGCTCCTGCTTCAATATTTTCTCTTAATCGTTGATTTATTCTAATAATATCGACAAGCTTATGAGTTAAGTCATCTTCTGAACGCATTCCCGTTTCTAAGGTTATCGAAGGTCTTACGGCTATAGGAGGTACAGGTAATACACGTAATATCATCCATTCAGGTCTGGCATATTCTGGGTCGAATCCAAGCAGTATTAAATCTTTATCAGGTATTCTTTCTAATCTAGACCTGATTTCCTTCGGATTAAGACGTGTAAGTACGCCTCTTTCTCTTTCTTCGTAAAAACTCATAGGTTTTTCAAGTTTAATTTTATATTGTTTTTCGCCACAGTATGGACATTGATTATTCTTAATCGTTTTTTTAATAATTTTTTTAATTAAATGTTGCTTAAGGGGTTTCCATCTTTTCTCATATATTCTTATTTTTTTCAAATATTTTTCTATTTCTTCTTCAGGTAATAAAATTCTTCCACAATGACGGCATGTGGCTCTAAGTAATGTATGGATATATTTAACAAATTCCACATGTATAACAGGTCTTTCCAATTCTATATGACCAAAATGCCCTGGACATTGTCCTACATAATTTCCGCATGTTTCACATCTTACTCCTGGCTCAATTGTACCTAATCTCCTATCCATAGGTCCGGCTCTTATAGGCATTCCGTCTTCATCATAGGTTTCAGAAGTAACAATTTCTGTTACAGACATTTTTCTAATTAATTCCGGTGAAAGTAATCCAAACTTAATTCCCAGAATTATTTTTTTGGGTTTCCTTTGAGATAAATATTGATACATTTTCTCACCTATTCTATAACATCACCTAATATAAGTCTAGGCGCTATACCAAGGCTCATAAGTTCTTGGAGAAGAAGTTTAAATGCATAAGAGATTTCTATTAAACTCAGATCACCTTTATCTCCACATATACGACAAACAGGCTTACCTTTCCTTGCATCATAATAGCCTAAAAATCCACACTTATTACATATATAGACATAAGTTTTATCTGATTCTTCAAATAATCTTTCTTTTAAAAGCATAGCGGCTCCATGACCCACTAAACAATCCTTTTCCATTTCTCCAAATCTTAGTCCTCCTTCTCTGGCTCTTCCTTCAGTTGGTTGTCGAGTTAATATCTGAACAGGACCTCTGGCTCTTGCATGCATTTTATCACTCACCATATGATGAAGTTTTTGATAATAAACTATTCCTATGAAGATCTTTGCCTTAAGCTTTTTACCTGTTCGACCATCATACATTACTTCCTTTCCATCTTCTCTAAATCCTAATTTTAAAAGCAATTTTCTAAGGACTTCCTCGGGTTCTCCCTCAAATGGCGTTGCATCTATATATCTTCCATCCAAAGCGGCAACTTTTCCAGCAAGCGATTCTAGAAGTTGACCTACAGTCATCCTTGAAGGTATTGCATGAGGATTTATTATTAGATCAGGAACTATACCATCTTCTGTGAAGGGCATATCTTCTTGGGGAACGATCATTCCAATAACACCTTTTTGCCCGTGTCTTGAGGCAAATTTGTCTCCAAGCTCAGGGATTCGCTGGTCTCTTACTCTTACCTTGATGAGTTCGTTATCCTCCGAGGTATGAGTTATAATTACTTTATCTACAATACCTTTTTCTCCATGTCTAAGTGTTAGTGAAGTGTCTCTACGTCCAGTACTCGATCTTACTTCAAAAAATGTTTCGAAAAATCTGGGAGGACTAGTTTTTCCTACTAATGCTTCTCCACCCATTATTTCTGCTTCAGGTCTAACTATACCATCTCTACTATCCAAATGTCTATAGGCTTCACTAGATCTATATCCGGTAACTGATGGGTCAGGAATTTCTATATTGTCCTCCTGTCCTCCTGGATATCTTCTTTTTTCAGTTTCATATACTCTATAAAAAGTAGACCTAGCCAGTCCTCTTTCTATTGATGATTTATTTAATATTATAGCATCTTCTATATTATAACCTCCCCATCCCATAACGGCCACAACAAAGTTTTGTCCATAGGGTCTTTTATCTATTCCAATTAGGTCCATAACCTTTGTTCGAACGAGCGGCTTTTGTGGATAATGTAAGAGATGCATTCTTGAAGGTAAAGTGTATTTAAAGTTAAGCATGGGTAATCCTAAAGCCTGTTTAGCCATCGCTGCTTCATATGTATTCCTTGGAGATTGATTATGTTCAGCATATGGTATTGTTGATGCTATTATACCTAAAATTGAGGATGGTATTATTTCCATATGCGTATGTTCCGGAGTAATATCTTCAGGATTAATTGCTATACGAGCATTTTCTTCTTCCTCTACATCTAAATATTCAACTATACCTTCTTTTATTAATCTACTCCACTGCCATTCTCCATTCTTCAATTTCTCAATGTGTTCTTTATTCAATACAAGCTTACCATTTTCAACTACTAATAACGGTCTTCTAATTCTACCAGAATCACAGTTTACATATATTTCGTTTATGTATTGATCCTTATACCAAGCAATGTTTACCTCATCAGGGATTTTTGCTTTCCTTCTCATTTTCCTAATAATCTTTACAAGTTGATCGGGAGTAGCATGAATTCCTATCAATCTTCCGTTTAAAAACACCTTAGCGCCTGACAGATTATTACTTCTGGCAATTTCAATTGGTACTACATCAAGTTTATATAAAAGATCCTCTATTTCTTGTTCATCAATTCCTATCGATAAAGTAGCTAATAATGCAAGATTTTTAACTAACCCACAGTTTTGACCCTCTGGACTTTCAGCTGGGCACAATCTTCCCCATTGAGTTGCATGTAGTTCCCTTGCCTCAAAATGCGGTTGAGATCGACTTAAAGGTGATACTACTCTTCTTAAGTGACTAATAGTTGATAAATAATTTGTTCTATCTAATAATTGACTTACACCAGTGCGTCCACCTATCCAATTACCAGTAGCCATAGCATGCTGAAGTCTATCGGTAATTATATCAGCCCTGACTAAAGTTATCAAGTCTATTAGTCTATTTCTACTTTTCATTCTCTCCAATTGGTATTTCATATCTCTTATGAACTGCTTTAATGCTGATCTAAATAACATAGCCAGTAAATCCCCGGCCAGTTTTAGTCTTTTATTTGCATAATGATCTTTATCATCTGGAGGTCTTCTTTCAAGAACTACTTCTAACAGTTTTTCAACCATTTGTCCCAAAAAATAGGCTTTGAGTAATCTTCTTTCAGGAGAATTACCTAAATGCGGTAGTAAATAATTATCAATTACAAGTTGTGCTCTTTCTAATCTTACACTTCTAACCTGTCCCATAGCTACCCTATTTCCTATATAGTCTAATGCATCTTCTATTGTAGAAACTGAAGAAGCCTTAAGTAAAGATGGTATTAATTCGTTTTGAATAGCTGGATCAGAGGAAATAGCTTCAACAATTTCTTTATCGGTAGTTAAACCTAAAGCTTTCATAAGTATTATTAATGGAATTTTCCCGGCCACTGCTGGGAAGGAGACATAAAGTTCTCCATCCTTATGTCTTTCAATTATTACTGGTGTTCTATAGGCCGTAGTAGCCGAAAAAACTTTGGCCGTATGTGTTACCGATGCCGTGGTACCACCTATATCTACTAGTACTCTATTTACAGCTAAATCTTCCTGTATAACTAATACCCTTTCTGACCCATTTATAATAAAATATCCTCCCGGATCATCAGGATCTTCACCAACTTCTATCAATTGTTCTCTATTCATCGAATGAAGATAACATTTTTTTGATTTAACCATTATAGGCATATCTCCAATATACGCTTTTACAGTATCTCTCGCTTCTCCATCCACGATTAAGGTCATATATAGATAAATAGGCGCAGAATAAGATAGATTTCTTATCCTAGCTTCTATGGGTAATATTTCACTTATAGAGCCATCAGCTTCTCTAACAATAGGCTTTCCCACTTCTATTTTTCCAAATTTAACATATAGGCCATGTATTTTAGTCTCAATTATAGATTGCTCATCAATGATCTCTTGTAAACGTTTTTCGATAAAATCATTATATGAATCAAGATGTTGTCTTACTAACCCTTTGTCTTTAATAAACGCATCAACTAATACCCATCTATCAGATATACTAATACTCATATATACTACCCGGGATAACTACTCGTAGAGCAATAGAGGTGCCGGCCGTAGGGCTCTTTCTAATTATCATTATTATATCTCCAGGTTTAGCATTAAGAGCTCTGACGGCCGGATCCGAGGAAAGAATCCAAGGTAACTGATTTTTCCTTATATTCATTCTTCGTAAAATTATTTCTGCCTCATCTCTTTTAAGTAAAATATGTTTAGGTACAAGTTCATTTTTAAAAATATCAAATTTTTTAGGCATGAGGGTCGTTCCCCATTAACAGAAATTAATTATAATTGCTTAGAGATAAACTAATAAGTATAATATAAATTTTATGCTTATTTTCAGTCAGCATAGTTTTTCAATAATAATTACCAACTCTGCATAAATGAATTTATGCTGCAACAATTGATTTAAACCTAAGTTTTAAATAGTTAAATATATATAATAAAAGGTGAGGAGAATTATCTAAAAAATATTTATTGGCTTTTATAAATAAATAAAGTCTAAAATTTAATGAGATGGTGTAATAAGTTATGAATATTTTAGAATTACATCTAACTGAAAAACAACAGAGGTTGCTTAAACTTCTTTTAGATGAGAGTAAACCTATACATGTGTTTACGGTAGAGGAGACGCAACATAAGATTGCAAAGGAGCTGGGAATTACTCGTCAAGCATTAAATGTACATTTAAGAAAGCTTAGAGAAGCCGGGTTAATTAGAACTGGAAGAGGATTTATAGACTTAACAGAGCGCGCATTAAAAATATTAAACATAGAATCGGCGGATGTTTTTGTTTTAATAAAAGTTCATCCAACTTATAGAGAGAAAGTATATTCTGAGATAAAGAGACTACCAGCTATTAAGTTATATAGAGTAACTGGTGAAATTGATTTAATAGCAGTTATAAATCAGTCTAATTTAAATGATTTCTTAAGAAAAATATCTAGAATCGAAGGAGTGAGAGAAACGATTACACATGTAGTAATAGAGGTTTTGAAATAATGTGAGAATATGGAAAGTGGCAATACAGTGTATATTGGGAAAAAGCCTATCATAAAGTATATTCTTGCATGTATTACCTTGTTTCATGAAGGCTTAAATAAAATAACTATAAAAGCTAGAGGGAGGTCTATAGAGAGAGCTATAAATGTGGTTGAGAGTCTTAGAAAATATTATATGAGTGATATAAAAGTACATGACGTGAGACTTGGAAGTGAAATTGTTAGAAGTATTAATGGGGAACCCAGACGTGTAAGCACAATTACTATTTACCTTATAAGAAATTCTACTTAAAATATCTGCCTTATATTTTTATCTTATAACAAAGCTTAATAAAGTTTATTATGTTGATGTTATTTCTAAGTATATGTTATTGTTACAATCTATTTACTCCGGTTATAAAAATGAAAATACCCATATGTTATTTCGATGCAAAAACAAGAACTCTTTGTCCTAAATGTCTAGAAAAATTTAGAAAGGGTGAAATAGGTAGGTTAGACATAGATCTTTCACATGATCTAATTGAAATTGAGGAAAAATATGTTCCTAGTTTAAAAAAATTAGTTTTTCATAAAGCAGTAAATATAGATAATAAATTAATATTCCTTTTAGTAAAGGGGTCTAGAAATATTAAGAAAAAAGAATGGAAAATTATATTTAGAAAGTTAATGAAGTTAGGATATCCTAAGATTAAAATCATTGAAGTAGAAGATATGCATGATGTTAAAAAAATAATATCACAGGTCATATCTCCAGCTCGTATTTTAAGTATAAGTATATCATGGTATCCGGATGAAAGTTATGAATATAGGGTAAGAGTTTATAAAAAGGACCTTAAATTATTATCCTATTCACCCACTATTATTGAAGAAGCAATATATAAGATAACTAATAAAAGAATAAAAATAATATTTGAATGAAATTCAATATTCTAAATTTAATTTCCTATATTTTTTGCATATAGGCTTTATATTGGATTTATGCCTGAATTAAATTACATATTTCAGTTAGGAGCAATATAAATTGTGCCTGGAGGCAAATACGATTCTAATTTGACTTAAAAACAAGCTAATAAATTGTAGAAGGCTTGGGCTTAGGGCGATTCAGGAGCATGTGCCTAGAGCACGAATAGGAATTTGCCCTAGCCAAGCCCCCCAGGCACTGGGTAAATATATGGCTTAATTATCCTGCTCGCTAAATTCAAATAAAGAGTGAAAAATATTAGTAGAGTAATTGCTATTTTTAATTTATTTATCAATGATAGGATTAACATAGTTTAATATTTTTATATCAAATCAAAATGTTTAAATAAATCTATCTCATTACAATATTGCAGTAATTTTAAGGAAGTAGAAAGTGAATAGTCACTAAATTGGTGTTTTATTTGGAGAAAATAAATGTACCTATATGTATTTCATGTAACAAACCGATTCCTCCATTTGAAAGAGGGGTAAAATTCAAATGTCCAAACTGTGGTGAAGTTACTATATGGAGATGTAATAAATGTAGAAAACTTGTAAATCTATATATTTGTCCTAAATGTGGATTTATAGGTCCTTAGGTGAATAATATGAGTTATGTAGTAGTTATCATGAAGATCCTTCCCTCTTCTTCGGAAACCGATATGAAGAAGATTTTGGAAAAAATTAAGCGCACTTTATCTCAAGAGTATTCTATTATTGATCATAAGGAGGAGGATATAGCATTCGGATTAAAATCTTTAATTTTAGGAATAAGAATGCCCGAAAATAAGGAAGGAGGGACATTTGAACTTGAGGAGATAATATCTAACATAGACGGTGTTGGAAGTATTAGTATTTTAGGTGTCTCTAGAGCATAAACGGAACTATTAAGAGCAAGTTAATCCTAAATAATAATTGTATATTAAGAATATTTGAAACTTAGATATATATAATTATAAAATTAATGGAGGCGATAAAATGCCTAAAGAAAAGGGAGAAATATGGTTAAGAGTATCTGAAGTAAAACAGAGCAAAGACGTAGGTAGAGGTAGAGTAAGAATCGATAAAGAAGCTATGAATTTACTTGGAGTAGAACCTGGAGATATTGTAGAGATTCAGGGAAGAAAGAAGACAGCCGCTGTAGTATGGCCAGGCTACCCCGAGGATACAGGGTCAAATATAATTAGAATGGATCATTTAACTAGAAGAAATGCTGGTACAAGTATTGGAGAAAAAGTTGTAGTTAGAAAGGCTAAGGTAAAGCCTGCCACAATGATAAAATTAGCTCCTACATCTACAGCTCTCTTTTTAGATGAAAACTTTATAGATTATATTAAAAAAAGATTAATTGATCACCCATTATGTGAAGGAGATATAGTTCAAGTATCTGTACTCGGGCAACCAATACCATTTGCCGTAGTTTCTGTAAAACCTAAAGGTATTATAATTATCACTGAAAATACGAGAGTATTAGTTTTAAACAGACCAGTAGATATCGGCAGGATTCCTCGTGTTTCTTATGAGGATATTGGTGATTTGGAGGAGGCTAAGCAGAAGATTAGGGAGATGATCGAGCTTCCATTGAAGCATCCAGAGTTATTTAAGCGTCTTGGCATAGAGCCTCCTAAGGGTATTTTGCTTTATGGTCCTCCGGGTTGTGGTAAGACTTTGCTTGCTAAAGCCGTTGCAAATGAGACAGAGGCTTATTTTATTGCTATTAATGGTCCTGAGATTATGAGTAAGTTTTATGGTGAGTCTGAGGCTAGGTTGCGGGAGGTTTTTAAGGAGGCTCAGGAGAATGCTCCTGCAATTATATTTATTGATGAGATTGATGCTGTTGCTCCTAAGAGGGAGGAGGTTACGGGTGAGGTTGAGAAAAGAGTTGTTGCACAGTTGCTTGCTTTGATGGATGGCTTGGAGGCTAGGGGTGATGTTATTGTTATTGGTGCTACTAATAGGCCTGAGGCTGTTGATCCTGCGCTTAGAAGGCCGGGTAGATTTGATAGAGAAATAGAGATAGGAGTACCAGACAAACGTGCCAGAAAAGAGATATTACAGGTGCATACAAGAAATATGCCATTATCAAAAGACGTTGATCTTAATGAGATAGCTGAACTAACTCATGGATTTACGGGAGCGGATATAGCAGCATTATGTAGAGAGGCTGCTATGCATAGACTTAGAAGAATTCTTCCTAAAATTGATTTAGAAAAGGAAACTATACCTGCTGAAATTTTAGAAAATCTAACTGTTACCAGAGAGGATTTTCTAGAAGCTCTTAAAGATATACAACCATCTGCTTTAAGAGAAGTTTATATAGAAATTCCTGAGGTAAAATGGGAGGATATAGGTGGTCTAGACAAGATTAAGCAGGAACTAAGGGAAGCTGTGGAGTTACCAATAGAGCATCCAGAATATTTCGAGGAGATGGGTATAGAGCCTCCTAAGGGTGTTTTGCTTTATGGTCCTCCGGGTTGTGGTAAGACTTTGCTTGCTAAAGCCGTTGCAACTGAGAGTGAAGCTAATTTTATTAGCGTTAAAGGTCCAGAAATATTAAGTAAATGGGTCGGAGAGTCCGAAAAAGCTGTTAGAAAAATATTTAGAAAAGCTAGGCAAGCAGCTCCCTGTGTTGTATTCTTTGATGAAATAGATGCAATAGCTCCAGCTAGAGGATATAGATATGGAGATTCGGGTGTAACAGATAGAATTGTAAATCAACTTTTAACTGAGATGGATGGGCTGGTGCTTTTAAAGGGCGTAGTTATTCTTGCAGCTACAAATAGACCAGACATATTGGATCCGGCGCTTCTGAGACCTGGTAGGTTTGATAGAATTCTCTATGTTCCTGCACCCGATGAGAAGGCTAGATATGAGATATTTAAGGTACATACACGTCATATGCCTTTATCGGAAGATGTAGATCTTCACGAATTAGCGAGAATTACTGAAGGATATACAGGAGCAGATATAGCTGCTGTATGTAGAGAGGCTGCTATGACAGCTTTACGGGAAGCCGGTAAACCAACTAAGGTTTCTATGAAACATTTTCAAGCGGCATTAAAGGTAATTACTCCCAGTGTATCTAAAGAAGATATTAAAAGATATGAAGAAATTGGTAGAAAAATGAAAAGAATGTTACTTTAAAACACTTATATAAGCCATCTAGGTTTTAATCCCAATGCCCTTATTATTTTTCTTAATCCATTTTTTGTAATCTTTCCATTAAAACCTATTACTTCATCTTTAAGAGGTATTATCATTCGATTCTTATACATTCCACTATAATTTGATAGATAAAATACTTGTATTACGAATATAAGTAGATTTAATTGTCGTGCGGTATAATTTCTAATTATCTTCAGCACATCATCCCTAGATATATTTATTCTCTTTAAAAGACTTTCCTCTAATCCTATTGGATCTTCGTCCATAGCATCAAGTATATCATTTAATGAAATACCTTTTTCTCTAAGAAAATCATATAAAGCATTCTTCAACATAACATATTTTATCATATACTTATACTAAAGGCAATTTAAGAATATATTTTTAAACCTGTATATGAATTCTTTTTATTCTCTCAGTAGGAAGACGTAAGAGCGTGGCACATACTATGCAATGATGAGAAGTATATGGCTTAATCATCCTGCTCGCTAAACTCAAA
>Ga0190316_1000109_pt1 | contig 20425 bp, 20 predicted proteins | sample 48701112_MG_FD_161663 | JGI IMG/M metagenome (GOLD analysis project Ga0190316, IMG submission 161663) | Hydrothermal vent sediment bacterial communities from Southern Trench, Guaymas Basin, Mexico - 4870-11-1-2_MG | ecosystem: Environmental > Aquatic > Marine > Hydrothermal vents > Sediment ... | reverse complement strand
CATAATTGTGGAAATAAATACAAATCCAATAATTATCAGGATTACAGCATAATCTCTTCTCCATCCTAAAGTCCAAGCTATTGCAGGACAGACATAAAAACCTAAAAAGGGTACGGCCGGCACTAATCCATACACCCCATACTTTTGTATAATCTTTGATTTTTGACCCCTTTCACGGGATTTTGACAGAAAATTAGAAACTCTTTTTGATTCTCTCCCCACAATATCAAAAATTTTGAACATTAATAGCACCACTGATAATGCAACAGAAGTCACTGTGATTAAAACAAATACAGGATCTAAACCCAGACCAATGCCAACGGGTACTGCAAAATACTCCAGTGCAAATGTTGATACGATTAGCGATAAGGTTTTTGAGATGTGAATACCAAGCACTGCTGATATGCTTATTGGAATAGCAAAAGCTAAGATGATCCAGAAGATAAACATTTTACTGAGTTCCGCTATCCATGTTTTTATTTTTGTGTAGTTCATTCTACCTACGCTACTATCATTTTCAATATAAATATATGAATTCTTCATTATTCATCATTAAATAATGCTCTTGATAATTCGAAGACGGACAAAGGAAAGATGCAAATTAGCATAAAAAAGGATAAAGAAGACAAAGTCCTAAAATTCGTTACAACGGCAATTTCTCTCTTAGAGCCGGGTGGAAATGCTCATAAATTTGAATATAAATTTGAACAATATGTTTATGCCCTCTCCAATCTAATTAAGATACCTGGTATCAAGAACTTTAACGATGCACAATTAATAATCCGGAATGCAATTCAAAAATTGAAAAATTACTCTCTAACTCTTGACAATTTTAAAACTTGCTTAAACGAAGCAAGAAGAGAGGCTTTGGATAAGCCAACAGAAAAATATTACTTTGTTTTTCCTCTAAAAATCAAATATAATTCACTCAAAAAGAGAAAAATAACTTTACTTGATACAGAAATAAAAGTATGCAGTTATAAGTATATTCAAAAAAATTTTAGTTATGAAGAACTAAAACAGGAAGCGGAACATGACACAAGGATAAAAGAAGGGATAAAAGAAGGTCTTGAACCCTCTCAAACTTATTTTGTAATAGAAGAGTACGCAATAGATGAAGATAGAGCAAGGTATTCTGCGTCTGATAAATTTGAATTGCTCAGATCAATAATTAATTTTGTTGACCAATATGGACGCCTCCATAAACATTTTGGAGTACCAACGTCATTATCTTTGATTCATCCTCCAAAAGTTTTCTTTGCTTTTGATTCTAACAGAACATATCTCAATATGTGGATGACTAACATAACTTATACAGGGGAAATAGATTCAGATCTTCTAAAATCTCGCAAGGTAATTGAGAGGTCTGAAAAACTTATCAAAAAGATAAATTCGTTGAAGAACGGAGGACTTAGAGATCTCATTATTGAGGCTCTTTATCTTCATAATAATGCACTTGATTACTATGATAAAAAGTGGTTAAGCTTTTTGAGTTTCTGGCAGATTTTTGAATTGATCACTCTTTCTTCAAAATATAATCTGAAACAAGATGAGGTTTGTAAGAGAATGCTTTCCTTATTAAAAGAAAAAGATCCATACGAGGATATTATTGATGTGTTTAAAAAGAAAAGAAATAAATTTGTCCATGAGGCAGAACTTAGAGATTTTACGGAGAATGACATAAACATGATTAAAGGAATTGCGCAAGAGGCTATAATATTTTTAATTTATGGTGCGTCAAATTTGAAGGACATAGGGGGCTTAGATTTCTTCTATCGCAATATACACACTTCAGGAGAAGAATTCAAAATAAAGACAGATATATTGAAATATATCGAAAAAATAAAGAATGTTTGAAGTAAAGAATCGTCATATTATCGTCAGGTGAATAAAGAAAATGCTAACTCACGACATGATAGACAACCGAGAAGAAATCCTGTTAGAGCACGTGAAAACCCTGCTCAGAAACTCTGTTAGTGCGAAGTTCGCAGTCGGCTCAATCTTTGGTGATTGTGACATTGACCCAAGCAAGCCAATACGTGAGCAGGAGCCAAATCCTTTGCCTGATAGAGCTGAGCTTGATAATATCATCTTTGATGAACTCGGTTTAACCGCAGCGGAGAGAAAAGAGGTTTACTGGAGTGTCTGTGAGCTGGTGAAGCAGGGCTGGAGAAGGCGAGGAGTTTGAAGAGATGAACATTAATGTCAAATTTTTGCCCCTATGGAAAAATACAATTAAAAATAGACAGCAACGGTTACTTTTTAATGGACAAAAAATTAGGAGTTCTATAAGCAATCTAAAACTATCGCCACAGCATCTGTTGTTCATTAATTTTTTAGTGTTAATGTCTCTTTTAATGCTCGATTCTTTTAGATTTTTGAATTTTAGTATCCGAAATGATACTTTTGTTCAAATTAACGTGATAGTTTTCACTCTTATTTTATCGCTGTCTCTTGCGATAGTAACCAGTAACGAGTATAGCAGAATAGTGAAATATTATATCGAATTGTATCAAGGTTGGAATTTAGTGTTTTTCTTAGCTTATTTAGGAGTTATAATCGTTAGTATGCTTTACATAAATAATATTATATATATTTTATCAATTTTTATGTTAATGAATAGCTTTGTTTTCATAGTGAATCTGGCAGGACAGACTTCTACTGAAAAAATAATAGATAGACTTGTTAGCAAACTTAAGGATGAGATCAATAAGGGACATTATAGCTTTATCACAACTATTAAAACCTCAGTTAATTTGAGAAATAATAATGGGTTTAATGTAACTACAAGTGTTATTGATAAACATAAAGAGTTTGAATACAATATTGATTTGCTAAATCAACTTGCTATAAAAGCGTTTCAAAACAGAGATAGAGATACTTTTAAAAGGATAATAAGAGGTTACTTAGGTATAGGCAGTTTTTTCATTATGAAGTGCAAAGATACTGACAAAAATAAAGTTTCCAATTTCCTTGCACAAATACTCTTCCTATCTCGTCAAACAAAACAGGATGACGAGTTCTTAGATATAATAATCAAAGAATTAATCTATGATTATACGCCACTTATTCCGGATATCCAAATTTGGAATTCACAAAGATTCAAATTAATGGTCTCTATCGCCGAAGATAACAAGAAAAGCAAAGATAGATTCAATCATATAATTTCAACTCTTATAAAAATGCTTTTTGATATGAGTGGTCTTCAATTTGAAAATACTGAAGAATACAGGGAATTAAAAGAAATTATTCAAAATAATCAAGAAGTCATTGATAAGTTGCAAATTACGAATAACTTAAAGAGGTATAAATTTACGGATGTTATGAAAAAACAATCTTTTGAGGAAGCAAAAGAAAAAATATTAAAGGCACTCGACTTAGATATTTAGATTTAGAAGAATTCTTGAGCAATTTTAACTATACAAATTGAGACATATGCCGGGAAGGTGATACGATGAATATAGAAAAAGTGGCAAGCCGTGATGGAAAGGCATTTGAGACTAACGAAGTAAAGGTAAAACAAGATTATTACATAGATGCAAGATATGAACTATCTCTTTATCTTATCCAAGAAATAAAATAACCCCTACTGGCTTGCTCACTGTTGGCGAACTAAAACCAAAAGACAACGCTTTACCTAGATTCCTGCTTCGATGGGATGAAAGAGCAAAAAGCCTTGATGTGGATATTAATAATGTATCAAGAGAGATTAAAAGAATGTTTAAAGCCGGAAAAAGAGGTTACGAGGGGCATCATACTATGAGGGTTCCTGATGCGGAAAATAGAATTTTTGAAGTAAACATCAAAATACCTGGAATTACAGTATTTAAAGGTGAAATAAGTTTTGGTCTCCATAGAGAATTAGAAGTGACTGTAAATTTGGAAGCGTCAGTTAGTGGCTGTGTGGAGAAAAAATGGCAAGAGGGAGAAACGCTAAAAAGATGAACGCCCGTGAAACGTTCACTCATGTTGCTTATTCTGATGAAGCATATTATTCAGAAGGCGAATATCGTTCTATTTCACTTTTGACACTTAATGTTGAAACCGCTAAACAACTTAGAAGAGAATTAACAGATATTCTAAAGAAATTTGACATCATGGAATTCAAATGGAGGAAAGTGAAATTGAGAAGTAAAAAGTATTATTACTGTGCAAAGAAGATTTTAGATTTAGTTATACCCTTAGCGTTAAAAAATAGAATTAGAGTCGATACGATTATTTGGAATAGCAGTACCAAGTATATACCGAAAAGAGACAATGCAAGTATCTTTCAATTGATGTATTACCAGCTATTCAAAAATGTTCTAATAAAAAGGTGGCAAGCTAACATATCTTGGAAGCTGTTTCCTGATGAGCAGAGCAATATAAACTGGGATGAGATTAAAGAATTTCTGGACTTAGCATCTTTTGATGCAGACATACTGACAAGAGGCGGGAAAAGACTTCTTCAACTCGTCAAAAACTTCGACATCGTAGAAATAGAGGCGGTGGATTCAAAAAAAGAGGTGTTATCTCAAATTCCTGACCTATTTGCTGGCTTGGCGGCTTTTTCCAGGCTTTCTTATTCCAAATATTTAAGACGGTATGGAACATTAAAACGGTATGGGATATTATCCGAACAAGAAGAGAATGAACAAGAAGAGGGGTTAACGGGAAGTGAGCGTTGTCGCTTTAAGTTACTTGGATACTTTAATAGATGCTGTAAGAAGCACAGGCTTGGTGTGAGCCTTAAAAGCAGTGGGGGTCTATGGACGCCAAATCCAAGTAATCCGATAAATTTCTGGACATTTAAAGAGCAGTCATTGAATGAAAAGACAAAGCAGGTGCCACTGTCGTATTTTTGAAGGCGGAGGTAATTTATAATCACAATGAAAGACACACAACAAATTGTACAGGAAGTAATTGATAATGTCATTTTGGAATCGAAGAAGAAGGCATTTACATCCGAAGATGAGATTCGGGGGTACATCTCGGGTAACTTGAGATATTTGCTTGAAGACAACTTTGAGGTTATCCGTGAATTTCCTACTTCTGAGCGATATAAACGAGCTAAAGACGGAATCTTATTTGAAGATGCAAGAGGAAAACACGGATTTATTGATTTGGTGATCAAGAAGAATGGGACACCGTTTGTCGGCATCGAAGTGGAATACTCACGAGGAAGAGGATTAGAATGATATACTGAAACTAAAAAATGAACTAATTACATTTAGATATTTTATTTGTTAGTTTTTATATACAATGACCCACCGTTTGATTATAAAAATGCAATCCAAAGTTTGAAATTAGATGATGTTAGTTTCGCTTACTTTAGACTGAACAGAAGAGAGGAATTACAAGGTAGAAAAGCGGTTAAAGAGAGCATTATAATTCCTGATAATTGGATAAAGATAAAGGTTTAAGCTATAAATAATTGCTCGTAGAATTTCTCGGTTTTTTCGAAATCGCTTGCATAAATCGTTAAGTTTTTAGACATGATGTTGCTACCTAATTATTGAAATAGGGCAACACTAAAATAAACATAGCGAGTGATAGAAGTTCACGATTTATACGTGATTTGATAATCGGCTAGGAAATCGAACTGCATTTGGAGGAGTATCTTTACGATTACCCTGAAGAACGAGAGTGGGAAGAGTCGTGGGATAGTGTGAGAAGCAAACTTTTAGAGGTATCGCTAACCAAAAGACGGCTACAAAAATTGAGAAGCCTATGGAGAGAATATAAGAAATCGGGGGACTGGAAAGGGTTAATAAGACAGATGGAAGTTTTTCTCATGGGTATGAAACCGAGAAGCCATGCAGAAATACCTCCTTTTGATGGAAACAAACTGAAATTGGTTACAGTGGATTTTATCTCGTGAAGATGCGAAAAGTGGAAATCGAAAGCGTGGGAGATTTAGAAGCATTGCCTGAAGATGAATGGGTAGAGGTACCAGAAGGGCTGCATGCAAAGTTTGTTTAATGGTAAAAAGAATTACATACCTATGAAAGTTTATATAGTAATTTGTTCATAGTATATATAAATATAAATCAAGCATGGCAAAAAGGGTTTATATTGCAGATATGGAGAAGGCGCTGAAAGAAGGAAAGAAACCAATAGAGTTACTGAATGTTATTTTAGGCTTTCTTAACTTTAAGCCGATAGAAATAAAAATTTACAATCTTTTACTGAACTCATCGTTAACGATAAAGCAAATACAAAACCTGCTGAATCTTTCGGAACGAACGATACGGAAATATATCCGGCGATTAGACCAGGAAGGATTTATAATAAAAAAGGTGGAAGAGGGTAAAAGGCTTAAATACGTCTATACTGCAGTTCCTGTTCAGGAAGCATGGAAGAAAGTAAAGAGGAAAATACAGGAGATATTGGATGAGACTACCAGAGTTCTGAAATAAAATGAACCTCAAACAGCAATAATTCGGCATCGCTACATCGCCATTTTCTAGCATTTTGTCATTTAATCTTATATGAAAGTATTTATGCAGATATATGAATTATTTGTAACATATATATAGTATGAAAGTTTTTAGATACATACAGCACGGAGTGGATAAAATGAACCTAAAAGAAAACTTCAAAATGCTGAGGGTCAAGGAATGGATAAGGTTCTTCACACCTATCCCACTTATAGGAGCGATTTTAGCACATGCTACGCCCTTTGCCTTCATTTTAATCGGCGTAATCTTCTTCTGTGTGATAGGCTATGGGTTCGTCATAAACAACTACTTTGATGTTGAAATAGACAAACGGAATACGAAAAAAGTCAGGATGGGTAAAAATCCACTTTCCGCGGGCAAAGTAACGAAAAAAGAAACTTTGGTGCTCATGAGTTTGCTACTCGTAATTCCAATCGCACTTTCCTGCTTTTTAACCCTAACAGGAGTTTTATTCACAGTGCTAAGTATTTCTTCTCTCACGCTCTACTCAGTAAAATATATAAGGCTTAAAGAAAGATTTATTGTTGATATAATAACACATGGTGTGATGTTTGGCTTGTTTCCCTTTTTAGCGGGCTTTACGCTGGCAGGAGGTGATTTAAACACGCTTACACTGCTGGTTGCCTCCCTGTTTATGATAATTGCTTGCGAGGCGTTACTCACGCATCAAATAAATGATTACAGTGAAGATTTAGGGATTTCAAGTACTACCGTTGTTAGAGTTGGTCTGAAGAAAGGTTGGGCTCTGCTCGCCTCGGTCGTTCTGGTATCCATCGCGAATTTAGAGCTAATCGCTTATTGTTCCGATATTGGAATGTTGCTTCATGGCGGTGCCTTTGCATATCTAATCGCATATCCCATATATACATGCAGGGGTGAACTCAAAGATGTTTTATCAATAGTAATTCCTGCGCTAAATGAAGAGGGATGACTGGAATAGAATTCGCGTTAAATTAAAAAGAGGATGAGCACACGCTTGAGCGTGTCAGTCCGGGAGATAGTGTTATAGAAGCGGAAGCGGTAGAGAAGATGACACAGAGGAGGGAATTGGCAGATTACTCGTAATGGAGGATATGGTAAATACACGCCAACATTTCCTAATCCGGGCGAAATACCGTCTAAATCATCCGGGGATGAGTTCTTATCCAAAAGCAAAATGGGTCTTTGCACGGCTTTCAGTATTTTTTCTTTACCCTCTTTTAGCTCTACGTATTTCTCTACCACACTCAAATCCCTGAACATCACTGCGAAAGGTTTGGCTGGTCTTCCATAAAGTATGTATTTCAGACCGCACCCTGGACAGGAAATTGTTTGTGCATGAAATTAAATACCTGCGATTATAGAAGTCTTTTCACCCTCTGAGCTATATTATTTCGAAATCCTCATACCCATTAGTGGGTTCATCTTTTAACTCTATTTCATCAATTGACGTAATTGGAGGCAGTTCTTTCATTACAAGATTCAAGAATTCATCAATATTCCCTCTCTGAAAAACACTCCCGCCTACTTTATCTTAATCCTACTTTCCTCATTCATTTATATTTAGCCTTATGTGTCAGTCATTATTATATACGTGGAAGTTATATAAGATAGTAAAGAAGCGATGATGAGCATGAGCAAGAGCAGGCGTAGGAGCAGGAAGCCGAAGTTCGAACGATATGGATGGCGTAGTAAGAAGAAGCTGAGCAAGAGCTGGAGGAAGCCACGTGGGCTCGATAATAAGCTCAGAGAGCATATAGCGGCGAAAGGTGCATGGGTGAAAGTGGGCTACAGACGAAAAAGAGAAGAGCGGGGGCTGCATCCTTCTGGCATTCGTGAGGTACTGGTGTACAATCCGCGCGAGCTGGAGAATCTCATGCCTGATGAGGTGGCTGTGCGGATAGCGTCCGGGGTAGGTGGTAAGAAGAGGGAGCAAATAGAGGCAGAAGCAGCGTCTATCGGGCTAAGAGTACTCAATCCCAGTTCCAGTTCCAGTCCCAGCACGTAAAGTAAATAGCAATAGCAAAATACCAATACTAATACCAATACCAATGCCAAAGAGGGCTCCTGACCCGCTCACAGAGGAAGAGCTGAATAGAATTCTGGATGCTGCAATCGTAAATGAGCGTGATTATTTGATATTACGACTGCTTGCACGTACAGGTATTCGTATAGGTGAGTTATACGGAGTATATAAGAAGGAAGAGGGCAGGTGGAAGTATGGGATCCAGAAGAAGGATATTGACTTCAAGAACAAGAGGCTCTGGGTGTATTCATTGAAGCAGCGGAAATATGTGAGGCGAGAGGTACTGGTTGATGATGCCACCATCGCACTGCTGAAGAGATACACAGAGCGAATGAAGCCTGGGGATTATGTATTCAGGAGCATCTCATATCGCCAGATTCAGCGCCTGCCGAAGAAATACGCGCGGCTCGCAGGCGTGGATAAGAATGTATCCTGTCATTCCTTTCGCCATTTCTTCATCACAAATTCCTGGCGTAAAGGTATCGATATCGCGCGATTGCAGTATTTAGCAGGGCATGTGGACTTGAAGACCACAATGATCTATACACATGTTACGACCGAGGATGTGGAGAGGAAGTATCGAGAGATATACGATGATTGATGATTGATGATTGAAGTGGCTTCTTGCGTTTGTAGAAGAAGCAAGAGATAGCAAAGCTCTTTGTGAGTTTTCCATTGCGACCATTTACTGGATGCTGCACCTTTCTCCTGCTCGTTTTCTTTTTCTAATCCCAATTCCAAATATCACTTTCCACAGCTCCACGGCAACCAGGATCGTGGTGCCTGTAGCAATTGCAACGCACCATTCTATGCAGGTTAGAGGAACAGTATGGAAGAAGCGACCTGTGAAAGGGACCTGTATTGCCAGAACCATGAGCATGAGCGAACCCATTACACCCAATATCAGCCATTTATTAGAGAAGATGCCGATACTCAGCAAAGAATACCTCTCTGAACGGCAATTAAAGGCATTGAAGACCTCATAAAATATAAGCGTTGCGAATACCATCGTTTGCGCCTTCTTCATATGAATATCAGGATCTGAAAGGTTTTTCAGGAAGATCATCATGCACCCCATAGATATTACAATAGACATGAGTACGAGGCTGAGAACCATCTCAGTTGTGAATACTCTTTCGTTTGTGGCTCTCGGCTTACGCTCCATTATATCCTTCTCCGGGGGCTCGATACCCAAACCCATTGCCGGCAGGTCCTCTATCACTAAATTCGTCCATAAAATCTGTATCGCAGTGAGTGGAAACAGCGGCATTCCACGAGCAAAGATGCCAAACAGGAACGCACCGCCCAGCAGACATACCTCTGCAAATGCATAAGAAAGCACATAAGTGAGATACTTCTTCATATTATCATAAATGGCTCTACCTTCTCTTATCGCTGCCACTATGGTCGCGAAGTTATCATCCACCAGTATCATATCAGATGCTTCTTTCGCCACATCAGTGCCGGAATTCATTGCCACGCCCACATCGCTCCTCTTCAATGCCGGTGCATCGTTTATACCATCTCCAGTCATTGCCACCACATTACCCTTCCTCTGCAATGCATTCACGATTCGTAATTTATGTGCTGGAGAGACCCTCGAATAGACCACTATGCTATCAACACGATTCTCAAGATCTTGTTCACTCATTTTGTCCAACTCTACACCGGTCAGTACTTCTTCATCACGGTTAAAGGGCATCATTCCTAACTCCTTTGCTATTGCCACTGCCGTCAACTTATGGTCGCCCGTAATCATAACTGCTTTTATTCCTGCCTTTTTACATTGTTTTATCGCTTCTTTCACCTCTTCACGTGGCGGGTCGCTCATACCAAACAGACCGACAAAGACAAGCTCCCGCTCTATTTCCTCTGCGGTATAATTGTACTCGCTCTCGCTCCCGTTCCTGCTCCCGGATGGCAATTCCCTATACGCAACTGCAATCACACGCAAAGCTTCTGCCGCCATCTTATCACTTATGTTCAGCACTTCTCTCTTCACTGCTTCTGTTAGCTGGCTAACTTCACCACTCCGGTAAATACCGGTGGAGAGCTCAAGTAGAACCTCCGGCGCACCTTTTACGTATGCCACCATTCTCCCCTCCACAAGATGAACCGTGCTCATTCTCTTTCTCTCTCGTTCAAACGGTATCTCACCCACTCTTGGGAAGCTCTTCTCCAGTGCATCCTTATTCATGCCTGCTTTCTCCGCTGCTACCACCAGTGCGGCTTCTGTTGGCTCACCACTAACCGCATACGCATACCCATCTGCTTCCTCTTCCTTTGCTAGATGAGAATCGTTGCACAGTGCTGCAATTTGGAGCGCCAATCTCAGGTCCTCGTCCTCACTTTGTTCGCTCCTTCCTCCTTCTGTGTCAATAAAATCACCAGCAGGTGCGTAGCCCGCTCCTGTAACTTCCATCAACTTCCCACCTGCATACACCCTGCGGACGGTCATTTCGTTCTTCGTCAGCGTCCCTGTCTTGTCTGAGCATATCGTGGTTATGCAGCCTAAGGTCTCAACAGCCGGGAGTTTCCTCACTATTGCGTTTCGCTTCGCCATCCTCTGCACGCCCAGTGCGAGAGTTCCGGTGATAATAAGCGGCAACGTCTCTGGCACTATCGCTACTGCAAGGCTTATACTCCATAAAAGCATACGTAGTAGAGTGACCCCGGTGAGCACACCCAGTGCAAAGAGAGTTGCACATATAACTAAATATGAGACACTCAACCACCGTCCAATCTCCCTTAGTCGGGTCTTCAGTGGCGTCTCCTCCTCTTTTGCGCCTGCCAGCATCCTCGCAACCTTCCCTAACTCGGTTTGCATACCCGTTGCTGTTACCACGGCTTTTCCTCTTCCATACGTTACTGCCGTTCCTGAATAGACCATATTGCTCCTATCTGCAATCATCACATCCTCTTTAAGCACCGATACTCGCTTATTCACTCCTACCGATTCGCCCGTCAACGCCGACTCGTCCACCTTCAGATTCTCTCCCTCCACCACTCTTGCATCCGCAGCTATTCGGTCTCCAGCACGCAATACGAGTATATCCCCGGGCACTATCTCCTTCGATGCTATCCTTAGCTCCTTACCCGCTCTTACAACTGAGGCAGCAGGAGCAGCCATCTCCTTCAATGCCTTGATTGCCTTCTCAGACCTGAATTCAAAGAAGAAGCCCAGTACCACACAGAGCATAACCGCACCAAATATAACTGCAGCGTCTATCATGTTCCCGAACGCCGCAGATATCACCGTAGCAACCAGAAGTATTACAATAAGGGCGTTAAATTGCGTGATGAGGATTTTTAGTATGGAAATACTATTACCCGCGGTTATCTCATTCTTACCATACCTTTGCTGTCTCTTTTCCACCTCTTCCGGAGATAGTCCCTCTTCTGTGGTGCAAAGCCTCTGGAAGACTTCTTCTGGGCTCATCAAATGCCATTGCTCTTCTTTATCCTCCACCACACCCTCCATATTCCTCACTTAAATCGCTCAATGCGTGAAATATGCAACTACCACGCTATCAGAGACTGAATCTATCCTGACGAACCCGTATCGCTCGAACTGCACGACATTATCCAGTTCTGAAGCAATTAAAGGCTCGCCTATACCTTCTTCTACGCACTCTGGCTTCCTCACCCTCACTCTGATGCCATTATCAGGTGCCCAGTGGATGATCATGTCTTCCTCTCCAGCATCAATAATTCGAGCAATCAGGGGCATGGTATCCTCTATCTCTACCGTGCACAGGTATTTCAGCCTTATTCGCTGCCCTTTACGCATCTTCTCAAAGTCAGCCCCACTCACATATACCCTGTTGCCAGTTCTTATCTCACGATAATCACTCCTTGAGGGGTGCTTCAATGCCCTTGCAACAAGTGTTTTTGATTTGCCATTCTTCCCATTCTTCAGTATCATCTCCACCGGTCTGTGTACAAAGAAGTACCTCATGGCACGAACGTCCACAATCTTCCTGTTCTCCGCATACAGGTTCTTCATGCTCACTGCGATATCGTTCTGAGAAACGCCCATAGAAATAAAGAACTTCCGAATCGCCTCGGGTTGAAATCCACGTCTGCGTAGTGCCCTCAATGTTGGCAACCTCGGGTCGTCCCAGCCATCATATTCACCACGCTCTATGCCCTTCCTCAGTTCTGAGGTGCTGAATTTGCCAAACTCGTGTACCCTTATCTTGCCCCAGAGTGTTGTTACTGGATATTGCCAGCCGAGATAGTCATAGAGGAATCGCTGCCGCTTCTCTGATTTCATCAGGTCTTTGCCCCTCAATATATGCGTTATACCAAGTAGATGGTCTTCTATCCCGGATTCAAAATCCAGCGTGGGCCACACAATGTATCGCATGCCAACGCGTGGATGCTCCCGCTTCAATATCCTGAATGCAACCCAATCTCTTAAAGCCGGGTCTTCATTAGCCATATCTGTCTTTATCCTCAGTACCGCTTCCTTCTCTTCATAAAAGCCACTCAGCATCCTATCCCAGTTCTCCATGTTCGTCTCAACGTCCGCAGTGCGATGTGGACATGCTTGCATTCGTTCTTTATAAACTTTGAACTCTTCCTGCGTGCAGAGGCACACGTATGCCATTCCTCGCTCTATTAGCTCTTTACCATACCGGTAATACAAATCCATGCGTTCCGATGCCACAATCACTTCGTCTGGCGTGGCATCAAGCCATTCACAGTCTTCAATGTACCACTCATAAGCCTCCAGCATCGGACGCTTCAACAGCGGGTCGGTATCGTCAAACCGGAGAATAAACTTGCCTTTGTACATCTTCGCATATTCGGAATTGATAACTATGCCGCGGGCACTGCCAAGCGTGGCTGCACCATTCGGATTGGGTGCGAAGCGCATAACAACTTTCTTATCATGACCGCTCAGGGGCAGTTCCGGTAGTTTTGTCTCCTCCCTGCTTTCTCTCTTTGTGGTCACACTCACGCTCGTGTCCGCCATCTCCGGTGCTATAAGCTTCAATTCCGCATTCCACTCATCTAACCCCTTCGATTCTATATCCTTTATCTCATCTACTACCAATTTGGCAACCTTTTGCGCATCCTTCCTCAATTCCGGGTGCTCACCGAGAAACCTCTTCAATACCGCATCTACCCGCGGCGGTTTACCATATCTCACCGCATTCTCCAATGCATATCTCCTTATCTCTTCCCTCATCCTTTATATCTCTATATCCTACAATTTATCCAGGTTAGTGTTTTTTGGTGCTGCGTTTACGTTTATACTATACAAGACAAGATGAATTATGAATTGTAAATGAATGTATTGAATTGTAATGTAATAGTGAGAGTGAGAGTGAAGGCGAGAGTGAGAGGGGGTAGGCTATGGAGAGCGAGGTGAAGATCGGATTAGAATGTCATGCACAGCTTCTCACCAGATCGAAACTATTCTGTCCTTGTTCTACCGATTATCATAATGCAGAACCGAATACGCATGTGTGTGCGGTCTGTCTGGGTTTACCCGGTGCTTTGCCCACTGTGAATGGGCAAGCAATAAGGTATGGTATTAAAGTAGGACTCGCACTGGGCTGTGAAGTGCAGCCGGAGATAATCTTCTACCGCAAGAACTATTACTATCCTGACCTCCCACGTGGATTTCAGATAACGCAATATGATTTCCCCATCGCACTCAACGGCATGGTGCGAATAGAGAGTGATGGCGAGGAGCGAGAGATAAGGATAAGAAGGGTGCATATCGAAGAGGATCCCGGCAGGCTGGTATATAAGGGCACGATAGATACCGCGAAGTATGCGCTCGTTGACTACAACCGCTCCGGGATACCGCTGGTGGAGATAGTAACCGAGCCTGACCTCCGGTCACCGAAAGAAGCGCGGATATTTCTCAATAAGTTGAGGAGTATTCTGGAGTACCTGGGTGTATTTAATGGGGACCTGGAGGGTGCAATGCGCGTTGATGCCAATATATCAGTGGCAGGTGGTGAGCGAGCGGAGGTCAAGAACATATCATCATATAAAGGTGTAGAACGTGCATTGTCATTCGAGATAACGAGACAGAAGAATTTATTACGCCGGGGTTTGAAAGTCAAGCAGGAGACACGCCACTACGATGAAGTGCGTGGTATAACAATTTCGATGCGAACGAAGGAATTTGAAGAGGATTATCGCTACTTCCCTGAGCCCGATCTCGTACCCATTCGTATCGCCGAGTCCGTGTTAGACCTGAAGGCGGAGATACCTGAGCTGCCTGATGAGAAGAGGAAGAGGTTCATAACACAATATTCAATAACACCAGAGCATGCAACTGCACTCACGTATGATAAGCATATAGCGGATTTTTATGAGGCTGTGGCATCGAGGATAGACCCGAGATTGAGTGCCACATGGATTGCGGATGTTCTGAAAGGAGAATTGAATTATCGGTCTATAACAATGCGTGAAGCTGAAAAGAGACTCTCACCTGATGATTTCGTCGCCATCTTACGATATTTAAAGCAAGGAATAATCACAGAACGAGGTGCAACAGTGTTGATAAGGGAGATGCTCGATAGGGGTGGCAAGCCGGATGCGATAATAAAGAGTAAGAAGCTGGCAACCATCAGCCCGGCAGAGATAGAGGTGGCAATAGATGCAGTGATAAAGGATAACAAAAATGCAGTCGCAGATTATCTCGCTGGAAAGAATGAGGCGTTGAACTTCCTCGTCGGACAGGTGATGAAGTATACACGCGGGCGGGCGGAGCCGAAGGAGGTTCGTATAAGACTCATGGATAAAGCTCAAGCCTATGGCTCACGAAGCGATGCGCGGTAGTCGCGGTTGAGATTAAAATTATGCGTGCAACTAACTACTACTTTTACTTTTACTTTGACTTTGCAAATGTGATAGAATGAGAGTGCACACAGTCAGCGAACTGGAGAAACGTCTGGGTATCTGGTTTTACGCCACCCGAACTGCCGGAATCGGTGGTATCATAAAGCAAAAGCCCTCTGACTTCATTGTTCGTGAGGTCACCAATCGCGAGGAGGGCGATACCGGTAGATTCCTGATTCTTGAGCTCAAAAAGGATAACTGGGACACTCACAGTGTGATAAGAGAGCTCTCAAGGCGATTGGGTATTAGCAGAAAACGAATTGGATTCGCAGGCACCAAGGATAAATTCGCCGTTACCACACAGAAAATCAGTATCAGTGGCATTGAGGATGATGATCTCGCTCATATAAAACTGAAAGATGTGACATTGCGGATAATAGGGCGTTCAAATAAGCCTGTATCGCTCGGTGACCTCTATGGTAATGAGTTTGAGATTACTATTCGTGGTCTAAAGGGCAGTGAGGACGAGATATTACAGAGGATAAATTCCATCTCGGCTGAGATAGACGCTATGGGTGGGATACCAAACTTCTTCGGTGTTCAACGATTCGGCATCAACCGTCCAATAACGCATATTGTCGGTGAAAGGCTGATAAGGGGCGATGTAAAGGGAGCGGTTATGACATATCTCGCATATATCACGCCAGATGAGAGTGAGAGTGAGAGTGAAGAGGTGAGAGAAGCGAGGCAGCTATGCCAAGAGGGCAATTTTAAAGAGTGCTTGAAGCGAATGCCACTTCGTTACGAGCGAGCTATATTGAACGAGCTGGTGAAAGTGAAGAAGAGCACGGAACAGTTGAGTGAATCCGATTATATCGCTGCCTTTAATGCATTACCCGTGAACTTGCAGAAGCTTTTCATACATGCCTATCAGGCTTATCTCTTCAATCTCGTCTTGAGTAAGCGCATGATGAGCTTGAACATGAATCGGCAACAGCCATTCAATGCGGCTCTCGTCGGTGATATTGTCTGCTATCGCAATGAACATGGATTCGCTGATCCGGCTAAGCTGGAGCGCGTGACAGAGGAGAAGGTGGATGCGATTAATCGGCTGATAAAACGAGGCAGAGCTTTTGTAACCGCACCGGTATTTGGCTTCGCGACCGAGTTGGGAGCGGGTTTGGAAGGCGAAATAGAGCGTGAAGTTCTGGCTGCTGAGGGTATTGAACTCTCCGATTTCAAGCTCAATGTACTGCCAGCATTGAGTTCCAAGGGAACAAGGAGACCAATCATAGTACCTGTGAAGGTTAACTGCAAAGAGCTCAGCGATGACGAGATGAATCCCGGCTGCAAGCGAGTGAAATTGAATTTCTTCCTGCCAAAGGGCTCTTATGCCACTGTTGTATTGCGTGAATATATGAAGATGAAATGAAGATATGATTTTTATATATCTTTCTGCTTATCTTTATCGTAAACCAAAAATGGCGAAGAAGCTGGCAACTGTTGATGTTAACAAATGTATTGGTTGTATGGAATGCATGTTTGCATGTTCGCGGCGCGTGGGCAAGGGCGGATTTAAGGATTCGGCAATAAGAGTGAAGTCAGCAGGAGGTATAGAGCGGGGTTTTGTTATCGTCGTCTGTCGTGCATGTGAGAACCCGCCGTGTGCAAAAGTATGTTCCACGGGCGCGTTAAGTGCGAGGAAAGAAGGGGGCGGGGTGGTATTCCATGAGTATAAATGCATAGGCTGCGGACTTTGTGCACAATCATGCATTCTGGGCGCCATATTCTGGGATAACGATAAGAATAAGCCTATTGTCTGTCGATACTGTGGCGAATGTGCCGATTATTGTGTGCATAACGCTATCAGCCTGGTTGAGGCAGATACTAATTAGCTCAGATGACAGCGAAGGATAGGGATGAGATAAGATTTCTTGGTACCGCGGGTGCAAGGTTCGTCATGATAACCCAGTTCCGGTCTTCGGCTGGTACTGTTCTCTCTTTAAAAGGTACGAATATCCTTATAGATCCTGGTCCCGGCACATTGGTGCGATTTGCAACAACAAAGCCGAAGATCAATCCTGCTAAGCTCCGTGGCATCATCCTGACTCATAAGCACTTAGACCATTCAAATGATGTGAATGTGATGATAGAAGCGATGACAGAGGGAGGATTCAAGCCCAGGGGGGTACTGCTCTGTCCCAGGGATGCAATCACAAATGGTGGTGATGCTGTTGTCCTGGATTATTACAAAAGGCTTCTGCAAAGAATCGAAGTGATGAGTGAGGGTGGGATTTATTCCATCGGTAAGCTGGAGATAAACACCCCGAAGAGGCATGTTCATGGCGTTGAGACCTATGGACTGAACATAAAAGAGAGGGGGGAGACAAGGACAAAGGTCTCTTTTATCTCCGATACACTTTATTTCCCGAGCCTGGAGGATCATTATGATGGTCAGGTGCTCGTGATGAACGTAGCGATGTACAGGAGGAGGGAGGGTGTACAGCATCTCTGTGTGGAAGATGCGAGGCGGATAATAGAGATAAGGAGACCAAAGGTGGCGATTCTCACACATTTCGGCATGACGATGCTGAGAAATAAGCCTTGGGAGATAGCGAAGCGGATAAGCGAGGAGACGGGTGTGGAAGTAATAGCGGCGCGCGATGGCATGAAATTCGACCTTGGGCAACTCCCACTCTAATCGTGCAAAATCAGAAGCTATTCTTATTATGCTTTTAAATTTTAAATTTTAAATATGTTTAGGCTATAAAGGAAGTATAGAAATGAAAGGGCGAAGTATATCAGTAATATTAGTAATGCTGATTTCGTTATTGCTTCTTGCTTCTTCCGTCTCTGTTGTAGCGGCTGTGAAAGCAGTGATTGTCTCTGATGTTCGTGGTTTTAATGATTATGTGCCTGCAAGTAGCACTCTTACCCGGGGGAGCACGCTTAAAGTGTATACGGAGATGAAGAACGTGAATTATGATGGATTTGTGGCTGTCAAGTTCTTCTTCGTCATTGAGGATCCACGGGATCATGTGGTCTCTATGGAGTATAAGGAAGTGACCCGAAGGGACTATGATCGCAGTGCCTACGTTGTGTATACAAAGAAAATACCTTCATGGTGGCTGTATGGCAATTATAAATTGAGGATATTCGCGTATAATCGTCTGGACAAGGCGAGGGTAGATGAACTGGAGCGGATGGTGGAGGTGACAGGTACGCTGAAGAGCATATTCAATGATGAAGATGAATTTGATGATCTGCGCGACTTCTTTGAGACCAGTAGTGATGCAGACGATTTAGACGATTTAGGAGCATTGAAATCCATATCCGATTCTTTAGAGGAGATGACGAGTATCAGGTTTTCCGTACGCCCGCATGTGAGTAAAGAAGAGAGGGAAAAGCCGATTACAGCTCCGATTGCTACTCCTTTAGCTATGCTCAGCGGTACAAAGTTCCAGGTGATAGACATGTGGGTAGATAAATTTGCAGTGAAGCCGAACGAGTCCGTGAAGGTATCGGTTACTGTGAGGAATGCAGGAGAGAGAGGAACGGGAAAAATTGCACTGGTGATAAATGGAGAGAAAGAAGCAGAAACTTCTGTCACCTTAGACCACATGGAATCGAAGACGTTTCATTTCAACGTGACCAAAAAGGTTCCTGGTACCTATAAGATTACTATCCCCGGGACAAGTATCATCAGGTTCCTGTATGTTGAAGAGTGCAGCGAAGTGCAGCCGTCGATGACGATGCAGGATTCCTCTGCGGGGAAGATAAGTCTAAGTCTTCTTGGTGGTGTGAATAAATGGCTGTGGGGTATCTTCACATCCACAGCTACAGGTGATGAAGAAAGATTATACAACAGAAAAGTACTCATATCTTCCGTCTTTGATATAACCACTCACCAGATAAGTCTGATCAAGATACTCTCTTCTTTTATCTCTTGAATTGAATAAAAAAAGGGAGGGGAGAGGGAGAGAAAGAACGGTCTACTACTTTACTTCAGACCATGTATCTGAGATATCTCCCCGATATGGCAAACTGTGCAGTCCTTACCCCTTGAAAGATGTATATTCACGAGATTCCCTTTGCTCGGCTTTAATGGCTCAGGATAGCCGTGACATTCCTCACAGGTCGTACCGCCTGGTCCTTTCTTCGGTATCGTCGGTATCTTGCCATGGCATACTATACATCCAACTGTTGAGGGATGAACAGTATGCACAGTGGCATTTTTACGACCATGACAGCCACTTGCAAGATTCGACTTGCCTGCATAGTCAAAACAGCCAGGTTTACCATTCACCAGTAGTCCACCTTCCACATGAGCTTTCAAATTCGCTGTTGATTCCCTCTTATGACACATATCGCAACTCGTCTTCACCGGAGGTTGTGTTTTTACTTCCACTGGTGTTGGTGCAGGCGTCACCTTTGGTGTTACTTTTGGTGTCACCGTAGGTGTTGCCTCTGGCGGCGGCGTCACTTCTGGTTTCTGCACACAGCCTGCCATTACCCCTATTAAAGCCAGAGCAATAATAGCCACTACCAACTTCTTCATTTTACACCACGTTATCCGTATTCTCTCTTTGCTATTAAAAACTTTTCGATTTTTGTTTTTGCTTTACCCGTTATAGTACCTGAAGTATAATGTTTCTTTGGTAAAGCATTCCTATCCGGCGTTAAACCATAATGTCCCCTATCTCTCGCTCGTAAGTATCTTTTAAATACGCCATCGTGCCACAGACTATCCGGTTCAGCGCATATAAGAAGATGATGGCATAGAGTATGCATGAAATGAAGAATAAAGAGATTATACTGCTCCTCTCTGCCTCCAATTCTTTCAACTCGGATATGGTGTCCCGGTATAGAAAAGACTCACCTGCCAGCCTGTATTTATCCGATGCCCTCTCAAAGTATCTCGCTGCGGTTTCATAACTGGCGGAGAAGGTGTCATAATTATAAGGGTTCAGGAGCAGATATCTGTTCCAGAGTCTGACGAGGTCTCTCTCTCTGCTATCTGAGATGATACCCTCTGCCCTTATGCGGAGGTCTGTTGCATCACTAACCAGTTCATCATGCCAGTCCATCATCTTGGACTTCTCATAGATGCATTCCTGCCTCTTCTGTCGCTCATTGAGCAGTCCATAGAGTGTAGCAGCATGTTGATAGCACA
>Ga0190316_1000107_pt1 | contig 20591 bp, 18 predicted proteins | sample 48701112_MG_FD_161663 | JGI IMG/M metagenome (GOLD analysis project Ga0190316, IMG submission 161663) | Hydrothermal vent sediment bacterial communities from Southern Trench, Guaymas Basin, Mexico - 4870-11-1-2_MG | ecosystem: Environmental > Aquatic > Marine > Hydrothermal vents > Sediment ... | reverse complement strand
CTCGTCAAATATGAGAAGCACATCATTTTCCGCTGTTATCTTGCGAACTTCATGCAAATATCCCTCTTCGGGGGGAATAACGCCGATGTTTCCTAAGACTGGCTCAAGAATGACCGCTGCAACTTCCTCACGCTGACGCTCAAGCACTTCGCTCAACGCATCTGCGTCGTTGAAAGGCACTTGAAGCGTGTTCTTCACCATGTCAGCAGGTATGCCCTTTGAGTCAGGAATGCCGAAAGTTGTTGCGCCTGAGCCTGCTTTCACAAGCACGCCGTCGTGAGCGCCGTGAAAGCCTCCTTCAATTTTCACAATTTTGTCTCGCTCCTTCGCAGCACGAGCGACCCTTATTGCTGACATCGTCGCCTCGCTTCCTGTGTTCACGAGCCTGAGCATCTCAATAGAAGGGAAGCAGCGCTTCACAGCCTTCGCAAGCTCAATTTCTGCGTTGTGAGGCGTTCCGAAGAGCCAGCCACGCTCCAACTGCTCCTTCACTGCGTCGAGCACTTCATCGTTGCAGTGTCCAAGCACAAGTGGTCCGTATGCGAGGCAGAAATCAATGAACTCACGACCGTCAACATCGTAAATGCGAGAGCCTTTCGCATGCGTCGTGAAGAACGGAAAAGGCTTGAACGCCCTCACAGGACTGCTCACGCCTCCAGGCATGTGCTTCCTCGCTTCCTCGTAAAGCTCTTCCGATTTCATTTCTCTCTCCTTTCTATTATTTCTCTAAATATCTCTAACGCCCTCACATGTTGAGGAAAATATGACCTAATTTTATCTTTAGATGCATTGAGTAAGTGAGAGTAAACTTTTCCATGAATCTCTTTATGTTTCTTTCTTAACTTTTTCCATGCCTCTTTTGGGTCATATTCGCTCTCTCTTAATACTTCTTCAACATCTTCTCTCACATTTTCTAAGCTCATTGAGAGTTCAAGCAAATGGTCCTCTATAGTATGCTTCTTATATTGTTTATTGGGGAGACCATTTACTAAAACGGCGACTTTAAATTTGTAGTGAGCTTGTGAGCACGCATATACTCTAAATTTTTCCTCTTTCTCAATAACTTCAAATTCCACTTTTTCCTTTTTAAATACATCTTCTATTTCATTCCAGAATTCCTTTTCTTTTTTCTCCTCTTGATCTAAGATTACCATCAAATTATTTATCTTTTCCCTAATACTCCTCAATGCAGCATATATAGCGCTTTTAATCCCTGCAGCTTCGGGCTTTGTCACGCCAACAACATGTTTCCCATCAAATTTATGACAGAGTATTAAGCAAACAATGTCGTCTGGAGTTCCATTGCCTATAATAATTACCCCTTTCACGGGAGCAAGTCTTGATAAAGGAATCTTTAACTTTCCCGCCCACTTCCCTAAGCTCCTACTTATGCTCCACTCGAGAGGTGAGAGAACTCTGAGCCTCATATAAGGACCCCTTCCCCCATTCTCACATCAATACCCGCCTTCTCCAAGTCCTCAATCTCCTCCAAACTGAGGTTTTTTGCGTTCAAAATGCCATCATGTAGCGATAATAATGTTATCTGTGGCTCATATTCATCAAGAACTCCGGAAATGAACTTCGTTACTTCAAGGCTATGAGTTGAAATTATAATTTTCGTGCCTTTATCAAGGACATCTCTGAACCAAGAGGCGATATGTATTAGCAAGGAGGGATTTATGTGCGCCTCAATATCATCTAACATCAAAATTTTAGGCTTTTTGAACTCATAAAGAAGAAGTAAAGTTGCGAATATTTGGAATCCATGACCCATGTCTCCAAGTCTCACACCTTTCGCATCCTTCGCTCTGCGCACATATATTGTTTGCGAGCCCCCCGTGAAAGGCTCTAATAATAAGTCATCGTATTCCTCACTTATTCCTTCCGATATTCTCTTTGCTACTTTCGCCGGAAGACCAATGCCCCTGAACTCCACCCAATGATGCCTGAAATATTCCCATATATGCTTCATAAGAGAAGGGTGAAAATAGAAAGTTTCCCCTATTTCCCTCGCAACGTAAGATGCCACATCACCTGGTCTTATTAAGGAGACTCTGGGCTCATTAAAAATACTTTGCGATGATGCGTCTAAAGAATCCATGTAATACTTATTCTTGCCATCCTCCAGATAAACACGTATATAATTCCCCGCCCTTTGAAACTCTACTGTGACGTTGGAACATGTTATGGTAGCCGCATTGCTTGTATATTCGTGAAGAAGGAAAGCAAAAGCCTCGCCCAATGTGGAATGTAAAGAGCTCAAAATTCTTACAGCTTCAACATTAATGCCATAAGGAACATATCTGAGCGGATTTGGAAGGAGAAATAAACTTTCAAGAACCGTCGTTTTCCCGGAATTGTTTCCTCCTATCAATATGTTCAAGTTCTTAAAGTCAATTTCTCCCTTCTTTATCCCTCTGAAGTTACTTATTGATAGCTTCATATATTTAAGTCTGTCTCTCCGCTATATAAATATTGCACAGAGTAGGAGAGGAATAGAGGAGTGGCAGGAAAACGAAGAAGTTTGAGGAATGTGAGGTTGCGAGTTGCAGGGATAGGAAGGGTTTGAACGCCCTCACCGGACTGCTCACGCTTCCTCGTAAAGCTCTTCCGATTTCGTTTCTCTCTCCCTTTTATATCCTTCAAACAATAAGAGGGGCGTAGATTTTTAAATTGTTAAGCGAGTATGTCCCTTGGATATGAAGAGTGAGACATAATGGAGGAGGTGACATTTTCAAAGCATGCCCTTAGGAAGATTGAAGAGCGGAAATTGAGCGAGGATATAGTGAAGAAGGTGTTAAATGAGCCGGAATTTATCTTTTATGATTTGCTCACAAATGCAATAGTGGCGATTGCAAATGTTAAAATAGGGGCAATTTCAACATATCTTGTAGTTCCTTACACGAAGGAGGACGAAAAGATAAAAGTTATAACGGTATATCCTTGTAGGGACATAAATAGAGAGATTAAAAAGAAGGAGGGAAAAAGATAGGTGAAAATAAGGTGAAGATATGGTTTGATGATGAGGTGGACATATTGTATATCTCACTAAAGAAGGGAACTTCTGTGGATTCGGAGGAAGTGGAGGAAGGTGTGCGTGTAGAATACGATGAGCATGGGCGAGTTGTGGGCATAGAAATATCCGGAATCACAAAAATGCTGGCAAAAGCCCTCGCAAAACATTTATCGCAGATTGTCAAGCGATAGGTAACTAATGGAATTAACATAATTAATGAACAGAAACCGTTTGAATTTTCATAGGACTATTCACTCCCACTGGCATGTGCTTCCTTGCTCCCTTGCATCCTCGTAAAGCTCTTCCGATTTCATCTTCTTTCTTTCCTCGCTCAAAAAGAAATCTTCTCCGCTTGCTATCGCTTCTTCGTTGCTATTTCTTCTTTTCCTATTCTTTCTTCTTATTTTCCTTTTTCCACCTATCTCAACATTTTCGCAACATCTTTCGCAAAATATGTGATAATTAGGTCGGCACCCGCCCTTTTTATCGCTGTCAATGCCTCAATCATGACCTTTTCTTTTTCCAAAAATCCCCGCTCCGCAGCAGCACAAATCATTGAATACTCACCGCTGACATTGTAAGCTGCGAGAGGGACATCAAATCGCTCCCTAACCTTCGCAATAATGTCTAAATAGAACAGAGCGGGCTTCACCATTACAATGTCCGCACCCTCCTTAATATCTAACTCAACTTCCCGCAAAGCCTCCCTCGCATTCGCAAAGTGCATTTGGTAAGTGCTTCTGTCGCCCATTTTCGGCGCCGACTCGGCAGCCTCTCTGAAAGGAGCGTAAAGCGAGGAGTGGAATTTCGCCGCATAACTCATGATTGCGGTGTTCTTGAAGCCAGCGTCGTCCAACGCCTTTCTGATTGCTGCGACCATCCCATCCATCATGCCTGAAGGCGCAACAATATCTGCGCCAGATTCCGCTTGACTCACCGCTATTTTGCCTAAAATCTCAAGCGTCTCGTCGTTCAGTATTTCGCCCGTCTCCTCGTCAACTAAACCGCAGTGACCATGCGTCGTGTATTCGCACAAACACAAATCCGTAATTACAATCGCATCTCCGCCAAACTCCCCCTTTATTCGCTCAACAGCACGCTGAACAATTCCTTTTGGATTGAACGCCTCACTCCCGACAGCATCCTTCCTGCGAGGTATGCCGAAGAGCAGAAAGGACTTTATGCCGAGCTCAAGAGCAGATGAGACCTCTTCAACAACGGCATCCGTAGAAAAGCGGAACTGCGAGGGCATCGCACCTATTGATTTCCTGCCTTGCTCCCCTTTGCCTTCAAGCGTCTCGTCAACAAAAAGCGGCAGAATGAGGTCTTCCACAGAGAGCCGTGTCTCTCGCACTAAATTCAAACGGCGAAGCCTCCGCATTCGCACACTCGGAAACATTTGAAATCTCCCCCTCTCTCCCTTCTCTTCTCTTTACTTCCTTTCCCTTCACTTCATTTTTTTCATTTCACTTCATTCAAATCCGCTCAAATCCACACCACAAGCCGAGCTTAACAGCAGTCTCAATCACTTTCTTGTATTCGCTTAACTTAACTGTGCGGTTTATTTCCTCATATTCATACGCCTTAAACATCGGTCTGTATTGAAACATGATATTAATGTATGTGTTTTTTGAGAGTTCAGCCACAAACCTCAGTATTTCTTCAGAACCTGCGACATCGTTAGGCATAACTAAATGACGGATGAGAAGACCACGAACCGCAATACCTCGCTCATCCATTACCAAATCGCCGACTTGACGGTGCATTTCCCTGACCGCAGACTTGCACACTTCAAAATAATCCCTCGCTTTTGAGTATTTTTCGGCACTTTCCACCCTGCTGTATTTTATGTCGGGCATGTAAATGTCAATAATGCCTTCTAAAAGGCGCAAAGTTTGCACTGATTCGTAGCCACCGCAGTTGTAAACGATTGGGACACGCAGTCCTCGCTCCGCCGCTATTTTTATTGCTGAGACGATTTGAGGAGTGAAGTGCGTGGGCGTCACGAAATTGATGTTGTGGCATCCCAAACGCTGCAGTTCAAGCATCATTTCCGCAAGCTCCGCCTCGCTCACCTCGTATCCGACGCCGAGATGACTTATGTCGTAGTTCTGGCAGAATACGCAACCTAAATTGCAGTTGGAGAGGAAAATCGTGCCTGAGCCGTGCGTGCCTACGAGAACCTCTTCTTCGCCGAAATGCGGATGTGCGGAAGCGACCTTCACCCTCGCAGAGGAACGACAGAAGCCTTTCTCGCCTTTCAAACGATTCACGCCGCAACGACGAGGACAAAGCTCGCAGTCGCTCAGCATCGCATACAATTCTTTAATGCGAGTTTCAATCTCACCGCTCTCGCAAAGCTCTAAATACGCAGGACGCATTTGAATTAATTGGTGAATGTGTTTAAAATGGCTCACATTATTGCCGTCGCTGGGAAGGGGGGCGTCGGAAAGACCGTAATTTCCGCTCTCCTGTTGCGATTTCTTATTGAAGATGAGGATATTCGGCGGGATGGAGTGCTTGTGATAGATGCGGACCCTGCGGTTAGCCTGCCATTCGCACTCGGATTGGAGGTGAAAAAGACAATAGGAGACATAAGAGAGGAGATAGCGGAGCCAAGTGGCATAATTTTTGACGAAAGAATGCCGATAGATATGTTGTTAGAGTATAAGATTGATGAGATAATGGTGAAAAAACCTTATTTTTCGCTCATTGCGATGGGTCGTCCTGAGGGCGTTGGGTGTTACTGCCTTGTGAATGACATGCTACGCCACTTCATCAGCAAGCTTTCCTCCCGCTTCGGCACGATTTTAATTGACTGCGAGGCGGGTTTGGAGCATTTGAGCAGGAGAACGACGCAAGATGTGGACACGATGCTCGTCGTGAGCGACTTCACGAAGCGCGGCTTTAAAACGGCAGCAGCAATTAAAAGCCTCGCAGAAAGCCTCCACATAGAATTCAAGCGGATTTTCCTCGTGCTTAACAAAGTGCCTGCTTCCGCAAAAGTTCCTTTTGATGAAATTGAGCGCCTCACTGGCATGCCTATCGCAGGCGTCGTGCCTGAAGACGAAATCGTGAGCAAGTTTGACTACGAGGGCAAGCCCATTTTCCTCCTTCCTGAAGACTCAAAGGCGGTTCTCGCCGTCCGCAAGATATTTGAGCGGATTTTTAGTGTTCAGTAGATTTTTGGGGTTTAAGGACTCGCCACCGCAGGAGCACGCCATCGTCAAGCATTTCAACGCCAATAAGCGAGAGTTTCAGCATTTCTGATACGAGAAAACCCTCACCTTCCACGAGAGATGGGGCATCCTTACCACCAATAATCATATTTCCGACGAAAGTGTATATTTCATCCACAAGACCTTCTGAGAGTAGAGACCAATTCAGCGTTGCACCGCCCTCAACCATTAATTTTCTGACGCCTCTTCGCCACAATTCTCGCATTAATGAGCGCAAATTCACCCGCTCAACGCCGCAGACAAGCACTTCCGCCTTCCGACGCAACCTCTCAACTCGCTCCGCAGGTGCATTTTCAGCGACGGCAATCAAACGCTTCCCCTCGCCTTTCACAAGAAAATCCGCATTCTCAGGCGTTCTTGCTCTGCTGTCAACGACAACTCGCATCGGGTTCTCCTCTTTTCCCTGCATTTTCCTCCACTTCCGCAACGCATCAGACTTCACCGTGAGTGAGGGGTTGTCCGCAAGAACCGTCCCGATGCCCACCAAAATCGCATCGCTCTCCGCTCGCAAAGCATCAACACGCTTGAAATCCTCTTCGCCACTTATTCTCGTCTGTCGTCGCTCTTTTGTCGCAATCTTACCGTCCGCACTCATCGCAACATTTATGAAAACAAAGGGTTTTTTCCACTCCTCTCCTCCCAAACTTCCACTTTCACGCCTCATTTTACCTTCCGCTGCTGTTTCTCTTCGTAGCATCGGCGCATTAAGCCTCACGCCAGACAATTTAACCGCTCCTCCTCCACACTTCACTAAAGATGGAAAAGGAAAAATAAGCATGAGCGAAAAAAAGGGAAATAATGACTGTGCTCAGAATCACTTTCTTGGGGACAGGAGGCTCCGTTCCTTCGCCTCACAGGAATCCATCGGCGATTGCAGTTCGGCGAGAGAGCGAGCTTTTCCTCTTTGACTGCGGAGAAGGCACACAGCAGCAAATGATGCGAGCGAAGACAGGCATGAAAATCACAGCGATTTTCATCACACACTTCCACGCCGACCATGTTCTCGGCATCCCGGGTCTGCTTCAGACGCTCTCTTTGCAGGGTCGCACAGAACCGCTTGAGATTTACGGTCCGAAGGGCGTGAAGCGCTTCCTATACCATTTGCTCTCCCTCGGCTACGCATCAAAGAACTTTGATGTCAAAGCAATTGAATTGCAGCACGGAGATGTCATTCGCCGTCAAAACTACGAAATTAGGGCTTTCAAGACGGAGCATAACATTCGCAGCATCGGTTATGTGCTTGAAGAAGCGATGCGTCCCGGAAAGTTCAACAGGGAGCGTGCTATTGAGCTCGGTCTCAAGCCGGGACCGCTTTTCTCTAAATTGCAGCACGGCGAGAGCGTTTTCGTGAACGGTCGTGAGATTCGCCCTGAAGATGTCTTGGGACCGCCTCGCCCAGGTCGCAAAATCGTTTACACAGGCGACACGAGACCTTGCGAGAGCGTCATTCAGGCTGCTGAAAACGCAGACATCTTAATTCATGACGGCTCGCTTGCAGAGGCGGAGAAGGAGCTTGCAATTGAATACATGCACTCAACTGTTACGGAGGCTGCAGAGGTCGCTGCAAAAGCAAATGTCCGAAAACTCATTCTAACGCACATAAGTGCGAGATATGACGAGGAAGATGCGAAGAAATTGGAAGAAGAAGCAAGAAAAATATTCCCAAACACGATTGTTGCGAGCGATTTGATGACTATTGATGTGAAATACAGGGACAAAGAAGAGCAAGAATAGGGGAAGAAAGTCTGGAGCGGATGACCTCCTCCCCTCACTGAAAGGGGCTCAGTGGAGGAGGTTCCCATTTCATCCACCTGGGCTTACCTGTCAGCTCTTTCAGCTGGGCAGCGGCTCAGATGTCGAGGGCTTCACTTCAGGTCGGCCCGACCCTAAGCTCGCATTGCGAGCAATGAAGCATACAATGATACTATGAGACTTTACCACACATATCTCCTACTGCTACCTTTGAAAGGGAATCAGCAGCAACAATTAAATTAAGATTTTAATGTCAAGTTTTTCAGAGAGTTCTCGGTAGCGGTTGCGGATAGTGACTTCAGTGACGCCCGTCGCCTCAGATATTTCCTTTTGAGTTTTGTGCTTACCGCTGAGAATCGCAGCAATATAAATTGCGGCAGCTGCAACGCCTATCGGACCCTTTCCATTCGTGAGTTTCTTCTCTTGTGCCTTCTTTATAATCTCAATGGCTTTCGCACGGACATCTCCTCCCAACCCTAAGCGAGAGCAGAATCGTGGGACGAATTCAATCGGTGATGCGGGAGGCAAATGAATGTCCAATTCTCGCAACAAAAACCTGTAAGCACGGCTTATTTCCCGCTGAGATACCCTTGACACCGCCTTTATTTCCTCAAGTGTGCGAGGAACACCATACTGCCTGCATGTTATATACAAAATTGCTGAAGTTATGCCCTCTATACTGCGACCTCTTATCAAATTCTTCTCCATCACCTTCCTGTATAATTTAGCAGCAGCCTCCCTAATGTTCATAGGAAGTTTCAATGCTGAAGCCATTCTGTCAATTTCAGAGAGAGCATATATGAAAGAGCGCTCACTTGTGTTCGTGATATGGGCGATATGCCATCTGCCGAGAGGTTCAAGACCCTTTGATGTGACGAGTGTGCTTAAGCCCTTGTCGTGTATTCTGTAAGTCATCGGCGCACCAACTCTCTCTCTGCGTGATGCCTGCTCAAAGTCAAATGCTCGCCACTCAGGTCCTAAATCAACAAGATTCTCCGCAATCACGAGACCACAATCGCCACAAAACAGCTCAGCTCGCTCATAGTCCCACACTAAATTCTTTGAGTGGCATTCCGGACACTCCTTTATTCGCTCAATCCCCTCACGCTCCTCTTGACGCTCACTCTTTTCCTCCTCTCTCGCCACCTTCTTATCCGCTTCTCCCGCCTCTGACTTCTCTACTTCGCCCCCCTCTTTTTGATTATGATGCCTGCTCGCTTCCGCTGAAAGCGCCCTCATTATAACTTAAATATAAGTTGCATATATTTAAATAGTTTTTTTATTCACACCAAACAGCCTTCACACCAAACAGCCCCCGCTCAAAATCCAAGCGAATCGCCCGCTCTTTCTCCTTTCCGCCGCCTCAAGAACTCAACGAAATCTTCAGCGAATTTCGGGAACGCAACTGCATGAACATGCGTGTAGGATGCAAGGCAGTTCTTCTTCATTATACCGTCAAGTGCCGTTTCGCCTTTTCTTAAGATGCCCTCTCCTCGCAAGATGCGGTATGCGAACTCAACATCTTCACGCAAATTTATCCTTGAGCGGTGGAACTCATGCGCCTTAAACCTCTTCCCTTTCTTACCTAGGAAGCAATCACGACGAATCTCACCGACTACATAATTCACTATTCTGCGTTCTTCTGTCCATTCTGCTCCGCCTTTTATGACGCCACACATATCAAAACGCTCCCCCTTATACTCTATTTCGTCCATTAAATACATTAATCCGCCGCATTCCGCATATATCACACCGTTATTCTCGTAAAATTCTCTTATTGAGCGGCGCATTTGCTCATTCGCTTCCAACTCAGCAGCATAAATCTCTGGAAAACCGCCTCCTATGTAGAGAGCATCGCAGGAAGGCAGCTTTCTGTCTGAGAGCGGACTGAAAAACACAATCTCCGCACCTGCGAGTGTGAGCAAGTCAAGCGTGTCTTGATAGTAAAAGTTGAAAGCCTCGTCGTAAGCAACTCCTATTCTGACACTCTCCCCTCCCTTTCCTCTTCTCTCCGCCCTCCTCTCCTCTTCTACTCCCTTTCTTTCGTTTGCGGTTGTAGTTTTTGCAGTTGCTTTCGCTGCTGCGGTGGTTGCTCTGAATATTCTTGGAGGAGGCGTCTGTAGTGGAGGTGCGCTCTCCGCAATCTCCAAAACCGCATCTAAATCCACATACTCCTTGACTTGCTGTTTGATTTGCTTAAGAACGGTGTTGAACGCAGAGAAACGCTTTGAGCATTCAACCGCAGTGACCAAGCCGAGATGCCGCATTTCAATCCTAATGCGAGGATTTTCAGGAATTTTGCCCACTACTTTCACACCACAGTATTTCTCTATTGCTTTCTCCGCCTTCTCTCCGTGCCTTTCCGTCCCAATATAGTTCAAAATAACACCTGCAATATTCACAGCAGGGTCAAAATTTTTGTAACCTGCGACGAGAGCGGCGGCACTCCTCGTCAAACTCCGAGCATCAACAATCAGAATAACAGGTGCTTGCAGAATTTTTGATATTTGTGCGGTGCTTCCCACATCTGTTTCGTAGTCAAAGCCTTCGTAGAGACCTCTGACGCCCTCAACGATAGCGATGTCTGCTCCTTTGCATGCATGAGCGAAGATTTCGAGGATTGCGTCCTTGCTCATTAAAAAGCCGTCAAGGTTGCGTGAGGCTCTTCCTGCGACAAGCGAGTGGAAGCCCGTGTCAATGTAGTCGAGAGCGACCTTGAAAGGCTGCACCTCATATCCGAGCTCACGAAGCACTGCGAGGAGACCGATGCAAATTGTTGTTTTTCCTGCTGAACTCCTGTCCGCTGCGAGAACTATTCTCGGAATCTCCTTTCTCGGAATCTCCTCAATACTCATTGTATCTGCACTTCTATCTATTCGCTTTCTCAGCCTTTTATTTCTTTCTTCATACCATCACGCCTTCCTCTTTTACATTCAAAAGGAATAGAGAATTGTATTCCTTAAACAATTTTTCTGGTATCGCCATGACTGAGCAAAGTTCATTTTCATTAAGAAGGATTTCAAAAAGTAAATTGTTTAAGGATTCCTCAACCTCAACAGGGTTCGCATCATCGCTCACTACAATTAATATATCAATATCGGAATCTTTATTGTAATCTCCCCGTGCATAAGAACCATAAAGGATAACCTGCCTTATCTTGTCTCCGAAGCTTTCAATCAAATACTTTTTGACCCCTGTTAATATCCTCTTTACCTTTTCGTTCATCCTTCCCCTCTATTACTTCAACCCATTCGTGGCATTTTACTTTTTCTAACAATTCCTTGACATTCGTACCTTCTTTATTCTTCTTCCAGTTCCTCAAGTTCCTATTGCTCCTCTTCGGTTAAATTTCCTTTCAACTGCTTCCAATAAAGTTCAGGTTTTCAAGAGAACTTTTTCCATTCCAATCTCCCTCTCGCAAATATAAATATACCCATCTATTGTTAGTTCCTTTACTCACAGCTTCGCACCACTTTCGAGCAGCAATATTTTTATCAGGAACCTGAATCTCTTCTCTTCCCTTAGTTTCAACAAGATAATACCCATGCTTTGTTTTTACTATAAAATCTGGATAAAATTTTCTCCATCTCCTTTCTCTTGAGTCATAGTAGGTTATTTTTAATCCTACAATATGCGGGATATTTTTTATAAACGATATTACATCCTCAGCCTTTGTCAGAAAGTTTACGAAGTCAGCCTCCATATCATTGTCCACTGGTGAGGAAGGTATTCTGATTTCTTCATCATCCTCATAAGTAATTCTGACAAATAGACTCTTTTCCGAGTCAGCAAACTCTTTTGTCCAAGGAAAACTGTTAAGGTCATCTACTTTAATAACTTGTTTCAATTCCGCCTCTGTTGAAAAGACAGGATTACCTATAAGTGGTTTAGCAAGCTCTATTATTTCCTTTTTGATCTGCGAATACCAACCTTTTACCGATAGAAATTTTAATACTGTGTCATCTAATTCAATATGTTCGCCAAAAAGTCTTTCTGAAATATAGTTCTCCAAGGCATTAAGAAGTAAATTAAAAGAATTTGGAAGAGGTATTTCTTCTTGTAACTCTCTTGCGAGTTGGGTTAGTCGTATAATGGGAACATCAACAGGTGCTTCGATCTGCCCTTCATCCAATGTTTGCCCCTTTAAGTCAATAACTTCATAATCGTATTTTTTCTTAAATTCATCAACCTCAGTCAGTTCATAAACATTCGATGGTAACTTTGAAAATATCTCTCTAATAATAGCCTCAATATCTATATTCTCGGTAAAAGATAGAAATTCTGCTTTAGGAATTTCAAACTTTAATTCCTCCGATGCTTCTATTCGTGGATTAAAAGATACGAAGAACTCTTTTGGAGCTTCAGGAATCTTTATACCTTCAAGCTGTTCAAGATTATCAAGAACTTTCAAAAGATTTGGGGGTCCCACAATTTCCAAGATATTTACCCATTTTTCAACATTTACACCTTGTTCTGGGAAAAGCTTCCTTAAGCCCCTTCCTATTACTTGTTCTGGCAGTATTTCTCTTTCTGAGGCATAAGACCTTAACCCTAAAATTACAGTAACTGAGCGAACATCCCACCCTTCGTTCAGCATCATAACACTGGATATAACTTCTATTGGGTTGTTAGGATCATCAAGATTTCTAACAAGCTCAACAGCAAGCTCCTTATCAATTTCCTTTTCTTCTCCATTTATCTTGATTTTTGATACTATTTCCTTACCTTTTTCTTTAAGTCTGGTTTTCCATTTGTCAAGTTCAGAATGGATAAGAATCATATTCGATGTATCAATGTCGGGTTCTTCAAGTAATTTCTCATAAATTGCATCGGCATTTGGCGTTTCATCCGCCATTATAAAAAGAACAGACTTTCTCCCTAACTCTTTCAATTTCTCTTTATGTTTTCTCCATCGGTCTAAGGCAGCCTTTATGTAGGGAATGAAATCATCTATGGAAAAACCTTTTCTGATAGGAGGAGCATCATGAACGATAACTTTTGCGGGATATTTCACAATTCCTGTCTGCAACGCTTCTCTTAGAGAAAAATCCACTATTATCCATGGGAACAAACGCCCTTTTTCATCCTTCGGCGTTGCGGTAAAATCAAGTTCCATGAAGATGCCTTTTGAATGATTTGAAAGCAAAGCCTCATGTAAATCCCAGAGATAATTTTGCCAACTACTCTCTTCTCTATGAATATGATGTGCCTCATCTTTCAAAACCATTAAATTTGGATAGTTGTTGAGTATTTCCCACAGTTTAATTGACTTTGCTTTGTAGGGTTCTTTGCCAGGATGTGGAATATCAAACAATGTGGTTACAATGTCTTCTTTTTTCTTCCTTTCCTCCTTGAAACCTATCTGATGTATATTGGTTACAAATATTACGCCTTCGTCATCTGGCGGTGGAAACCTATCAGCATCTGAGAATGTATCTCTTGTAATCACTTGAACTTTAAAATCCTTCTTCCACTCTTTCGGAATAAGCTGAAATTCCTCATATATTGATAAATCCTCAAGGTCTTTCCTTAACCTGTCGTAAACTATTATATTCGGAGCTACAAAAAGAAAGAATCTTGTGTATTTTTCTTTATCCTCATAAAGATAGTTGAAAAATGACCACACAGTTAGAAGAGCCATTACAAGTGTCTTTCCTGAGCCTGTTGCCATTCTGAAAGCGTATCTTGGATATTTATCGTATTCTTCATATCCTGAAAGTCTGAAAGCACCATATTCATTTAATAACTCGCTAACTTTTGTTATCCCTTTAACTTCATATAGATAAATCAAAGTTTCAACAGCTTCTCTCTGAGAAAACCAGAATACTTTATCTCTCGGCTGCTCAAACCAGAAATTGAGTAGATATTTCGTGGTATCGGTTACATCGGGATAGCCTTCTTCTCTCCATCTTTTGATTTCCAATCTCAAATTATTTACGCAAACAGCTTCTGACGGAAATCTTGCATAGGGATTTCCATTTTTCCTCTGCTCATTCGCCCATGCAATCCCGTTTTGAATGTATTCTTTGAACTTCCTTCCAACAACATCCAAATATGGAGCATCAATTCTAACTTCCTTAGGATAAGGCTCAAGGATTGAATCTGGAGGGATGAAAGTTATGTCTGAAGGTGGCTTCCTTACTTCAAATGTGATTGTATCCCTTCCTCTCCTTCTCCTTACCATTTTCAGCCCCTCACATTAACTATAATCTCTTTTGATGTCTCACCACCAAATATGTCCGTTATCTTAGCAACAACTCTGTATGTCCCTGGTTTGTCATAAGTGTGGGTTGCCTTAACCTTCACATTTCCTTCTCCCGGCTTTTTATCAAAACTCACGAAATCGTGTTTGAAAACTTCTCCGTCATAATTCCAATCAATTGCCCAATAATTTATAAGCGGAAGGAAATACTTCTGCCTTTCTCTATCACTCTTCGCTTCTTTGATTCTCTTTCTTATCTCTTCTTCAAGCCCCTCATAGCCGTGAGGAAGCCATACCCAGAAGTCCTTAATCTCGATTTCAACCTTTAACCCATCTTCTCTTACTTCAAGCCATACATATCCCGGCTCTATAAACCTAACATATTTCCTATCTTCATCGGTAAATGCATATCGGATAAGATCCTCTTTTGAATCCAGTTTATATTTTTTCTTCAATTCGTCAAGTCTTGTAGTGGGTGGAATATGTAAGAGCTTTAACTTAACATCCTGCATCTCCCATAAATCCCTCGCCCTTTCAAATGTATCTGGTGCCCAGTCCCAACCAAGAATCACAAGAGTCCACCTATCTTTGTAGAAAGGAGTTTCCTTAAACTCTTTGATAACTTCGTGAATCTCAGCGGGAGTAACTGGAAAATTCGCCTGACCAACATGGATTATTTCTTTCTCTTTCTCCCTCAAGCCGTGAAGATGCTTAAATACCTGCTTCATTGGAGATGCACCGTAAAGGTTCAAGATTAGATTTATAACATCCGCTCTATTATACATCTTATCCGTCATGTAATTTGCAATTGTTACGAGGTAGAAAGGTCTTACAGGCTTTCCATATAGAGGTCTTTTACTCTCATCCTCAACCTTTATGCCAAGTGCCTTTGAATTCGCTATATCAAGAAGCCGCTTCCTTGTTACATGAATCGCATACTTTGACATATCACAGCATACCCAACGCCTCCCAAGTTTCTCAGCAACTGCTGCAAGAGTCCCAGAACCACAGAAGAAATCCGCAACTATGTCGCCTTCATTTGAAGATGCAAGGATTATGCGTTCAAGGAGTTTTTCGGGTTTTTGTGTGGGGAAATCTAAGCGTTCATGAGAAGTATTAGTCAAAATAGGAAGATAGAACCAATTAAACGGTATTCTTCCTTTTGGATGTTTTCTCAGGTATGCTTTTTCTCCAATATATTTGTATTCTACTTTCTCAGGAGAGAAATAAGATTCTCTTATAGGGTCAACATTAAATATCGGATTAGTAGTTTTCGAATAATATAATAATATATCGTGCTTTTTACTGAAATTGCTCTCTGGAATACCTCCTCCACCATAGCACCAAATTAACTGATTCCTGAAATTCTCCCTTCCAAAAATCTCGTCCATCATTAGCTTAACATAATGCACCATCCTATAATCTAAATGAACATAGATTGAGCCATCATTAGCCAGAAGCTCCTTCATCAAAACAAGCCTTTCATACATGTAGTTGAGGTAAGAGGCTATTCTTTCCTCTGGTGTTCCTCCACCCCACATGTCCCTATAAGCGAGTTCTTCCATAATTGAAGGACTTTTCACGATTTCGTTCTTTGGCATCAAGTCCTTCCAGCTTTCGGGCATTGGAACTTTAAAAGAAAAGTCGGCACCCGTAGCAAATGGTGGGTCAATGTAGATGAGTTTAATCTTTCCTCTCAAATTTATCGTCTCACCGTTTATCTTTATCCCCTGAAGTAAAGAAGACATAGCCAATTTGTTGTCTCCCCAGATGAGCAAGTTTTTCCAATCTTTGGGATAGTTCTTTGGCCAGTCTTCCTCGGGGAATAGAGGAACCCATCTTTCAAGAGTTGAACGCTTTTTGTCTATTCCCAAAAGTTCAATTTTTTGAAAAGGCAAGGGTATTTTCTTTATTTCTCTCACCTTTCCGTAGTTTCTATCAACACTCTCCTTTGTAAACCCATTTTCTCTCTTTCCATCCCAAATAAGTTCAACCCATCCACTCATTTTAAATCCTCCCTTTTACGAGTGATGTCGCCTAATGGCTGGCGGGTATCTGAAGTCCTGAGCGACAGCGAAGGATTTGGGCGGAGCGGAGCCAGCTTGTTATATGAAGTTGCCCGCTTATACATTTTCTACACCTCTCTTCGCAAATCGTTCATATACGCATTGCGCTGGGTACATGAGTATAAATGCTTGCACGCTATGAAAAGCCTCTGCCAGCCAACGACACGATGAACGGCACCATGTCTCCTCCCCTTTTCACTTGCCTCACCTCGCATTAAATATATGGAATTGCGAAAGAAAATTTTAAGCTGACCTCTCACCTTTTCATACTTTTTCTGCTTTCTGCTCTCTTCTCTCCGCTCTCAGCTTACTCATTGAAAATGCTGCGCAGCTCGCTGTCTGAGAGAGGGTGCGGAACTTTCGCATCTTCGTTTGAAAGGATGCGTTCTGCGAGTTCGCCGTAGATTTTCGCCATGTGGCTTTCAGGCGCACCTTCCACGACTGTCAGCGACGCTCTTTCCATCCTTTGCACGATTTCGTCCTTCGGGATGAAAGCGACGAGTTTCGTGCCTATGCGTCTCGCAAAACGCTCCAAAATCTCACGCTCCCGCTCAACACCCCTTGCGTTGCATATCACGCCTCCGAGAGGCGCATTAAGCGTTTTCAGACCCCTGCAAATGTTATTTGCGGCGTAAAGAGGGAGGTATTCACCCGAAGAGACGATATAGGATTCGTCAATTAGATGCTCTTTTATGGGTGTTGCGAACCCACCGCAGACAATATCGCCGGGAACATCGTAAATCACAATATCAGATGCATCTAAAATGTCAGAAATCCTGCGTAAATATTCTATTGCGACGATTATGCCACGACCCGCACAGCCCACTCCAGGCTCTGGACCCCCTACTTCAACGCATTTCACGCCAAAAACCCCTTCAAACACCACATCTTCCTCTGAAATTCGCTTGTGCTGACGCAATAAATCAAGAATCGTGGGTATGCGAGTGCCATGCATGAGCGAAAGTGATGAATCACTCTTCGGGTCGCAGCCGATAATTGCTACCTTAAGCCCTTTCTTGCCGAGATATGCCGCTATGTTTGACGCAATTGAGGATTTGCCGATACCTCCTTTGCCATATATTGCGATAGATTTCAACTCATTTCACCTTTCTCCGCTCCCCTTTTCCGCCCTCTTCTTCCCTACATTTCCATACATACTCTACACCATTCTCTACCGCATTTCGCTCTACTCGCTTCGTCGCTCGCTCAACCTCAAAATCGCATCGCCGAACTCTGAAGGAAGAATATGCGTTGCACCCATCGTCTTCGGATGCAAGTCCAACTCAAGCACCACATGGTGATGTCCGAGAGATTTCAGCGGTTCTACCGTTCTCGGGCCGTTTGTCACTGAAAAAATCTCAAAACCAGAGGGAATTGGAAGGACGGCGTGAGGCACTCCTACAAGAACGGCGAAGTCGTAATCCGCATATTCCTCACAAATTATCTTCGCTGCTCGCTCCCCAGCAACAGCATACTCGTCTAAACCGCCGGTTATGTGGTGTATTTTTATGTTTTCTGCGTTCAGTTCATTCAATATTCGCTCTGCGTAGCCACGAATACGCTTCAAGCCGACATTTTTGTTGAGGTTTGCGATGTTCACGACCTGCTTCTCTTTCGCAACTTTGTTCAAAGCACGCAAGATGTCTGCGAACATGAAAGCGGTCTCCTTCTTCGCATTCAGCACGCAAACGCCACGCTTTCCCTCACGAAGCAGCTCCAAGAGGCGCTCGGCAACCGCAATTTTTGAATCGCCCTTTGAAGGCGGTATGTATTCGCTGGATGCTGCGCCAACACGCTTCTCAATTTCTGTTGCGCGTTCAAGCACACGCTTCTGCCTCTCAAACTCCTCCTCTGAAATGATTCCAGCGAGCATAGCAGCCTCAAGCGTTCTGATGACACCTACGGTGTTGTCTCGGTAGCCAGCATGCACTTTCACTGTAATGACCTTGCACTTAACGCCGCTGTCAGCGACGGCTTTCTCCAAATCTTCGCCAATAATCATGGAAGAGCATGTGCCGACGACGCCCATTAGCGACGGCTTGAAACGCTCTTCTGCGAAGCGAAGCGCATTCACAAGCAATTTATGACCTCCAAAAACGAAATCGCTCTCCTCCATCGCTGTCGTAAGCACTCTCATCCCGTCCTCCTCAAGCATTCTGCTGTGCCTGAAGCAGCATCCCGCAGGTCCGTGAAGAATCGCAACATCAACATCCAAATCACGAAGCGTGTATAGCGCCGCAACTATCGCACTCGGCCTCGGATGCCACACCATCCGCTCAACATTCTCCTCAGACATGCCTCGTTCTCCCCCTCACTTAACACTTTCACAATATAACACACTAAATGCAAAAATACTTCACCACAAGTGGACGAGATACGAGCGTGATGAATGGAGCGATTTAGATGATATGGGGGAATTCACCAAATCCCAATCGCTAACAATGCTCTATTGAATTTGCTAAGTGCCGAACATTTTGTAAAAGCCCATCAAATCCGAAAGAATAGGGATTAAATCCTTCCCTCTGAGCCTTCCCAAGCCTCCAGAAGCGGCTGCGAACTCGTCAAATTTCTTAACGGTGTCTGTGCGAACGCCATCTCCGCAAATCACAACAGGAACAGGGTCTGCACTGTGCCTTCTCAGGGAAACAGGCGTGCTGTGGTCCGCAGTCACAACAACATACGCATCAGTTTCCCTAAAAAGTGAGATCATCTCGGCATCTATTCGCTCTATCATGCGAACTTTTCCATCAAAATCGCCATCATGACCGAAATTATCTGTAGCTTTCACATGAATGAATACGAAATCATGCGTCTTTAGTGCTTCTATTGCGGATTCCGCCTTCGCTTTCAGGTTCGTGTTCGCATTTCCCGTCGCACCCTCAACATCAATCGTCGGGATGCCGAGGAATTTTGCGACGCCCTTGTAAAGTGAAGCGCCTGCAATGCAACACGCCTTGAAGCCGAAGCGTTCTTGGAAAGGCTCAACGCTCTCGTGTGCGCCTGCTCCTCGCAAAAGCAGGATATTTGCTACGGGGACGCCCTTTCGCCGTCGCTCCTCGTTTTCAGGATGCCCCCTCAAAATCTCGTGTGAGCGTCGCACAAATTCATTCACGATTCTTGCGGTTCGCTCCGCATTTCTTTCGTTGCGAGTCGGGATGCACTTTCTCGGAGGTAAGCCCTCCTCATGCGGGTCAACATCTGAGACAAATCTTGAAAGTCCCTCGCCCCTGAACACGACTGCGCAGCGATGCTCAACCGTATGCTTCACAATGACCTCAACACCGTTAATTTCAATGTTGAGAGCGTCTGCGAGTGCTTTGCTTCCGAAGCGACCTGCTCTTCTGTCGAGAATGCGCATGCTCCCGTCTTCTGCGACGGTTGCGAAGTTTCCTCTGAAAGCGATGTCTCCTTCTTTGAGTTCAATGCCTGCGCCGAGAGCCTCGAAAGTGCCTCTCCCAGGGTAGCACTGAAAAGGGTCGTAGCCGAGCAGAGCGAGGTGCGCAGTGTCGCTACCGGGCACAATCCCGGGTGAAATGACATCCATCTGCCCGCTTATGCCTTTCCTTGCGAGCTCATCCAAATTCGGCTTCTTCGCCACCTGCAAAGGCGTTTTTCCCCCTCTTTCAGCAAAAGGTCTGTCGCCGAGACCGTCGCAAACAAGCAGAATCGCCTTACCCATCTCTACTCTCTCTACTTTCTTCAAGAAAAAGGCACTCTCCTACTGCACTTTTTCACACAACTAATTTACTCCAACCCCGCTCCTTGCGAGAAGGTCAAAAATGAAAAGGAAAATAGACCGCCACTCAAACCTTTTCCTCCTGTCCCCTTTCTTTTACCCTTCCTTCTTTTTCTCGCTCCTCACCACACTTACACTATTCACCGGCGGTAGCGTAAATCTCGTAGGGCATGATTTTCTTATTCACTTTCTTTTTGCCTCGCAGTTTGCTGATGAGGTCTACTGCTTTCTCTTTCTTCTCTCGTTCCTTCAAACGCTCAAGTAGAGCAGAAAATCCTTTGTCTCCCTCCTCGCCCTCCGCTGTCTTCTCCTCCGCATGTGCAGTTGCCTCTTCCTCGTATTCCTCCTCTAACTCCTCCTCCGCATCCGCACAAAGCACCCACCCGTTCAGAGAGCGACACGCAGCAGCCACCACAGCAGGCATGCTCGCAAACTCACACAACTCCTCCTCTGACCGCTCCATTTCCATCGCTCAAAAAATCACCTTCTCTGGATATAACCTTTTCGCTTCCGTCAAAATACCGCTCAAATCTTCCTCTTGCGATGCGGCGAACACATCCCCCAACTCGCTCTTATTCAG
>Ga0190316_1000106_pt1 | contig 20612 bp, 16 predicted proteins | sample 48701112_MG_FD_161663 | JGI IMG/M metagenome (GOLD analysis project Ga0190316, IMG submission 161663) | Hydrothermal vent sediment bacterial communities from Southern Trench, Guaymas Basin, Mexico - 4870-11-1-2_MG | ecosystem: Environmental > Aquatic > Marine > Hydrothermal vents > Sediment ... | reverse complement strand
AAAATCAACCGCGAATAGCGCGAATTCACGCGAAAAAAAAATAAAAAATCAGTGCAATCTGTGTAATCCGTGGTGAAAAATTCACCTCTTGGTACACCCACCATGCAAAGTCCCAGAGACCCATAATTTACAAACGGTCAATGTCCAGGCCGTTGTCGGCCAGGAACTGCTGTATCTGGGGGCAATCACGCACGCTGACCAGGTTGATCTTATCCCCGTACCAGAGGACAAAATGGCAGGCATGCCCTTCCCTTATCTCCTGCGCGCGTGAACGCGACTGCCAGCGGAGGCGGACATAGACAGGTGGTTCGATCTGCCACCCCTGGGACAACATCGTCATCAGGTGAGCGTAAGAAGAAAGTGGTGGCCGCAATTTCTTTTGCCCCATATCTGCAACCTTGACGGTTTTCATTTGAGCTGTGGCTATCCCCAACTCTCGCTTTGTACCTGTGAGATGAATCATACTGTTCCCCGGTCGAGTTTCCGAATAGAAGGTTAAGGATTCATAAAAGTATAACTTCCCGTATTTTTTTTGCTCTAAGCCCCCGTCCCGGGGGCGTCAGTGCGGGAAACTATTCTTTTACAGACCCTAAGCGCAAGTTCGTAGAACAAGAAAAAATCCGTCTCTTACCTTCTGAGACGGATTGTATCACACTTGTATTAAGGGTATTTTAGGAGGAGTTTAATAAGGGGTTATGGTTTTGTTAACGGGGTGTTAAGGCCGGGAGAGCTATGTAGAAAGTGGCGCCTTGCCCTTCTACGCCTGTCCTGAGAGCCGCAGGGCTTTCGGCCCAGATGCGCCCGCCGTGGGCCAGGACGATGTGTTTGGCGATGGCCAAACCCAGTCCGGTGCCGCCACCGCTGCGGGCACGGTCGGCCTTGTAGAAACGCTCGAAGATGCGGGGTAGGTCGTCGGCCGGGATGCCTACGCCGGTATCACGCACCGAGATGACCACTTCGTCTCCGGCCGGCTGGGCCGAGATGGTTACCTGGCCTTCAGGCGGCGTGAATTTGATGGCGTTGTGGATCAGGTTGGTGAACACCTGTCGCATCCGCTCCGCATCGGCCAGGAGCAGGGGTAGATCAGGCGATAGGTCAACAGTGAGGCGCAGGCTGGCGCGTTCAGCCTGGAGCTGCAATCGTTCCACAGGGGGGAGCACGATGTCGCTCACGAGGGTAGGCTCCAGGTGCAGCGGTACCAGCCCCGATTCGATGCGGGAGAGCTCCAGCAACTCACGCACCATCTGCGTCAGTGCGTCCACCTCGGTTTCCATCCGCTCCAGGAAACGCCGGGCTGCCGGGGGGTCATCCAGCGCCCCATCGTACAGCGTATCTACCAACGCTTTCAACGAGGCCAGGGGGGTGCGCAGCTCGTGGGAAATATTGCTGATAAAATCCCGCCGCACTGTCTCCAGCCGGTGTATCTGGGTCAAGTCCTGGAGCAGCACCAGGCAACCGGTTTGAGAAGTACCGCGCAAAGGGGTGGCGACTACCCGCAGGAAAGGGCCATGCCTCACCATCTCGACCGTTTCGCTCTGCTCCTCGCCGCTCTCCTGGCAGCGGCGCCAGACCTCGACCACCTGGTGATTGCGGGCCACGGCGACGAAACTCTCCCCTACGGCTGTGCCCTGAGAAAGCCCCAGTATCCGGGCCGCGGCGGGATTCATCAGCCGCACCTGCCCCTCCTCGCCGGTGATGACGACGCCGTCTGCCATGTGGGTCAGCACGGCGGTCAGCGCGTTCCGCTGGTCGGCCAGACTCTCCATCTGCGTCTGAATCTCGGTTGCCATGCGGTTGCAGGCATCGGCCAGCCGGCCCACCTCGTCTTGAGAGGAAAGATAGATGCGCCCATCCAGGTCGCCACGTGACAAACGTTCGGCCAGGTGGGTCAATTCTCGCAGTGAGCGGGTCAGTTGTCCAGCGATGAGCAATGTCAGCAGTCCGGCCAGCAGGGCCGTGAGCAGAGAGGCGCCCACGATGGTGTAGCGGAGACGGGCCACACTGGTCTCAATCCGGGTCAGGGGACAGGCAATGCGGGTGATCCCCACTACCTGTCCGTCGGCCTCCACCGGGACGGCGACGTACAGCATCTCGTAGTTCATCGTCCGGCTGTGACGGGTGCTGGTTCCCAGGCCCTCGGCCAGAGCTTGCTGCACTTCTGGCCGGCCCAGGTGATTTTCCATTGCCGCCGGATGCTCGTGGGAATCGCCCAGCACCACTCCGTCGGCGCGGATGACCGTCACGCGGGTTTCCAGTAACTCGCCCCAGTGTTTGACCAGGGGGTCAATGGTTTCGACCGTTCCATCCTCAACCAGCAGCGGCGCGACGGCCTCTCCCACCAAACGGGCCTCGGTCGTCAAGTGGGCGCGCAGGTCGGCCAGGTGGGTCTGGCGCATGAAACCGGAGAAGTAGACGGTCAGCGCCGCCGTCGCCAGCAGAATGAGAACGGTGTAGGGGACGGTAATGCGCCAGCGGATGCTGCGGAACATTGGTTATCCCTCGAAGCGGTAGCCGACGCCGCGCACGGTGATGATGCGATCAGGATGGGCAGGATCAGTCTCAATTTTCTCCCGCAGCCAGCGTACATGCACGTCCACGGTGCGACTGCCGCCTCCGAAATCCCAGCCCCACACCCGTTCCAGGATCAGATCGCGCGAGAGAACGATGCGCTGGTGGCGGGCCAGGAAGAGCAACAAGTCATATTCTTTGGGTTTCAGGAATAGTGGTTCCCGCTGGTAGTACACTTCGTGACGAGCTGTATCTATGGCCAGGTTCCCGAAGCTCAGCCGTTCTGCGCCGGCTTCCTCACTCTCTGCCGCCAGTTCCTCCCGGTCGAGGCGTACCCGCCGCAAGAGGGCCTTGACGCGGGCCAGGAGCTCGCGCATACTGAAGGGCTTGGTCAGGTAGTCATCGGCGCCCACTTCAAGTCCCACCACTCTGTCCACTTCGTCATCTCGGGCGGTGAGCATCAGGATGGGCGCGTTCATCTCCCGGCGTAGGATGCGACACACCTCGAAGCCGTCCAGGCCGGGCAGCATGATGTCCAGCAAGATGACGTCAGGGCGTTGTTGTCGCGCCGCTTCCAGCGCCGTCGGGCCATCGGCGGCGGTGCAGACCTCGTAACCCTGGCGGAGCAGGTTGTATTCCAGCGTCTCCAACAAGGTCGGTTCGTCTTCCACGATCAGCACTTTGTTACTCATAGCCACTCCCATCAAACAGGTTTTGATTTAGCATAGCAGAGTTATACCCCGGTCTGACAGAATGGTAGATCAAATTTGTGACGTGCTGGTCAGACGCCTACAACAACCCTAACTCCTGCGCCCGCAAAATCGCCTGGGTGCGGTCGCGCACATTGAGTTTGGACAGGATGTTGCTGACGTGGTTCTTCACCGTCCCGGCGGTGATGAAGAGCCGCTCGCCGATTTCGCGGTTGGAAAGGCCCTCGGCCACCAATGTCAGCACCTCCATCTCCCGCGCACTCAGCGGCTCAACCAGCGGCTGCGCGCGCCGCTGGCGTTTCCGCCCGGTCAGGCGAGCGAACTCGGCCACGACTTTGCGGGTCACGGAGGGCTGGATGAAGGCTTCGCCACGGGCGGCGGCTCGAATTGCCGCGATCAGTTGCTCCGAGGGCACATCCTTGAGCAGGTAGCCGACCGCCCCGCCCCGCAATCCTTCGAAGACGTACTCGTCGTCATCAAAGGTGGTGAGGATGATGACTTTGACCTCGGGGCAGGCAGCGTGGAGGCGGCGCGTGGCGGCGACGCCATCGAGGTGTGGCATGCGCACGTCCATCAGCACCACGTCGGGGCGCAGCTGCTGCGCTCGCTCTACCGCCTCGGCCCCGTCGCCGGCCTCGCCCACCACGCGGATGTCGGGTGTCAGGTCGAGCAGCACGCGCAACCCCTCGCGCATCAATTGTTGGTCGTCGGCCAGGAGGACGCGGATCTCAGGCATTGGCTCGCCCTTCCACCGGCACTGCTACGCGCAAGCGGAAACCGCCCTCGGGACAGTCGCCGGCTTCCAGTAGCCCCCCCAGCAGCGCGATCCGTTCCCGCAGGCCCAGCAGCCCAAAGCCCTTGACCTCCTCCCCACGCTGGCCTGTGCCGTTATCGCTGATGGTCAATGTTACCTGCTCCGGTGTGTAGGTCAATGTCACCTGGACGGCGCTGGCGTTGGCGTGCTTGCGCGCGTTGGTCAGCCCTTCCTGGGCGGCGCGATAGAGAGCTGTTTTGGTCTGTATCGGTAGTGGATACGCCTCTCCCTCAATTGTGAGGGTCGTCGCGACCCCGCCAGCGCGGAGGTTCTCCGCCACTTTGCCGATAGCCTGGCCCAACGATGCTGTGTCCAGCGGCGAGGCGCGCAGCGCGGACACCGAGCGTCGCACCTCGGACAGACTCTCGCGGGCCAGCCCCTGCGCCGTGGCGATGGTCTGGGCGGCCCGCTCAGGCTGCGTGGCGACGAGTTTGCCCGCCGCCTCCAATTGCACGGTGATGGCGGTCAGGTAGTGGCCCAGGCTGTCGTGGATCTCGCGGGCCAGCCGGTTGCGTTCCTCGGCTACAGCCAGCGATTCGATCTGGACGGCGTAAGCCTGCAACTGATGGTGGGCTGCTGCCAGTTCGGCCAGCAACCGTTCGGCTCGTTGCCGGTCGCGCTGCTGCTGGATCATGGAGATGCTGACGGCGATGAAGAAAATGAAGCCGCCGCCATAAGGCAACAGCATGGTCAGCGCCATCTCCACGTCGTACAGTAGCAGATACTCCAGGAACAGCGTGCCGGCGCAGAGTAGCGTGATGCTGCTCGCCTGGCGGAAGTTGAGTGAGAAGTAAGCCGAGGGAATGACGATGAAGTAAAGGATGGGGAGAAAAGTTTGCCCCTGGCCCACCAGCACGATAGCGAAGATCAAGCCGGTCTGGAGCAGCAGGAATCCGCCGCGTTGCCAGAAGGGGGCGTCATTGGACGGCGTGAAAGGAAGGGTGAGGGCAAAAGCGCTGAAAAGAGCGGTGAAAGGGAGCCAGGTGGGGGACCGGCGCAATTCAGGGACGGCCAGTAAGGCGACGGCGTAGAGAGCCGCCGTGGTGGCATAGGCGGCGATGTTTAAGAGTCGCTCGCTGGTAGGCAGGGGAGTGGAGGGGGTATCGTCGGGGGATCGCGGGGAGGTCATGGCCTGTCCATCTCGGAAGAGGGTGGAGTGTGGGAGGATGGGAGTGTGGGGGAGGAAGGAGGCGTGGGAGTGTGGGAGAGCGGGAGTGTGGGAGAGTAGGGGGCGGAAGGCTCGCGCAATTTCGCCGGGCCGCACCAGGCGTCAGGTTTGGACATCATCTTGACCAACCTACTCCTTACTCCCCTACTACCTACTCCCTACTCCCTACTCCCTACTCCCCATCCCCTCCCTCAGAACAGATGCACCGCCGCGATGATGGGAGCGAAGAGCGACGAGACCAGCGACATCACGGTGATGAGGGTGTTCAGCGACGGCCCGGCGGTATCCTTGAAGGGATCGCCGACGGTATCGCCTACAACGCTCGCTTTGTGCGCCTCGGAACCGGTACCACCGTAGACCCCCGTTTCGATGTATTTCTTGGCGTTATCCCACAGACCGCCCGCATTGGACATCAGCAGCGCGAAGATCACGCCGGTGAAGATACTGCCGCCTAAGAAGGCTCCTAGTGCTTCCGGCCCCATAATGAAGCCGACCAACAGCGGGAAGAGCACAGCTAAGAAGGCGGGCAATACCAGCGAGGTGAATGCTCCCTCGGCTGCCAGTCCCACGCAGGTGGCGTAATCCGGCTTTTCCGTACCGGCTAAGATGCCGGGGTGTTCGTGGAACTGGCGGCGTATCTCGGCGATCATGTCAAAAGCGTTGTGAGTCACCGAAAGCATCGTCAGCGCGCTGAAGAGCGGCGGCGTCATCGCGCCCAGGAAGACCCCGGCGATGACCATGGGGTCGAGCAGACTGATTGAGATGATGACCCCGCGCGCGGCCAGTACCTCGGCGTAGGCAGCGAAAAGCGCCAGCACTGTGAGCGCGGCGGCACTGATGGCGAAGCCTTTGGTGATGGCTTTCGCGGTGTTGCCGGCGGAATCCAGCACGTCGGCGGTGGCGATGACATCCTCAGGCATCCCCGCCATCTCCGCGATTCCACGGGCATTGTCCACGATAGGCCCGTAGGCGTCAGAAGAGACTATCATCCCGCTGATGGCTAACATCCCCACGGCGCTGATGCTCACACCGTAAATGCCGCTCAACCCGCAGGCCTGCGCTGCATAATAGGAGATGAGCGTCGCAACGACTATGCCAATGACGGAGGGGACAATGCTGATTAGCCCGTAGCTGAAACCGGTGATGATGTTGATCGCTGCGCCGGAGCCGGACACCTTGGCCGTCTCCTGGACAGGCTTCTTGTCATCCGCCGTGAAGTAATCAGAGGTGAAGCCGATGACTATGCCGGTGGTCAATCCGGCCAGCGTCGCCCAGAGTACTCCTATGTTGTAACCGCCGATCAGCACCAACGCGGCGATCATGACAGCAAAAATCACACAGGTGATGATCGTCCCATTGTTGAGAGCCTTCCCGGGTTTACCATCCTTGCCGACCCGCACGAACTGGAGACCCAGCAACGAGGCGAAAATGCCCAATGTGCAGATAAGCAGCGGAAGGATGGTGTACTTGGCAATGTCGGCGGGGGTGGATGCGGTAGCACCGGGTCGGATGTAAGCGGTTGTGCCCAACAACATCACCGCCACGGAACTGGCGACGTAGCTATCGAAAATATCCGCGCCCATGCCAGCGACGTCTCCGACATTGTCCCCCACGTTATCGGCGACGACGGCGGGGTTACGGGGATCGTCCTCTGGAATACCGACCTCAATCTTGCCTACCAGGTCCGCTGCGATGTCGGCAGTTTTGGTGTAGATGCCGCCGCCGGCTTTGGCCAGCAGCGCCAGCGTGGACGCGCCGAAACTGAAACCCAACACTACTTCTGGATCTCCGGTGATCAAATAAACAAAGTTCATTCCGATAACCGCCAGCCCTACCATCGCCAGACCCATCACCGAGCCGCCGCGAAAGGCGACATTGAAAGCCGGATTCAGGCCCTTATGGGCGGCAGTCGCGCTGCGCACATTGGCCGCGACGGCAACGGTCATGCCCATGTAGCCGGCCACGGCGGAACAAAGCGCGCCGCCCATGAAGGCCAACGCCATTTCGAGCCCTTTAGTGAAGGAAACGGTGATGCCTCCCGCCATCCCTATGTGTTCGACATCAAAACTGAAGACGATGGCGAGGACAACCGCCAAGACAACGGCTACCAGGCTCAGGGCGGTATAGAGCCGCTTGAGATATGAGGTGGCGCCATCCTTGATCCACGAGGCGACTTCTTGTGCCCGTTCGGTACCGGGGTCCTGGCGTAGCACCCAAAAATAAGATCGTGCGGCCATGCTAACCGAGATAAGGCCGGACAGAATGCCGATGATCATCCACGTTTGCATAATTTTCCCTCCATGAGTGTTTTGTAGTGGTTACTCCGAAAATAATCCGGCTTGTAGTAGGCGATTCATCGCCGTGATTCGGGCGACAAGGGTACGCCCCTACATTGCAGGCTTTGCTTTCTTAGCCTGGGGCCTTCAGCCCCAGGCCGAGATCACATGTTGGCAGAGCGCCACCAGCGATAGTGCTTGGCGCGCAGTTCCTCCGGTGAAGGCAAGGGGAAGCACAGTAATTTCTCGCGGTTCCCCACAAAGACACCGCCTTTGAGGAGCCGGTAGGGGAAGGCCGCTGAGTGGATGCGATCAACCATCTTCGTGTGGACGGTTTTGGTCTGCAGATCAACTAAACATTGGCGCATGTGGTCAATGTTGGAGTAGGGGAGATCACCCACGCTGCCGTATTCGGGATTCTGGGCCAGTTCTCCCAGGCGCAGCTCGGCAAAGCAGACAGCCGGCAGGGTGAGCAGGGTGCTGGGATGTCGGACGATCAGCTCGTAGAACTCGTGCGCCCCCAGGTTGCTGACGACTAAGGGATGTACCGGCGCGATCTCCTGATAGAGGTGCAAGCCTGCGTCATCCTCCGGACATGCGGAACTGGCGTCCAGGCTCAACGTGCGCCCATCTTGCGTTACCAGGTAGAGCTTTTGGATGGCATCTAAGGACATTCGCTCTAACGCCCGGTAGACGGAGATGTAAACGGAGCGTTTGGGGCTACCATCTTCGTGGAGAACACAGCGTTGGATACCTTCATCAATAGGCAAATCCTCGTGGCGGAACTCGGGGTCAATCTCGAAGAAAACCGCCTGGCCGCGCGCTTTTTTCAGGCTCCCCACGGCGTAATAGACGCCAAATTCCTCCGGGGTCAACATGGAAGCGATGAGTGCTTCGGGGATCATAGATAGATACAGGTGGACTGTCATAGATTTTTCCTCCTTAGCTGGGATATTTGCAAAAGTAAGAACTCCAAATTTTGTCCACGGCCCGTTCAATTGATATTATAGCACATTTCGTGGAATTGGTGCGGTATTTTCGTATCTTCTCAATAATCCGGGGGGTCTCGAACCGGTCTTGCTCTTTTCTGCCACTAATTACACGAATTTCACTAATTTTCCTCTCTTTTTCGTGTTAATTCGTGAAATTTGTCCTGAGTCCCCGAAGGATTCGTGGCTGGTTTTTGCTGTACCCCATGATTTGCCCCCACTTTTTGAGAAGATACGTATTTTCGATTGGGGAATTTGCTCTGCCCTTTTTGCGGGAAGCGCATATAATGGCTTTTGTAGTGAATTTTCAGTTTTCCCTGGAGGAATCATGAATCGCTCGCGCGGGCTGACCGGCTGGATCGCTGCAGGATTGGTGATTTTAACGACCACTCTATGGACTTTCTGGGGTGTGATGGAGATGTACTACGAGGGCTGGTGGGCGCCCTTGCCTTTCCCGCTCATCTACCTCGCTCCGGCTGCGATTTGCCTGCTGTTGACCCTGGCGGCTCTCACGTGGCCGCGTCTCGGTGGTTGGCTGCTTCTCGCCGGGGGCGGCGCGTTCACCGTCTGGTGGTGGTCTGGAGCTGCTCGCGCCGGGCAGCTGACATTGCGAGGAGCTTTGAGCATGTTTCCCATCAGCGGGATACTAGTACTCATCGGCGCGCTCTTTTTGCATGAAGCCCGCACTCGGCAGCGGCGATTGGCTGCGGGATGGGAGCCGCCTGCTCAATGGGGCCGCCGCCACCTGCGCATCCTCCTGGCGTTAGGGTTTCCCCTCCTGGTTATCGTCGGCGCTTCGATTTACTGGCTGCCCCGGCTGCTGACCCGTCTCGACGATGGCGACCGGGGTGCGCGGTTGATCGCCGGCAATGGTGTGACGTTGGTCTGGGCGCCGGAAGGCCCCGGCTGGGGCCGTGGCTCCGATCCCCAGCATCCCTTTGGCGCTCCCTTACCGGGCGCAATCCTCTCGTGGAATGCTCTCGCGCGCTACGGCGTGCCGCCGGTGGGTCTGGGCGCAAAGTCAGGGAACGGGGACGCGACCACCAGCGATATGTCGGTTACCGGCCTCTGCCGTTACCTGGACACTGCTGGATTTACACTACGCGACGAGCCGCAAAACATCTGGCGGATGCCCACCACCGAGGAGCTGGTTCGCTCGCTGGTGCGGCACGGCGAAAATGCTGGTTGTGTCTGGAATGGGAACGCGGAGCGCGCGACCTGCGCCGTCGAGCCGGATAAGGAGACACCGCTTTGGGCGCCGGATTGGTCGCCCATCTACTACTGGTCTGCCGATGCCTACGATTCCCGTGAGGCTTATTACGTGGGCTACACCGGGGCGGTGAGCCACCAGCCCAAGTCCTGGGGCAACCCGCGACATGGCTATCGCTGTGTCCGCGAGCCGTGAATTGTGAAACTATGACGCGGACAGAATCGCTGGGGCGGGAATCTCTGCGGTTTGCGTTTCCATGATACCCTGCGCGTTGCGACGTTGCCAGAAGTGCAGGCCCACCAATCCGCCTACGACAGTGAGGATACTTCCTCCTACCCACCCGACCGCCAGCCAAACCTGACGGCGTCGCTGCCGAGCTTTCCAGCGGGATGCGGCTTCCTCTACCAGATCGTATCCTAACTTGGCGACAAATGCCGGGTCCGGCAGCACCGGGATCAGGGCGGCAGCAAGGATGGATTCCCAGGCCGCTTGTACCTGTGGCGTGAACTCCTCTTGCAAAGTTAGATACCGCGTTCTAAACGGGATTCTCATTTTGCGCCTCCTCCGTCAACATCGTTCGCAGGCTGATTAGCGTGCGATGATATAGTGATTTGATGGCCCCCTCCGATTTACCCAACACTGCGCCAATCTCCGCGTTGGAAAGCTGTTCCGTGAACTTCAGGACGAGCAGCGTCTTGCGCTCCTCAGGCAAGCGCTCTATGGCTTGCAGTAGCGACTCTCGCCGTTCTCGTCCCTCGACACTGGCTTCTGGCCCCTCGTGATTTGCCAGGAGGTCTTCCACCTCCAGCGGGACTGTTTTCCGGCGACTTTGGTCACGATACCAGTTGACGACCAGGTTATGGGCGATGCGAAAAAGCCAGGCCTGGAAAGAAACCCTTCGGTCGTGATACCTCTCCATGCTCCGCAGCGCGCGATAGAATGTGCGTGATGTCAGGTCCTCCGCTTCGCCCGGATTCCCCGTGTGACGGTAATGGTAGTTGTAGATTCGCTTGACATATCGCCGGTAGAGCATCCCGAATGCTTCCGGGTCATGCTTGGCCCGTGCAATCAGGTCACGCTCCTTTCCTTCGTCCATGTCCCTCCTGGTGAGCCGGCGGATTCCTTGCCGACTCTGACCGTTCGGGTCACAGTATACTCAATCTGTTAGATTGTGGTAGTCTGTGTTCATTGATTACAACACCATATCTTTCAAAAAGTTTCGACCTGGGCGGAGTTAGCAAGAGGGGACACGGATCAACACGAACTTCACGGATAAAAAACGGTCTCTGGGACTTGGCGTGGTAAGTGCCACGACGTGAATTTTTCACCACAGTACAGTGTGGGCAGGTAGTGCCCACAACACAGATTTTCACGGATTTCTCACTTTTTTCCGTGCTAATCCGTGAAACTTGTCCTGAGTCCCCGAAGGATCCGTGGTTAATTTTAACTCGACCACGTGAATTCCCAAAGAGCCATAAAAAATTGCGGCTCTTTAGGATTTCGCATGGTCGAGCCAAAATCAACCGCGAATTCACGCGGGAAAAATAAAAAATCAGTGCAATCTGTGTAATCCGTGGTGAAAAATTCACATCTCGGTGAACCCACCATGCAAAGTCCCAGAGACCCAAAATTGCTAAAAATCCGCGTCCTATTCTTCCTGGAGCGTAACTTTTGGGCTTGAGCGGGGTTATCATAACTGGGAATTACTGGGATATCATACCCATTGGGAAAAAGGATCAAGATGAGCGCTGTCATATCGCATTTAGAGACTATACGAGCCGAGGCCCGGCTGGGAGGGGGTGAATCACGCATCGCCCGGCAACATGCTAAGGGCAAGCGCACCGCCAGAGAGCGCGTCGAGGCTCTCCTCGACCCCGGCACCTTCTGCGAGATCGGCATGTTCGCTACCCACCGCGCCACCGACTTTGGGATGGAGCGCGCGCATCCCTGGGGTGATGGGGTGGTCACCGGCCAGGGAAAGATCGCGGGACGCCCCCTCTACGTCTTTGCCCAGGACTTCACGGTCCTGGGCGGCTCTGTGGGCGAGGCCCACGGGCGGAAGATCGCGCGGGTGATGGACCTGGCTTACCAGAATGGCGTCCCTCTCATCGGCATTAACGACTCCGGCGGCGCGCGTATCCAGGAAGGCGTGGCTGCCCTCGCGGCATACGGGGATATTTTCTACCGCAACGTGCGGGCATCCGGCGTCATCCCCCAGATTTCCGTTATTTTAGGGCCATGCGCGGGAGGCGCGGTTTACTCCCCCGCCATCACCGATTTCGTCTTTATGGTGGAACAGCAGGCGCACATGTTCATCACCGGGCCGGAGGTGATCAAGACCGTCACTCACGAGGAGCTGGATTTTGAATCGCTGGGCGGAGCCGAGGTCCACAGCAGTCTCAGCGGCGTGGCGCACTTCACCGCCCCGGATGAAGAGGCTCTGCTGGCGCGAGTGCGTTGGCTGCTCTCTTATTTGCCGCCCAACAATCTGACGCCGCCTCCTGCTATCACTCCCACCGACGACCCCTGCCGCTCCACTCCTGAACTGGCCGAGATCGTCCCGGCAGATTCCCAGCAGCCCTACGACGTGCGTGCCGTTATTGAAACGCTCGTGGACGACGGGGAATTCTTGGAAGTACAAAGCGAGTACGCCCAGAATTTGAGCGTGGGCTTCGCTCGCCTCAATGGGGAGACGGTCGGGATCGTCGCCAACCAGGCCGACCACTTGGCCGGCGTGTTGGACATCAACGCCTCGGACAAAGGGGCGCGGTTCATCCGCTTCTGCGATGCCTTTCACATCCCGCTGGTGACGCTGGTGGACACTCCCGGCTTCCTCCCCGGCGCCGACCAGGAACACGGCGGTGTGATCCGCCATGGGGCCAAGATGATCTATGCTTACGCCGAGGCTACTGTTCCTAAGATATCCCTGATCCTGCGGAAAGCCTACGGCGGCGCGTACATCGTGATGAGCTCGAAGCATCTGGGCGGCGATTTGAACTTCGCCTGGCCCAACGCGGAACTCGCCGTGATGGGGCCGGAGGGCGCGGTGAAGATTATCTACCGCAAAGAGCTCGCGACTGCGGCGGAACCGGCTGCCCGGCAGGCCGAACTGACCCACAGCTACCGCGAGGAACTGGCGAATCCCTTTGTCGCCGCTTCACGGGGGTACCTCGATGACGTGATCGCGCCCGCCGAGAGCCGCGCCCGTCTGATCGTGGCGTTGGAGAGCCTGCGCGAGAAACGCCAGTCGCAGCCTAAGCGCAAGCACGGGAACATTCCACTATGAGTGGCAGCTACGAGTTGGCAGCCGTCCGTCAATTGGGAACGGTTGACGTAAGACCCAAGGAGAACTTTTTGTGAAAATTCTCGTCGCCAATCGAGGCGAAATTGCAGTGCGTATTCTGCGGGCTTGCCGTGACTTAGGCTGGCCCGGGGTCGCCGTCTATTCCGAGGCGGACCGGGAAGCGCTGCACGTCCGCTACGCCGATGAGGCCGTTCCCATCGGCCCGACGGCGGCGTCTGCAAGCTACCTCAACATCCCGGCCTTGCTGGAGGCCGCGCGACGCACCGGGGCCGACGCCATCCATCCTGGCTACGGCTTCCTTGCCGAAAATCCCGCCTTTGCCCGCGCCGTGGAGGATGCCGGCTTGATCTTCATTGGCCCGCGCCCGGAGACGTTGGCTTTGACCGGCGACAAACTGGCGGCCCGGCGGATGGCAAGAGCGGCGGGACTCCCCGTCCTCCCCGGCCCCGACACGCCGCTTCCGGCGCGAATTCCAGAGGACTTGGCGGCGCAGGTTGCTTACCCGGTGTTGGTCAAGGCCACCGTCGGCGGTGGCGGACGCGGGATCCGTCTGGCCCGCACACCGGAGGAATTGGAGCAGAAGATCGCCGCCGCGCGGCGGGAGGCGCAGGCTGCTTTCGGCGACGACACCGTCTACTTAGAGCCGCTGGTACAGCCGGCCCGTCACATCGAAGTGCAAATCTTAGGCGATGGCCGGGGGCAGGTCCTCTGTTTAGGCGAGCGCGAATGTTCTATCCAACGGCGACGGCAGAAATTGATTGAAGAGTCGCCGGCCCACGGCTTGAGCGAGTCCCTGCGCTGGCAGCTCTACGATGCTGCCTCCCGCCTGACCCGCACGTTGAATTATCGCAGCCTGGGCACGGTGGAATTCCTGCTGGATAGCGACGGGCAACCGCACTTCATTGAGATCAACCCGCGCATTCAGGTGGAACATCCTGTCACCGAGTTGGTCACGGGGTTTGACCTGGTCAAGGAACAGTTGCAACTGGCCGAGGAGCGTGTCCTGCGTATTTCACAGGATCAGATCGTGTTGCGCGGCGTGGCCATCGAGGCCCGGATTCTGGCGGAAGACCCGGCGCAAGGTTTCCTGCCCGCTACCGGCGAGATCACGTATCTCAAGGAGCCGGGAGGGCCGGGCATTCGCGTGGATAGCGCGCTCTACCCAGGGATGCCTGTCACGGCGGATTATGATTCTTTGCTGGCGAAGGTCATCGCTTGGGGTGAGGATCGCGCCGTTGCCCTGCAGCGCCTGCGGCGCGCGCTGCGCGAATTCCGACTCGGCGGCGTGCCCACCGACCTGGAATTTCTGCTCCAGGTGCTCGCAAGTCCCCGCTTCATCGCCGGGAACATTGATACGACTTATGTGGAGACCCTTCGCCCGCAACCTCAAGCCGGCGACCCCGAGTTGGAACGCCAGATCGCTCTTGCTACGGCCTTAGCGGCTCACCGGCGGCAAGGTCAGACGAAGAGCGAATCCTCCTCGCCTTCCGGAATGTGGCGCATGACGGCCTGGCGAGAACAAATGTGAGGTCGAAAGGTATCTTCTCAATAAACAGGGGTAAAATATCTGTTGCCACTTTTCTTATACAGAGTCGCAGAGAAGCAGAGCCGCAGAGAAAACTTTAAAAACTTTGCGTCCTTGCGCCTTGGCGTCTCCGCGTTAAGAATGAGACTCGCTGCAAGAGAGCCGCTGATTTGTATACACAATCTGTACTTTGCCTGCAGCCAGCCCAAGATGCCCCTCAAATGAAAAAAGGGATTCTAACCGCAGAGAACGCCAAGAACGCCAAGAACGCTAAGAAAAAATTAAGTTTCAAATCTCTGTGTTCTCCGTGCCTCTGTGGTGAAATCTTTGGTTTTTCAGTAGACTCAAGTATTACCTCGAAAGGAGTGCAACGATGTCTATTTATTGTGTATCCATTGGTGAACGCGAATATCGGGTGAATGTCACTGACACTCAACTGTTGGTAGACGGCGAACCGCTGCCAGGGCGACTCATTCCCTTGAGTGGTAAGGGCTTGTACCTGCTCCGCCGTGGAAATCAAAACTTAGAGCTGCACCTGAATGTCGGGGAACGCAGCACCTACGAAGTGCTGGCCGCCGGACGGCGAGTCATCGCGTGTGTGAAACCGGCGCACCGGCGATCGCGTCGCCGGCCCCAGCTACATCAAACCGGTGACCTGGTCGCCCCCATGCCGGGTATGGTGGTTGCCGTGCCGGTGCGAGAAGGAGAGCGCGTAGTGCAAGGTCAGTCTCTGGTTGTGCTGGAATCTATGAAGATGCAGATGCAGCTGCGCGCCCCTTGCGCCGGTCGTGTGGCCCGCGTTGCCATCTGGCCCGGCTCTCAGGTGAAGAAAAACGCACTGCTGGTGCGGGTTGAGGAATCATCTCCTGCGCCGAATGTCGGAGAGTTGAATGTACACGAAAGGGGAACGATATGACATTACATGATAACGGGTTACGTTTTTTGGGGAACGGGTCTCTCGCCACTCAGGTCTGGGAAGGGCCGGCGGCGTCCATTGCCTTCGACGCGGCAGGTATCAAGGAGAAATTGCTCGCTTTGGACCAGCCCTGTTACTTCGTCGGTGATGCGACACGGATCGGCGTGACGAACGCGGGGCAGCTGCGTTGTTCCACCGGTCACGAGATGAAGCCGGAGCAATTGCTCTTGGCCGTCCCGCCGCTCCCGCCGCAACGCTTGGGGGACCCGGCTTTCCTGGCCGCTCACGGTGCGCGTTATCCCTACATGACCGGCTCAATGGCGCACGCGATCTCCGGCGAGGATCTGGTCATCGCTTTGGGGAAAGCGGGCATCCTAGCTTCTTTTGGTGCGGGAGGGCTTGCGCCTGCGCGTGTCGAAACAGCGATCCGGCGCATCCAGGCCGCGCTTCCGCAGGGGCCTTACGCTTTCAACCTGCTTCACAGTCCCGGCGAGCCGGCGCTTGAAGAGCACACCGTCAATCTGTACCTCAAGTATGGCGTCACGACGGTGGAAGCCGCGGCCTTCATCGCCCTGACGCCTGCCATTGTCCGCTACCGCGTCGCCGGTCTCGGCCTTGACGCGGCCGGGCAAATCGAGATCCAAAACCGGGTCATGGCGAAAGTCTCCCGCCGCGAGGTGGCAACACGGTTCCTGCAGCCGCCGCCCGCGAAAATTATCCGGCAACTGCGTGAACAGAACCTCATCACTGAGCTGCAAGCCACGCTGGCGGAAAAAATCCCTATGGCTGATGACATTACCGTCGAAGCCGATTCCGGCGGTCACACCGACAACCGTCCGCTTGTCTGCATTTTGCCCTCAATCATCGCGCTCCGGGATGAGTTACAGGAGCAATACGACTATCCCCAGCCGGTCAGGATCGGCGCAGCGGGCGGGATTGGGACGCCGTCTGCCGTTCTGGGCGCGTTCATGATGGGGGCCGCCTACGTGATGACCGGCTCCGTCAACCACGCCTGCGTCGAGGCCGGAGCTTCCCAGCATACCAAAAAACTGCTGTCCCAGGCTGCTACCACCGATGTGATGATGGCCCCGGCAGCCGACATGTTCGAGATGGGCGTGCAAGTCCAGGTGCTCAAAAGAGGCACCCTTTTCCCCATGCGGGCGCGAAAACTCTTCGAGCTCTACAAGACTTACGCTTCGCTTGAGGATATCCCCGCAGCGGAGCGGGAGAAATTGGAGCAGCGCACCTTTCAGAGGAGCCTGGAGTCTGTGTGGGAGGAATGTGTGGCCTTCTTTGGTGAGCGCGATCCCGCGCAACTAGCCAAAGCCGCGCGCGATCCCCGGCGGAAAATGGCCCTCATCTTCCGGTGGTATCTGGGGCGGGCCGCGTACTGGTCTATCACCGGAGAAAAAGGCCGCGAGGCGGATTACCAGATTTGGTGCGGGCCGGCGATGGGGGCCTTCAACGACTGGACGCGCGGCTCCTACCTGGCCGAGCCGGGCAACCGGCACGTAGCCGACGTGGCTCAGCAGCTGCTGACCGGGGCGGCGTTTCTGTATCGCCTGCAGTCGCTGAAACTTGCCGGCCTGCAGATCCCAGCTTACTACCGGCAATATCGCCCGGTCGTATCTTCTCAATAAGTAGTGGTAAATAGCTGTGGCCGGCGTGGCCCAGCAGGGCCACCTGCCCTGCGGGTCTCCCGACCGAGCCACAGACGCTTACTACCGGCAATATCGCCCGGTCCCTTGAATGACTTTTTATCGTAGTGGCGATTTCAGTTGCTCTGGTTTAGTCTTGAACGACTAAAGTCGTTACTGCGAGCAAAATCGCCAATGAAAAAAGGAGAAAAATCCCATGAAGAACGGCATTTGCCCTAATTGCAAATCTCGGAACATCATTTCCAATGTTGACCCTGTCGAAGGGCGTGATATGTCCATCCGAGTTTACGAAAAACCGGGGGTTGTCCCCAAAGGGATGCGGAGCTACCCATTGAAAGCCTGGGTATGCCTGGATTGCGGCTACACCCAGTTATACGTTAGCCAACCCCAGGAACTTCGCCAATCCTACCAACGCTCCCTGGCACACCCCTGCCCGGCGGCCCTGCGCCCCTAGTGCATTGGGGAACTACAAGGGTTCCCCCTACATTTCGCTTTCTCGCTTATTTTTATATCCTTGGAGGTATGATTGTGACTCATCAAAAAGCTGTGGCCGTCGTCGGCGTGGGCGCGATTTTGCCCGACGCTCCCGACGCTCTCACGTTTTGGAAGAATATTCAGGCCGGGCGATACAGTATCACCGATGTTCCGCCTGACCGTTGGAATCCTGCGGATTACTACGATCCAGACCCTCGGGCTATGGACAAGACGTACACTAAAATCGGCGCCTGGGTGCGCGATTTCAAGTTCGAGTCGTTGAAGTGGCGACTGCCCATCCCACCCAAGGTCCTGGCCATGATGGATGAGACCCAGCAATGGGCCATCGCCGCCAGCCGCGCCGCGCTGTGGGACTACGGCTACCCTGACCGCTCCCTCGACACATCCCGCACCGCCGTCATTTTGGGCAATGCCATGGCCGGCGAGAAGCAGATCCGCACCGTATTGCGTATCTATCTCCCTGAATACCTCAACGTTCTGGAGGCCTTGCCGGAATTTCAGGAGCTGTCGCCTCGGCTGCAAGCGGCTTTATTGGGCGGCTTGCAGAGCGGCATCCGCGCGCGTATCCCGGTCGTTACCGAAGATACCATGCCCGGCGAGCTGTCCAACATCATCGCAGGGCGGGTGGCGAATGTGTTTGATCTGCGCGGCCCCAACTTCGTGACCGATGCGGCGTGTGCTTCATCTTTCGCCGCGTTGCAGTCCGCCGTCGAGGGGTTGATCTCCGGCCGGTTCGATGCCGTGCTGACCGGCGGGGTGGAGCGCAACATGGGGGCTTCCACCTTCGTCAAATTCTGCAAAATCGGCGCGCTTAGCCCCGATGGCTCCCGCCCCTACGCCGAGGGGGCAAACGGCTTCGTGATGGGTGAGGGCACGGTCATTTTCCTGCTCAAGCGGCTGGCCGATGCAGAGCGCGATGGCGACAAAATTTACGCCGTGATTCGTGGCATCGGCGGTGGCAGCGATGGTAAAGGCAAGGGCATCACTGCGCCCAACCCCCTCGGCCCGCAACGCGCCATTGAGCGCGCCTGGCAGGACGCGGGTGTTTCGCCCGCCACCGCGACCTACATCGAGGGACATGGGACCTCCACCGCCGTGGGTGACGTGGCCGAGCTCCAGAGCATGGCCCTCGTGTTTGAACCGCTGGGTTTGCCCGTCGGCCACATTGCCCTGGGGTCGGCCAAATCGAACATCGGACACCTCAAGAGTGCTGCCGGCGCCGTCGGGTTGCTCAAAGCCGTCTACGCTCTTCACGACAAGTTGCTCCCACCGACGGTGAATTTCACGCGTCCCAACCCTAAAATTGACTTCGCGCACCTCCCCTTCTATGTCAACACCGAACTGCGCCCCTGGCCCCGTCCTACCGGCGATGGGGGCGTGCGGCGGGCCGGCGTCAGCGCGTTCGGGTTCGGCGGTTCCAATTTCCACGTCGTGCTCGAAGAGTACCTCCCCGGCCTGCTCACCTCGACCTCCCGCAGCTTCCCCATCCACACTGGGACGCCAGGGCAAAACCCAGGGGAGCTCGGGCCGGCCTCCAGCCCGTCCCTAGTTCCTACGGCTGCCAAAGCGCCCTATCGCGGCATCTTAGCCCTCGGCGCGGACTCCCCCGTCGCCCTGCGACAGCAGCTCGCGGCAGCCCGTGATCGGGCACAACAGGGAGAGTCTCCGCCCCCGCAGCTACCGGCCCTTTCAACCTTGGGGGCACAGGAACGGTTGGTCGTTGATTTCGACAATGCTGGAGAATTGGCCGCGCGGTGCGAGAAAGCGCTGCAGGCCCTCGAAAAGGACAACCCCGGCTCGTGGCGGCTCCTGGCCTCGCAAGGTATTTTCCGTGGACGGGGCAAACCGGGCCAGGTGGCCTTCCTCTTCCCCGGCCAGGGATCACAGTACGTCAACATGCTGCGCGAGCTGCGCGATTGCGACCCCGTCATCGCTGCGACGTTCCGCGAAGCCGATGAGGTGATGCAGCCCTTGTTGGGCCGTCCCCTCACAGACTACATCTTCGTGAACGGCGACGAAGCCGCACTGGCTCAGGCCAAACGCGAGTTGCAGAACACCATCATCACCCAGCCCGCCGTGCTGACCGTGAACGTGGCTCTGATGCGCCTGCTGGAGAGCTATGGCCTGGTCCCTGACATGGTAATCGGCCACAGCTTGGGCGAGTACGCGGCCTTGGTCACCGCCGGAGTGCTCACCTTCGGCGACGCGCTGCAAATCGTCAGCGCGCGAGGCCGTGAGATGAACCGGGTCTCGCTGGGCGACAATGGCTGCATGGCCGCCATCTCCGCCCCTTTGCCGGAGGTCGAACGTATCTTGGCAGGCATCAAGGGGTACGTCGTGCTGGCGAACATCAATAGCCCCACCCAATCAGTCATCGGTGGCGAGACGCCGGCCGTAGGCCAGGCGCTGGCCGCTTTCAACGAGGCGGGCTACCGCGCCGTGAAGATCCCCGTCTCTCACGCCTTCCACACGCGGATCGTGGCCCCCGCCAGCATCCCGCTGCGGGAGATCATCGCTGAGATGGACATCCGTCCTCCGCAGCTCCCCATCGTCGCCAACGTGACCGGTGAGCTGTACCCCCACACCCGCGAGGAGATCGTGGAGCTGCTGGCGCAGCAAGTCGCCTCGCCGGTACAATTCATCAAAGGCGTGGAGACGCTGTACCGCGAGGGGGTGCGGGTTTTTGTGGAGGTGGGGCCGAAGCGCGTGTTGAGCGCGCTAGCCAGTGGCATCCTCAAGGAACGGGATGACGTGACGCTCCTCTTCACCAACCATCCCCGCAAGGGCGACCTGCCCAGCTTCAACGAAGCGCTTTGCAACCTCGCCGCCGCCGGAATCTCCGCCGTGGCCGCACCTGCTGTGGCCGAGCCAGCTGTGGCCGGCAGCAGGTCTGCTGACCTGCATGTCTGTGATCTCCCTTCAGCTGTGGCCGGTCTCCCGACCGAGCCACCGACCGCGTCACCGACCGAGCCACCGACCGCGCCACCGACCGTGCCACCTGCCGATGTGGCGCAGCGCATCGTGGAGATGATCGCCGAG
>Ga0190316_1000105_pt1 | contig 20615 bp, 16 predicted proteins | sample 48701112_MG_FD_161663 | JGI IMG/M metagenome (GOLD analysis project Ga0190316, IMG submission 161663) | Hydrothermal vent sediment bacterial communities from Southern Trench, Guaymas Basin, Mexico - 4870-11-1-2_MG | ecosystem: Environmental > Aquatic > Marine > Hydrothermal vents > Sediment ... | reverse complement strand
TTAGCAGCCATAACTGCTAAGAAAACTAATCCTCAAAACGAAGTTTATTTATTTACTCAAGAAAGAGATATTTTCATCAGGTGTTCAGCTCCTTATGCCATATCTGGTGAGAATGAATTAGCAAAATTAATTAAACCTTGGAATGGCTTAATTAAAGCTGGTATTAATTTGATCAAGGAAGAAGTAAAAGAAATTAAACCTGAAGAGAAAATTGTCATCACTTCTGAAAATCAATATTCTTACGACTCTTTAATTTTAGCCACTGGTGCCTCGCCATTTTTGCCTAATATCAGAGGTGTTGAAAAAAGAAATGTTTTCACTTTAAGAACTTCTTCTGACACTGAGAAAATAATTAATTCTTTAATTGAAGGAGTTAAATCGGTTGTAGTTGTTGGCGGCGGGGCGATTGGTGTTGAAGCCGCTGTTGCTTTTGCCAAAAAAGGACTTCAAGTTTCAATAGTGGAAATGTTTCCTTTTCTTTTAAACTTTCTTGATGAAGAGTTTTCTTTAAGAATCAAAGAAAAATTAGCAGAGAAGGGAATAAGAGTTCTTTTAAATACCAGAGTTGAAGAAATTTTAGGCAAAGAGAAAGTAGAAGGGGTGAAGACAAGTAATGAAGTAATAGAGAGTGATTTAGTTTTATTTGCTTGTGGTGTAAGACCAAATATTGATTTGGCTAAAAAAATCGGTTTAGAAGTAGGAAGGTTTGGTATTAAGACAAACGAGTATTTGGAGACCAGCATGAAAGATATTTACGCAGTCGGTGATTGTCGCCAAGATATTTTTCAGATAACCGGCGAAGAAATTTCTGTTTGTTTGGCGCCAAGAGCAGTTTTAGATGGAAAAATTGCTGGCAAAAACGCCTCTGGATTAAGAGTAAAAGCGCCTTTATCTTTAGCACCTTTTTCTTTAGAGGTTTTTGATTTGCAAGTCGGTGCAGTTGGCATAAACGAGAGAAAAGCCAGGGAAAAGAATTTGCCAATTTGTCTTGGTCGGGCTAAAAGTTTAACTAGGCATGACAGTATGAAAGAAGCCAAAGAAATAGAAGTCAAATTGATTTTTAACAAGGAAAATAAAAAAATTATTGGCGGTGAAATAATTGGCGGTGAGGGTGTCAGTCAAAGATTGAATCTTCTTTCTTTGGCTATTCAAAAAGAATCCCTTTTAGACGATTTACTGATTCTCCAGTATACTTCTTCACCGACAATGACTCCTTTGCCTTTTGCCGAGCCAATAGTTTTAGCAGCTGAATCGGCCAGAGAAGAAACAAGATGAAACCAATAAGACTTTCCCATCCCCTCTCTTAATCTCTCCCCGCCGTAATTTTGCCACACAAATAAGGGCAAAGCAGTTCATTAAATGAACTACTTTGCGAGGAAAATCAGGATTTATTCTCAATAATTAGAATAATTTTGATTTTCTGAAGCAAAATTACGGCGGGGGAGGTGTAGGTGGGGGGAGAGGAAATAATAATAAAAAAACACGATGATGAAAAAATTTTTTTCCAAAACATCTATTTCTTTTTTGCTTTTAATTTTAACTTTGAACACTCTTCTTCTTTTTAATCTTTTTTTTCATTTTTCTTTGGCAGCTGGAGAAAAGGGGAATGTTTGTTTGGTTTATTTTACTGGTGTTGGTTGTCCTCATTGCGCTCGGACCGATCCGGTTATTTTGGATTCTCTTTTAAAGAAATATCCAAACTTAATTATTATTGAATACGAAGTTTACCAAGAAGAAAGAAATGCTTCTTTAATTTATGATTATAACCAAAAATATCAAACCGGCTTAGGTATTCCTTTGATTGTTTTTGATGAAAGTAAATACCTTATCGGTGATAAGCCAATTTTGAATAATTTAGAAAATTACCTTGGTAATTTAAATTCCAGTTCCTGTCTTCTCTTGTCTGGCAAAAAAGATTTTTCAGAACTTGATTTGAATTCTCTGCCGCAATTTCCAAAAATCTGGCGTGGTCAAAGAATTTTAATTAAATTGAAAGATAATTTAGGCACAGAAAACCAGGTCTTAAAAGACTTAGTTTTGAAGAATGATTTAAGAGAAAGTTTGACCGGGATTAATTTTGAAAAAGTTGAACCTAAAGAAGTTTTACTTTCAGGAAGGAAGAAAGATTTTGAAAAAGCTATTCGTTTAGATGGTTGGCTTTTTCAATGGAACGGTCAAGAGATTAAAATTCCTAATCAGATAAAAGAAAGTCCTTCACCAACACCTGTTTCAACGCCGCAACCAACATTGACGCCAACGCCAAAGTCAAGCCCTTTTCAAATTCAAGATAATTTAGGGAATAAAAATCAACAGGGAAGCACTTTAACAATTGGCAAGGTTTTTTCTCTGGCTTTGGTTGATTCAATCAATCCTTGCGCTTTGGCTGTTTTAGTTTTAGTTTTGATTTCTGTTTTAACTTTTAATCCAGGAGATAGAAAAAAAATTTTCCTGACCGGTTTTTCTTTTCTTTTATCTGTCTTTTTAATTTATTTTTTTTACGGCTTAATTATTATTAGATTTTTTCAAATTAGCCAGACAATAAGTTTTTTAAGAGTTTATCTTTATAAAATTTTAGCAGTTTTTGCTATTATTTTAGGTATTCTTCATCTTAAAGATTTCTTTCACTATCAACCAGCCGGATTTTTAACTGAGATGCCCCTTTCTTTTAGACCTAAAGTCAAAGAATTTCTCAGCCGAGTTAGTTCGCCAAAGTCGGCTTTTCTGGCTGGCGCTTTTGTTTCTCTTTTTCTTTTGCCCTGCACTATCGGTCCTTATATTATTTGTGGAGGTATTCTTTGTTCATTTGGTTTGCTTAAATCGATTCCTTATCTTTTGTTTTATAATTTAGTTTTTATTTTGCCGATGTTAATTATTGTTTTGCTAGTTTGCTTTGGTTTGGCTGAAGCCACGAAAATTGCTCAAAAGAAAGATAGAAATATCAGATATATTCATCTTTTAGCTGGCTTAATTATTTTTCTTTTAGGTATACTAATGCTTTTTGGCTTTGTTTGATTTAAATTTAGAGATAAAAATAAATTTTTTCCACAATCTCTTTTGACGAAAATAATTATTTAGTTAAAATTTGTATAAGTTAAAATTGCTTTGTTTATGAAAGAAGGGATAAATATTCCAGTAAAAATTATTAAGAAAAATTTAGTTGATGACCAAGAAAAGGAAAAATATAGCCGACCAGAAAAGATAGGTAGAGCTTGTCTTTTTTTAATTGCTTTTCTGACTCCTTTTTTCTTTCTGCCTTTAACAATTTCGCCAGTTTTCTTTGACAAGCATATTTTAATAATCGTTCTTTCTCTTTTGTCTTTTTTTGCTTATTTAATAAAAGTTTTTCAGACAAGAAAAATTATTTACCCTCATTCATCTTTTTCATTTTTCTTAATAATTCTTTTGACAATTGTTGTTTTGAGTTTTTTGTTTTCGCCTTATAAGTTTAATTTTTACAAACAAATCACTTATCCTGATTCTTTTATAAATTTTTTGGTTTATGGCTTGATTTTTTTTCTTTCCTCAGTTTTTCTTGAGAAAAAAGATATCAAAACTCTTCTCAAGTTTTCTTTGGCTGGTGTTTTTATTGCCTGTTTTTTTGGTCTTTTGCAGATAATTGGCAGATTTGTCATCCCTTTTGATTTTACTAAACAGAGAACTTTTCAACCAATTGGCCCTCTATTTGCTTGGGGAGTTTTTTCTGCTTTGGGCTTATTTCTTTTGCCGGTAATTGATTTCAAAAACGGAAAAGGTTGGTCTCAAAAATTTTTCCAGCAAGCAAAAAGAGCGATTTGGCTATTTCTTTTAATTTTCTTTTCCCTGAACGTTATTATTTTTAATTCGTTATTTTTGTGGTTGATATTGGCTGTCTCTTTAATTTTTATTGCCGCCTATCACTTTGTTTTCTTTGCTCAGAGTAAAAGGACTATCTATTTACTTGTTTGTTCAGCCATTGCCTTGCTTTTTCTTTTAATTGGTAGATATCTTTTTTTCTTACCTCCTTTGCCCCCAGAATTAAATCTGACATTTTCTTCAACTGCTTCTATTGTTAAATCAACTTTAACTAATTGGCGATATCTTCTTTTGGGTAGCGGGCCAGGAACCTTTGAATATAATTTCCTGAAGTTCAAGCCATTAGGTTTAAATCAGACGAATTTTTGGTCTTTTAGATTTTCTCAGGGAGCCAATTCTTTCTTAACTTTCCTGGCTGATTTAGGTATTTTAGGATTTCTTTCTTTGATAATTCTTTTAATCCTCTTTTTTAAATCAATTTTTGAGGAAGAAGATGAAAAAATTTCTCTTCTTATTTCTCCGTCTTTCTTTTTGGTAGTTTGTTTATTTTTCTTCCCTTTTTTCTTTAGTCAGGGAATTTTTCTGTCTTTGTTTTTAGGTATTTTAACTAGTTCAAATAAACGAAAAGAGATTAATCTCCAGTTTTTCTCAGAAAATTTAGCGAATTTAAGCAGGACTTCTTCTAAGGAAAAAATGAAAGTTTTTTCTCTTTTTCTCTTTTTTGTTCTCTTAACCTTTTTAAATTTAGCAGCCATTTGCTTTTTCCTTAAAGGTTATCTGGCCGCTCTTTATTACCAAAAAGGTTTAAAAAAATTAAGAGAAAATGATTTCGCTCAAGCGAATAATTTTCTTTCTCGAGCAATTGTTTTAGATAGTAGTACAGATTTTTACAAGAGGGATTTAAGTCAGATTCTTTTACAAGATGGCTTACAAGATTTAACTGCTAAAGATAGTCAAAAGAATAAAGAGAAACAAAACCTAGGTTTAAGAAAAGTATCCTTGGCTATTTCTGTCGCTAAAAATTTAGCCGATTCTCATTCTTTTGAGCCATTAAACTGGGAAAATTTAGGTGATATTTATCAAAGGATAATTCCTTTCTCTCAGGGAGCAGAAAATTTTGCTAGAAATTCTTATCAGAAAGCAATAGAAATGGATCCAAAAAATCCTCGTTTACCTTTAAACATCGCAGTGACTTTAGTCAATTCAGCTGATAAAGACAAAGCTCTTGGTATTCAAGAAAATTGGCGAGAAAAACTGGAACTAGCTAAGAAGTTCGTTGATAAATCTTTAAAACTGAAGAGTAATTATCAAGATGCTTTATTCCTTTCTCAACAAATTTCTTTAAGGTTGAAGGAGAAATCATCGATTAAGAAGAGGGAAGAGCAAAAAGAAGAAAAAGAAGAAGAAGGAGGAGGAGGAGGAGGAGGAAAGAGGGAAGAAAAGAAAGAGGAAGAAAAAGAGAAAGAGGAAAGTCAGGATAAAAATGAAGGCGGAGAGAAAAATTCTTCTGAGAAAAGTTTGGAAGAGAAAAGCGAGAAAGACCTAAACAAACCTAAAATCTGAAAAGTAAAATCTACAAAATAAGATTTTAGCGCAAAGCGAATAAAAATTCAACCCAGAACCACTAAAGAGTTTTCGGAAATCTAGTACCCTTTAGTGGTACTAGGCTGGGTTGCCCAATACCCTTTAGTGGTATTGGGCAAAATGCCCACCCCTTCCTATTTCCTCCCCCTCCCAGAGGGAGGGGGAGGATTAAGGTGGGGGAGGGATATTCTTTTTTTCTAAATTGTAGCTTTAAGTTTTACGCCGTAGCTTTACGCTTTGAGTTTTGCGCTTTAAGTTTAAATTTGTTTGAGTAATGAGTTTAAAATCAAAAAAATTTATCCTTTGGTTTAAAGAAATTTCTCATAGAGATGTGCCTTTTGTTGGTGGAAAGAATGCCTCTTTGGGAGAAATGTATAATTCTCTTTCTAAAAAAGGAGTAAATATTCCTGACGGCTTTGCCACCACTTCCTTTGCTTTCTGGCACTTTATGAAAAAAACTGGCCTTAAAGAAAAAATTAAGGAGGTTCTAAAAGATTTGGATGTTTCAGATATTAAGAATCTGCAGGAAAAAGGGAAGAAGGTGAGAGATCTGATTTTAAAAAGTAAAATTCCTGGAGATTTAGAAAAAGAGATTTTAAAAAGTTATCATAAACTCTCAAGGAAATACGGGGAAGATTTTACTGATGTGGCTGTCAGAACCTCAGCTACAGCCGAAGATCTTCCTGAAGCAAGCTTTGCTGGCCAATATTGGACTTATTTAAATGTCAAAGGAGATGAAGAATTACTAAAAGCAGTTAAAGGTTGTTTGGCTTCTCTTTTTACTGACCGAGCTATTTTTTATCGAACTCAACATAATTTTTCTCAACTAAAAATTGCTTTATCAGTTGGTATCCAAAAGATGGTTCGTTCTGATTTGGCTTGTTCTGGGATAATGTTTTCTTTAGATACCGAATCAGGCTTCAAGGATGTTGTTTTAATTAATGGTTCCTATGGTTTGGGAGAAATGATTGTTCAGGGAGAAGTTACTCCAGATGAATTTTATGTTTTCAAACCAACTTTGAAAGAAGGTTTTCAGGCAATTATTTCCAAAAATTTGGGAAGAAAGGATAAAAAATTTGTTTACGACAAGAAAGGGGGAATTAAAAAAGTTGAAACTTCTGAGAAAGAACAAAAAAAATTTTGTTTGACCAATTCAGAGATTTTAACTTTAGCCAAATGGGCTTGTCTTATTGAAGAACATTATTCAAAAGAAGCCAAAAAATGGCTACCAATGGATATGGAATGGGCAAAAGATGGCAAAACGGGACAATTGTTTATTGTCCAAGCTAGGCCAGAAACTGTTCATACTAAAGAAAAAGAAAGGTACTATCAGGAGTATAGAATTGAAACTAAAAAGAAACCAATTTTAACTGGTATTGCTGTTGGCGATAAAATTGCTCAAGGGAAAGTTCATAAAATTTTGCATCCTTCTAAATTAAAAGAATTTAAAAAAGGAGAGATTTTAGTGACTAGAATGACTAATCCTGACTGGGTACCAGCTATGAAAATGGCCAAAGCAATTGTTACTGATGAAGGGGGTAGATCGTGCTTTACTGGAGATACAGAAATTTTAACCGATAGAGGAATTATGCCTATAAAAGATATAGTAGAAAATTATAAAAGAGAAAACTTTCGGGTACTTTCGTTAAATGAAAAAACTTTGACTTTGGAATGGAAAAGAATAACGAGCAGAATGAAGAGAAAAAGCAAAGTAATTGAAATAGATATTTCTCAAACCGGAAGAATGAATGGTAATACTTTAACTGTTACTCCCGATCATAAATTTCTAACTTTCAGAAATAGGGAATTAATTCGAGAAGAAATTCAGAAGCTAATAGAGAAAGGAGAATATTGTCTTTCTCTTTACCGAATCCCTTTGCCTCGGAGGATTATTAATAACAATAAGTTAATTTCTCCGGAAGAATGCTATCTACTTGGAGCAATATTTACAGATGGAACTATATATTTAGAAAAATCGCATGGACAGGTAAGTTTTATTCAAAAAGAAACCGCAGAAAAATCAGCATTTATTGAGAGAATAAAAGAGTGTATGAAAAATGTATTTGGCTATTCTTTGCATCGAAGAGAGAAGAAAGTTTCTCAAGGAATAATTAGAGGAAAACCTGTAATAGGTTCGGCTACATCTTTTACTTGCTATAGGAAATCCATTGCCAAGCATTTTAAAGAAAGAGAGAGGGATTTCCCAGAAAAGGTTCTTAATTTACCAGAAGAGCATCTTTATAATTTTTTGGCTGGAGTGATTGATGGAGATGGTACTTATAATGAAACCTCTAATAGGATAAATATTTTTTGCTCAAAAGATTATCTATTCAAGGCAATAATATTGATTTGTTTAAGGTTGGGAATTAATTTCCAAGTTTGCCCAAATAGAAGTGTTTGGAATATTCAAATCGTAGACAAAATTCCTCGGATTTTAAAGTATACTCATAGAGTAAAAGGAAAGTACGAGAGAGTAAGATTTGGTGTAAGATTTTTTTCTGCCAGACAACTCTTAGGAGATATAGTAAAAAGAGTAAATTATAAAGGCAGGATGATACCTTATGTAAAAAATAACCTTCTTTTAGATAGCGAAAAAATAAGAAATTATATTATCCCAATGATTAAGGGAAGTTTAGAAAATCATTCTTTGACAAAAATTATTAATTCCCCGTTGAAAATGTTGAGAGTGAAATTAAACCATCAAAAAGGTGTTAAAGAAGTTTATAATATAGAAGTAGAAGATAATCATAATTATGTCGTTTTTACTAAAAGAGGAACGCCTTTGGTTGTCTCGAATTGCCATGCGGCAATTATTTCGCGTGAGTTAGGAATTCCTTGTGTGGTTGGGACAGAAAAAGCAACTCAACTTTTAGATAATGACCAAGAAATTACTGTTGATTGTTCGGAAGGTCTAAAAGGAAAAATTTTTGCTGGCAAAATCCCTTTTAAAGTTAAAAAATACAATTTAAAGAAAATTCCTAAATTGAAAACGAAAATTATGGTTAATTTAGGCGCTTCAGAAATTGCTTTTAAAACCTCATTTTTGCCAGTAGAGGGAGTTGGTTTGGCTAGAGAAGAGTTTATTATTGGCGAGAAAATTAAAATTCACCCGTTAGCGCTTTGTTATTATAAAGAAATTCGAGATTCTAAATCTGAAATCAGGAGTAAATTTCAAATACCAAATTCCGAAATTCAAAGAATTATAAAAGAAATTGACAAGCTTACTCAGGGTTATAAAAATAAGAAGCAATATTTTATTGACAAATTAGCCGAAGGGATAGGAGTTATTGCTGCTGCTTTTTATCCTCAAAAAGTCATTGTTCGTTTTTCTGATTTTAAGACCAATGAATATCGTCAGCTCTTAGGTGGAGAACTTTTTGAGCCAACCGAAGATAATCCAATGCTTGGCTGGCGAGGGGCTTCTCGTTATTACGACAAAAAATTTGAACCGGCTTTTGCTTTAGAATGTCAAGCAATTAAAAAAGTCAGAGAAGTTTTTGGTTTGAAGAATGTATTAGTAATGATTCCTTTTTGTCGAACAGTCGAGGAGGGAAAAAAAGTTATTAATCTAATGAAAAAATATGGCTTAAAGAAAGATAAAAGTTTAAAAGTTTATGTAATGTGCGAAATTCCCAGCAATGTCATTTTAGTTAATGAATTTTTGAAAATTTTTGATGGTTTAAGTATTGGTTCTAATGACTTAACTCAACTTACTTTGGGAATTGACAGAGACAATGCTCATCTTTCTCAGATTGGCAACGAGGAAAACGAAGCAGTTAAAAAAATGATTGCTCAAGTAATAAAATCTTGCCTTGAAAAAAATAAATATTGTGGAATTTGCGGTGATGCTCCTTCTTCTTTGCCTAAGTTTGCTCAATTTTTAATTAAAAACAAAATTCCTTCTATTTCTTTATCTCCTGATGCGGTGATGAAAACAATTTTCTTTCTTGGGCGCTATTCTTGAGCCGTTGATGAAGATGGAGAATTGTTTATTTTTTTGGTGGTAGATTAAAGTAGTTTAACATAAACTGGGCTAATTTTTTAAAAGCTGGGACAACAGTTATTCCTGAAAGATGTCCTTTTTTTGGTTTATCTAATTTAATAAGAATAATAAATTGCGGATTTTCGGCTGGACCAAAACCAACATAAGAGTGAATGTATTGATCTAAATATTTTCCTTGATAAGCGACTTGAGCAGTACCGGTTTTACCAGCCAAATCATAACCTTTGATTTCGGCAATTTTGCCATGTTTAACTGCTTCAATCATCATTTTTTTAACGGTTAAAGCAGTTGTTTTTTTAATTGCTCTTTTTTTAGCTTCCTTTTCTCTGGTTTTAATTTTTCCTTTTGGGGAAATAATTTTTTTAACGACAAAGGGTTTAAGAATTAAACCATCGTTGGCAATAGCATTTATGGCTATTAGCATTTCTATTGGGGTAACGGCTATGCCCTGACCAAAAGAAGCAGTGGCAAAATCGATATTTTTTCCTTCGTTTTCTAAATTTGAGAAAAGTCCTTTAATTTCGCCTGGCAAATCTATACCGGTTTTTTTGTCTAAATTAAATTTTTTAATATATTCAAGGAATTTTTCTTTACCTAATTTTCTTTGAACAAAAACAGCGCCAGTATTTAGAGATTTAGCCAAGATATCAGTCATTGTTTGGACGCCATTGGCCTGATTATTCCAATTTCTGATAGTTTTTCCATCTAAAATTACTTGACCAGTATCATTGTAAGTTGTCTCTGTTTTAATTACTTCACTATCTAAACCAGCGCTCATCGTAATAACTTTAAAAACCGAGCCGGGTTCCCAAACGCTCTCCACATTTGGATTTAAGAAATTTTTTAAAGGATATTTGGAATATTGATTTGGGTCGAAGTCCGGATAGCTGGCCATTGCCAAAATTTCTCCGGTTTTCGGTTTGGCGACAATGATTTGACCACCTTCACCTTGCCATTCCTCAATCAGTTCTCTTAAAATTTTTTCACTGATTTCCTGAATGTTTTTTTCAATAGTTAAGATGAGATCGTATCCTTCTTTTAATTCTTGGTCATAGAATTTTTCCAAACCATATCTTCCTTGCCATTCTCCTTTTTCATTTTGGCTAACGAATCCCACTAAATGAGAGGCAAAATTTTTTAAAGGATAAAATCTTTCTACTCTTTCTTCAATACCTACTCCTTCAAGATGCCAACTTTCTATTTTTTCAGCTTCTTCTTTGCTTAATCTTTTCTTAACTAATTCATAAGGATCATTCTTTTTATTTATTTTTCTTTCCAATTCTTCTTTGGGAATATCGTTAAAAAGAAAAAGAATTTTTTCTTCTACTTCTCGAGGTTTTTTTATTTTATTTGGTTCAAGGTAAAGGGCTGGAAAAAATTTGCTAATAGCCAAAGGAATAAGATTTTCTCCTCGCTTAATAAAAATATCACCTCGCCAACCTTCTTTTTTCTTTAAAGAATGTTCTGTTTGATATTTGGCTTTGACCTGGTAAAAAGAGTGTTTTTTTACTTGGATATCATAGAGTTTAAAAACGATGGCAATTGAGAGTAAACAAAAAACAATTTCTATGAAAATTACTCTTGAGCGCATAAAGTTTTAGAAAACTTTAGAGTTGAAAGTATTCAGGATGATTTTCTAATTGATAATTACTTTTCTTTGAAATTTCATTTGTTCTTTCTAAAGAATCTATTTCAGCCAGCTTTGTTTTGAGAATATTATTTTCTATTTTTATCTGCTTAATTTCAGCTTCTGTTTTTCTGATTTCTATTGCTGCTGAAGTTTGCCAATTGGCAAAGTAGATGTAAAGAGAAATAAATAAGAGTAGGGGAGAGGTAAAGAAAAAAATTTTTTTCCAAGAGAAAGACCCCTCTGAGAAAATTAAGTTTGAGTCAGAAAGATATTTTGTTCTTTTTTCTGAATAAGAAATAATGGTCATATTTTTTCTAAAACTCTTAATTTCGCTGAACGAGAAGGAGGATTGATTTTTATTTCTTGATATTTTGGCTTAATAGGCCTTTTGGTAATAATCACTCCTTCTCCTTTTCTTTTTTTCTCTAAATAAAATTGCTTGACTATTTTATCTTCTAAAGAATGAAAAGTAATGACGACCATTCTTCCGCCTGGCGAAAGAATGGCGAAAGATGATTTTAATCCTTCTTTTAAATTTTCTAATTCTTTATTTAGATATATTCTTAATGCCTGGAAAATTTTAGTAGCTGGATGGATTCTCTTTTTTCTTTTAAAGCCATAAACCCTTTCAACGATTTCTTTTAACTGAAAAGTATAGTTAATTGGTTCTTTTTTTCTTTGTCTAACAATCTCTTCGGCTATTTCTCTGGCTTTCTTTTCTTGGCCAAAAGAAGAAAAAATTTCAGCTAATTCTTTAAACGAGTAACTATTAAGAACCTGACTAGCGGTTAAATTTGTTTCTTTTGGTGAATATCTCATATCTAAAAATTCATTCTTCTGAAAGGTAAAGCCCAAACCGCTTTCTTTGATTAGAAACATTGAAAGACCTAAATCTAAAAGAACTCCTTTGACTGGCGAGAAACGAAATTTCTTAACAATTTCGGCTATCTTAGCAAAATTTCCTTGAGCAAAAATTACTCTTTCAGACAATCCTTTTTCCTTAATTCTTCTTTTGGCAATTTTTAAGGTTTCTTTATTCAAATCTATAGCCAGAACCTTTCCTTGGGGAGAAGTTCTTTTGAGAATTTCTATAGTGTGGGAAGCCAAGCCAACAGTGCCATCAACATAATTCTGGTTAGGCAAGGGATTAAGCGATTCAATAACTTCTTTTAAAAGAACTGGATAATGGCTGACAGTCATATTTAAATTACTCCTTCTAATTCTTGAGCAATGTCAATTGCTTCCTTTTCAGTTTTTCTCTTGTATTCCTGCCATTGACTCTTGTCCCAAATTTCTACTCTTTTATAAAGGCCGCAAATCACCACTTCTTTTTTTAAAAAAGAATATCTCCTTAAGTAATCAGGAATATTAATCCTGCCCTGTTTGTCTATTTTTACTTGAGAAGCGCCAGCCAACATTAATCTGACAAAAGCTCTTGAATTTGCTTGGGAAAGGGGAAGGGAAGTTAATTTTTCAACTAAAGCTTGCCATTCTTTTTCTGGAAAAAGAAAAAGACAATTATCTAACCCTCTGGTCAAATAAATTTTACCCCTAAACTCTTTTCTGAATTTCGAGGGCAAGGCAACTCTGCCTTTTTCATCTATTAGATATTGATATTCGCCAAGAAACATATTTTTTAGTTATTCATGTTTTCCCCACAGTTTTCCACAATCCACCACTTTTATTTAAAGTTTATCCACTATTTATTTTTTGTCAAAAGAAGTTTTCCACATTGTTAGTGTAAAGCTTAAGGTTAACTTAAATTAAATCTCAAATCTCAAAACTCAAATCTCAAATCCACATCTTAAAAGTCAAATCTAAATTTTAAAATTCTAAATCCGAAATCCTAAATCCTAAACGAAATCCCAAATCTCAAATTCTAAATCCCAAACGTTTGGAATTTAGAACATTAGAATTTAGAATTTTGTTTAGAATTTCGAATTTAGGATTTAGGATTTTTAATATTCAACTCGTTAACTCGTTAATAAATAATAAAACAATGAATATCAATGAATATCCTTTTATTGCTAATTGCCAACTGCCAACTGCCAAAGATTTATATCTTGTCAGATTTTGAAGAATATATTAAAATTCTTTTAAAGGTGGGTTGGCAGAGTGGACGATTGCGCCTGTCTTGAAAACAGGTGTCCGAGTGATCGGACCGCAGGTTCGAATCCTGCACCCACCGCAACTGGGAGAAATGGTGTAGCTGGGTAGTTGGGTGTCTGGATAAAAGTGAAAATTTGCTCCCTAGCTACAAATTACTTACACTCACACAACAAATTTTCGCTTCGCGAAAATTTGCAGTAATTAGTAATTTTGGGCAAGGAAGAACTATTTTTTTATTAAAAATTTTTATTAAAAAAATTACCCTGAATGTTTTGAAATTGTCGTTTCAGGCAATTGGAAATAATATGTTTTATCAAAAAAATAATACAACAGAAAATCAAAAAATTGTTTATGTTTTTATAGATGCTTCAAATATCTGGGAAGTTCAGAAAGCCAAAGGGAAACTTTTTGATTATGGAAAATTAAAAATATTTTTAAAGAAAAAATTTAATGCTGATTTAATACAAGTTTTTTATTATACTTGTTATCCGGCTGATGGTACCCGGGATTATGATTTAACGGGAAAGCATAAATTTTATACTTTTTTGAAAAAAGGATTAAATTTTATTGTTCGGAAGAAAAAATTAAAACGTATAACTATAATTACTGATGAAGGACAATCAATTGAAGAAAAGGGTAATATGGACGTTGAAATAACGATTGATGCTTTACATCACATCAAAAAATATAATCTTGCAGTTTTCTTTACTGGAGATTCTGATTTCTTGGTCTTGGTGTCTTATCTTAGAAGGGCCGGCAAAAAAGTTTATATTTTTTCTTCCCAGAATAACATTTCAGAGGAATTAAGAACAGGTGGAGACGGATATTTTGATATTTTAAAAATAAAAGAGGATATCTGGGGTAAAGAATTGAGGTACAGAAAAGAGAAAGGGAAATAAAAAAACAATCCTCCGCGAGGAGGATTGCCCTTGGATGTAGTACCCTTTCAGTTGTATGGCACAACTGAAAGACATTATTAGTATAGCAAGTTGATATATTTTGTCAAGCAATTGTGGATAATTTTATACCCAAAGTAATTCAAAAGAATTAAAAAAATTTTGCTAACCGAGAGAGTTTAGGTTTGGAGAAATAGAAGTCAAGGAAGTAGAGAAAGAGCGAATAAAAAATATTCTCACCCCTACCACTTTTATCCTGATAAAGATTTACTGAAAAAGATTTACTATTTACTAAAAAGAATATTTTGGAAAAAATTACTGAATTAATTACTGAATTAATTCAGTAATTTTTTTCTGTTTTTTTTGAGAGAAAATTTTTAGCTATGGGCTTTGTGCAAAAGATGAAATGCATTTTGACGCCCAATGAAAAACCTCAAATCTCAAAAGGCAAATCTTTTTGTTTAAGGTTTAAGGTTAAAAGGTTAGGAAGCCAGTTTGGTGAAGGGGTTAGGAAGTTGGTGTTTATCTATTTTAGTTTTTTATTTGTATCTTGTTCTATATTTCTAACTTCCTAACCTAACTTCCATACCGGCTTCCTAACCCTCTAACTCCTTACTATTTACTACTATTTACTGGTTGCTTGGGTTTTGTTTCGAAATTCAGATTTCAGATTTCGGATTTCTAAACTTTCCTAATTTTTGATTCATAATTCATAACTCCTGATTCCAGATTCCAGATTCCAGATTCCAGATTCATAATTCCAATTCATTCCAACTCGTTAACCCGTGAACTCGTTAATAAATAATAAAACAATAAATTTCTATGAATTTCTATGAATATCCTTATTTATTGCTAACAGCCAATTGCCAATTGCTAATTGTTAAAGATGTTTATTTGTTGACTTTTTTTGGTTTTTGACTAATATTTTTTAGGGTGAAAAAAAAGAAAGAAAAAATTCAAGGTAGAGTAATAGAGGTTTTGCCAAAGGGCTTTTTTAAAGTGGAGATTGGAGAGGGCGAAGAAATTTTAGCCCATTTGGCTGGTAAATTAAGGATGTATAGAATTAAAATCATCCCCGGAGATAAAGTTTTAATCGAGATGAGTCCTTATGATAAAACAAGAGGGAGAATTATTTATAGATTATAAAAATGAAAGTTAGGAGTTCAGTCAAAAAAATTTGCCGCGATTGTCAAATAGTCCGACGCAAAGGGCGGCTTTATGTTATTTGCAAAAAAAACCCAAAACACAAACAAAGACAGGGTTGAATTTATGAATTATAAATTAAAGTATTAAAGAGTTATGGTCCGAGTAGCTGGGGTTAACATCCCTGATAATAAAAGAATAGAGATTGCTTTAACTTATATTTATGGCATTGGTCGAAGTTTATCCCAAAAAATTCTGGCTGACGCCGGAATTAGTTTTGATATTAGAGCTAAGGATTTAAAAGAAACAGAAATTAGAAAAATTCAAGAAATTATTGCTAAAAAAAATCTCAAAATAGAAGAAGATTTAAAAAGAAGAATTAGGGCTGATATAAAACATCTTAAAGATATCAGCTGTTATCGGGGAATAAGACATTTAAAGAAACTGCCGGTTAGAGGTCAACGAACAAGAAGAAATACAAGGACTATCAGAGGTAATGTTCGCTTAACAATGTCTTCTGGTAAAAGAAAATTAGAGAAAAAATAAAAAATAAAAAATAAAAAATAAAAAAATATGGTTGATATTAATTTAGTTAAAAAATTAAGAGAAGAAACTTTAGTTTCTTTAAGTAAATGTAAAGAGGCCCTAGAAGAAACCAACGGAGACATCGAAAAAGCCAAAGAATTCTTGAGAAGGAAAGGGATTATGGAGGCCTCTAAAAAGTTAGCAAGAGAAACAAAGGCAGGAGTTATTGGTTGTTATCTTCATAGTAATCAACGAATTGGTGTTTTAGTTAAACTTTCCTGCGAGACCGATTTTGTCGCTAAAAATGAACTCTTTTTAGAATTAGCCCATAATTTGGCTATGCACATTGCCGCTATGAAACCAGAATATCTTAGCGAGGAGCAAATTCCCGAAGAAGTTAAAAAAAATCTTAGAGAAAGCTATCTTGAGGAGTTTAAAGATGTTAAAAAACCAAAAGAGATTATTGAACAAATTGTCAATGGGAAATTAAAAAAAAGATGGCAGGAAATTTGTCTGCTTTCTCAGCCATATATTAAAGATTCTTCTTTGACGATAGAGGAATTATTGAAAACTTATATTGCCAAGATTGGTGAGAATATCGCCGTTCAGGATTTTGTTCGTTTAGAAATTTAAGAAAACTATGTTTAATACGATAAATTCTATAATTTTGGTTTCTTCTTTAGCAGGTATAATTTTTATTTTTTTTAGGAGATTTCCTTTTTCAGTTAAAAAAATTAAAGAAGAGAATAATAATCAAGTTTCTTTGGAAGAAAAAAAGATATTTAATAAAACTTTGGAAGAGTGGGATAAGACAATTGAAAAAATAACCGAGATTATTTTGAGAAAATCAAGGGTAATTTTTTTGAAAGGCGATAATTTAGTTAGTAATTGGCTTAATTCTCTGAAAAAGAAAAATTCTTTTTCAGAAAGAAATAATTTCTTTGAAGAGATAATAGAGGAAAACAACAAAGAGGAGAAAAAGAAGAATGGCAAATAAGAAAAGGGTCTTTTTGGCTGTTTCTTTGGAGAAGTCAATAATTTTTTCTTTAAGAAAAGGAATTGCTAAATTTAAGAAAAAGACAAGAAAAATATCTTCTTTAATTCGTTGGTTGCCAGAAAAGAATTTTCATTTGACAATTATTTTCTTCGGTTATCTTTCTTTGCCAGAGATAGATATCCTTAGAGAAGAAGCCAAAAAGATCTTTGCCAGCCAAGAGGTTTTTAATTTGTTTTTTGAAAGAATTTGTTTTGCTCCAGAAAAAAAATTTGCTAAAATGATTTGGTGGAGAGGAAAAAGATCGCTGGAGTTGGAGAAAATCAGAAAAGAGTTGACTGGCAAGTTGTTGAATAGGGGATTATCTTTTTCAACAAATAACCGACCTTTGGTGCCTCATATTACCTTGGCTCGATTGAAGAAAATTTTACCAGGCGCTCCTGATATTTCTGAAGAATTTAATCAAGAATTTTCTGTTAAAAAAATAGACTTATTTGAAAGCAAGCTTTCTCCTCAAGGAGCAAGATATTATCTTTTAGAAAGTTTTCCTTTAAAAAACAAAAGAGAAGCCAACGTAGCTCAGTCGGCAGAGCAACTCCATGGTAAGGAGTAGGTCGCCGGTTCAAGTCCGGCCGTTGGCTCAAAGATGTTTGAGTAAATTAGATAGTCAGTTGGTCAGAGCACTCCGACTTCATGTCGGAGAGGTCGCCGGTTCAAGTCCGGCCGTTGGCTCAAAGATGCCTGAGTAGCTCAGTTGGTCAGAGCAACGGTTTTGTAAACCGTAGGTCGTCGGTTCGAATCCGACCTCAGGCTCAATGCCCCGTTAGCTCAACTGGTAGAGCAATGGCCTTTTAAGCCAGGGGTTGGGGGTTCGAGTCCCTCACGGGGCACAGAACGGAAAGCTGGTGTAACTGAGTCTAGGTACTTGGATGGCAAGTAGAAATCCTAAAAGCTTATATAAAAAGATATCGGCTCGAATTATATTTTGGAAAAGGAGATTTTTATTATACAAGGTCGAAAATATTTAATAATTTACAATTAAATATATGAACCAATTAAATCGATCTAATCAATCAAATATTCCTCAACGACCACAACCGAATTTTCAGCCAGAGATACCTCAAAAATCTAAATTACCTACTTGGGTTTTCGTTTTGATTGTGATGACAGTAGCTATTATTGTCATTGGTCTAGTCAGTTATGGTGTTCATCGACATTTTACTTCCCAACCAGAGCCAGCAGAACTACCCCCAGCCGAAGAAGAATTCACAAAAGAACAGCCAATAACAACTGTTCCCTCTATCCAAGTCCATAAAGATTATAAAAAGATAATTTCTTTGAGTTTCGATTATGGGAGTGGTGAACAACAATTTGGTATTACACGAGTTGCGGGCGGAGCGGGTCCTTCGTCTTTTACCACTGATAATAGAAATTATCTTTATATAACTGATTTTCGAAATAGGAGAATAAAAAAATTTAACTCTGAAGGTAAGCAACTAGCGATTATTAATACAGGTCCAATCCCTTGTAGACATTGTTGTTGATAAAAATGGTAATATTTACGGCTATGCATATGGTCCTGGATATCCGGGAGTCCATCTATTTAAATATGACTCTAACGGTTCTTTGTTAGGAAAAATTGAGAACCCTACTGCTTTTTCCGAAATTTTCTCGAGTAAAAGTGCATATGGTAATTTATATATAGTTGGTGGAAAATTGTATATCACTGATAGCCAACAGAATAGTTACTTAATTTTATCAACAGAAGGACCTTTCAAACCTGAAACTCCTACAAAAATTAATGGGATTTATGGTTATAGTGGAAAAAGATATAAAACTAATTTAATCGAACGAAATAAAAAGGGGGTGGTAGATATTATTAATCAATCTGGTGTTAAAGAGAATACTATTGTCATAGAAGAAGATGGATTGGTTGCGATAGTTTTCTTAGGTGAAGATCAAGATGGCAATATTTATATTCAGACAGAAACCGGCAATATCAACAATAAAGATAAGATCGATATAAAGTTAAAAGTTCGTAAATATGATCCTCGCGGTAATTTATTAACCACTCTTGACATTCCAAACGATGAATATAGCATTTGGACAGTAAAACTATTACATGTTGATCGAACTGGAGACATATGGCAAGTTATGCCGGGCAAAAACAAACTTTTCATCAATAGATGGAGTACAACCTATTAAGCATAAGATTTGTTAGTAATGTTTAGTCTATAATTATTGCCGCCAAAGAAAAATTTGAAATTATTAAAGAACGCGGTGAGCCCGCCATTGGCGGGCTCACGCCTAATCAGGACAGGAAAAGATTACTTTAGCTGCCTTCTACCAACGAAAAGATACTGTGCCTTGTAGTAAGATTTGATTTACTACTAAAGCTAGAATTATCTTTAATGTAAGGAAAATAATATAAGGAAAATTTGACAAAACGGACTTAATTAATAAAATTTTAGAGAAAGATATGAAGAGAATTACTTTTCTGGTTCTGGTTATTGTTGTTTTAGTTGTTATTGTTGGTTTTTTTGTTTTTTGGAAAGAAAAAGAGAGTAATCTTTCTCAAAAGCAGGCACTTTTAGAAGAAACCCCTCAATTCCAAAAAAAAGAAAACAAAGGAACGGCTATGGCTGAAAAAGAAAAAATTGAATTAATAACCGAAGACGGTGTTAAAATAAAAGGAATTTGGCAGAAGGTTGAAGGAGAAAAAGCAGTTCTTCTTTTGCATATGATGCCAGCTACTAAGGAATCTTGGCAGAATTTTTCTGAATTACTAGCAGAGAATAATTTTTCTAGCTTAGCCATTGACTTAAGAGGTCATGGAGAGAGTCGAGAAACATTAGATGGCAAAGATCTTGATTATCGTTATTTTTCTGATAGCGAACATCAAAAAAGCATCCTTGATTTAAAGGCAGCTAGTAAATTTTTAGAAGAAAAGGGATTTCCTTTATCAAATCAATATTTAGTTGGAGCTTCAATTGGTGCTAATCTTGCCTTAGAGTTTTTTTCTCTAAATCCTGAAATTAGCAAGGCAGTTCTTCTTTCGCCAGGCCTTGATTATCGAGGATTAAAAACAGAAAAATTTTTAGAAAATGTCCAGAAAAATCAGAAAATTTTAGCAGTTGCCAGTCAAGATGATTACTATTCCTTTAATTCAGTTGAAAAATTAAGTCAATTAGCTGAAGAAAAAAAATTGTTCTTTAAAACCCAGTTTTACCAGGCAGCTGGTCATGGTACAGATATCTTTGGCAAAGAAAAACCTGATTTAACCGAAGTGATTTTGAATTTTCTCAAAGAAGATAGCGGGGTGGAGAAGTAGTATCTCGCCAGGCCCATAACCTGGAGATCGCTGGTGCAAATCCAGCCCCCGCAACAAATTATTAAAAAAATAGCGGATTCTCCGCTATTTTTTTATTTTTTATTTTTTTTGAGAACTTGAATTGCTTTCTTGTAAACATGTTTTGGTAAGTATGGGTCGCCATAACTTTTTGGGCAAGAATAACTTATCAACCTAATCTTTTTATTTGTTTCTAGTAAAAAAGAGATTTTATACCCTTCTACTTCTACCCTAAATATTCTTTCCATTCTTGCCTCCTTATTTATTTTTTAATTTAAATATATTTTAGATAAAAAATCAAAAAATGTCAATATCGAATTTTCTATAAAATCTAAAAACTACATCTAAAAATTTCAATCTCAAATCTCAAATCTAAAATCTAAAAACCATATCTAAAAAGTTAAATCTAAATTTTAAAATTCTAAATCCTAAATTTATTACCCAGCCCTAAATTCTTTAGGGTTGGGTTATCAGATTTCGGATTTTTAATACTAAACCCGTTAACTCGTTAATAAACAATAAAACAATAAATTTCAATAAATATCAACGAATATCTATAAGTATCTGTAAGTATCTATGAATATCTATTG